>Ga0302267_10000968_pt1 | contig 37516 bp, 22 predicted proteins | sample III_Bog_E1_3_FD_194555 | JGI IMG/M metagenome (GOLD analysis project Ga0302267, IMG submission 194555) | Peat permafrost microbial communities from Stordalen Mire near Abisko, Sweden - III_Bog_E1_3 | ecosystem: Environmental > Terrestrial > Soil > Wetlands > Peat | place: Sweden: Abisko...
ACGCGCTCGGCGCGTGGCGCGAGGCGGATGCCCGGAACGCGGCCCTGCGGGCGCAGCTCGCGGCGCTGGTGGACGATGCCGGCCGCCGCCGGCTGCAATGCCGCCCGGCCACGCCGGCGGCCGCTCGCCCGAGGCCGGACGATCCGGCGCGCGCGCAGCAGCGCGGTGCGCGCGGCGGCAAGCTGCAAATCATCCTCGCCTGGGACGATCGCAACGACCTCGACCTGCATGTCCTCTGCCCGGACAACGAGCACCTGTATTTCAAGAACCGGCGCGCCTGCGGCGGGATGTTGGACATCGACGCCAACTCCGAGTCGCCAAAGGCCACGACGACGCCGGTCGAAAACGCGTTCTGGGCCAATCCGGGCCCGGGCACCTACAAGGTCGTCGTCGATCCGTTCGCGATGCGGGAGAAGCCGACGTCCAACTTTCGCGTCACGGTGCGCCAGGAAGGCCATCCGGACCGCGTCGAGGACGGTACGGCCGTAGCGGGGCAACGGATTGCGCCGGTGCTAGAGGTGCAGGTGCCGGCGCCATGACGCTGCTCGTCGAGACGCAGCACGGCGCGATCCGCAATCTGCTGCCGGAAGGTCGCGACGCCGTCGCCTGGTATCCGGCGTTGAGCGCGGAGATCGCGACCCACCTGTCCCCCGCCCACGCGGCGATCCTGGCCACGCCAGTGCCTGTCGCGACCGGCATCCGTTGGGAGGCTGCCGCGGCGCGGGCCATCCGCTATCCGGAGCTGCCTTCGCCGGACCGCCCAGTGCTGATGCGCGCCGTCGCCGTGATCCTTTCCGACGTCCGCCGGCTCGCCGAGAGCGGCACGGCGCCAGCGGTAGCGCGCTGCTGGCCGATGCTGAGGGAGATCCCGGAATTGGGCCTGCTGTTTGCGGCCGACGGCCGGCCCGTGCTGGCGGGCTGGGGCGCGGTGCCGCAATCGGTGACGGCGCCGCGCCGGCTGCTGGCGGACGCCGATGATGGCCGCGCATGGCGTGCGCCCCCCCGGACACCCTGGAGGCTGTACGCCGCCGTGGCGGCAGCACTGGCGGTGTTTGCGCTGGCCAGCGGCCTGCTGCTATCCAGGATGGCTGTGCCCTGGGCGTCGGGCGCGGCATGCGGCGTCGCGCCGGACGATTTGGCCGCGCTGGATGGCCAGGCTCAGGCCGATGCGCAGCATGGCGCACTGCAGACGGAACTCGCCCGACTTGTGGAGGAAGCGGGTCGGCGCCGGCTGCAATGTCCGCTGCCCGTGGCGGCTCGGCCGCCGCCGCCCCATGCCGAGGCGCCGCCGACGCCGCCGCCCGCGCTGCCCAGCGATCGGTGGAACCGGCACGACCTCTCTATGCTGGAAGGCTGCTGGAGCCGGATCTCGAACATGGCCGTCCGCGTAGAGGCAACTGGCCAACGGTTGCCGGTGGCGAACTGGCACATCTGCTTCGACCAGACGGGACATGGAACCCAGACCATTACGCTGAAGGATGGCAGCCGTTGCACGGGCGCGATACAAGCAAGCTTTGCAGGTGAGCAGATGCTGATCCGGGCTGCGCGCTGCACCGGTCCTGGCTTCGGAGGGGGACGGTTCTTCGTCCGCAGTGAACTGCACTGCACCCGGGTTTCCGACGAGGAGGCAAACTGCTTGGGGCGGGACCTTGAGGGTTCAGGAATGGGACACGAGACCTCTGAAAGCCAGTTTCGCAGATGACCCGCAGTTTGTCTTTACTGGCGCTATCGCGCAGCGCTCATTTACAATGACGCCCATGATTGCAGGCCCGGCCGGTCCATGTCCTCGCTGATCACCCTCGTTCCCAACAGCGCGGTTCAGTTCTGGGACGCGGTGCTCGATATCGAGCGGCTGCCGAACCGCCGCCGCAGTTTTTGGGAGGAACGGCTGTCGGACGTGCCGGACGCCACCGGCACTGTGCCGGCGCAGCTCCGCCCGCTAATCGAGGACAGCGCGACGCGTGAGCTGACCGACCCGGTGACCGGCCGCTCGCCGCCGGAGGAGGAGATCTATGCCATCGGCCGCGGCCAGGCGCTGGAACCGTTCCTCGGCAAGTGGGTGCCCCTGCCGTTCTTCCTGGTGCGCGGCCGCCGCGCCGACGGTCAGGAGGAGTTCGAACGCGGGCCGACCAACTGGGTGCGTATTCGGCTGGTCGCGCTGCCCGAGGCCGCGCCGGGCCGTACGCACCACCTGACCCTCGCCTTCGATACGGCTCTGGAGCCCGCGGAGGAAGCCGACTATCTCGCCCCCAGCCCAAAGAACGCCGAGCGCCAGGATGAATTCGCCTTTGCCGGCAACGCGGCGCAGAGCGGGTTCTTCCTCAACGAAGGATGGGTCGGAGAGTGGCTTGCCGCGATGCTGCGGGAGCTGCAACAGGCGCGGCGCGGCGGCCGCCCGCTCAGCGCGGAGGATACCCGCCATGCCTGCGAGCACCTGGCCCGCTACCTGGTGTTCCTCGACCTGCTGGAGGAGGCCGCCATCCTGCCGCGGGTGCGGCTGCTGGACACCGTTTCCGGCAAGGTCGGTTACGACCCAGTGGCCGTGGACCTGGTGCTGGACATCGGCAATGCTCGCACCTGCGGGCTGCTGATCGAGGAGCACCCGGGACAGGGCATGAACCTGACCGACAGCTATCCCCTGGCGCTGCGCGACCTGGGCCGGCCGGAGCTGACCTATTCGCGGCCGTTCGACAGCCGGGTCGAATTCGCGCGCGCCAGCTTCGGGCGCGACGACATCTCCCGCAAGTCCGGGCGCTCCAGCGCCTTCGCCTGGCCCAACCCGATGCGGGTTGGACCGGAGGCGGTGCGGCTGGCGGCGGGCCGCCAGGGCAACGAGGGCTCCACCGGCCTGTCGTCCCCGAAGCGCTACCTGTGGGACGAGCGGCAGACCACGCAGGGCTGGCGCTTCAACGGCCGCGGCCTGGACGGCACCACCACCGAGCCGCCGGTCAGCGGCCCGTTCATGAAATTCGTTGCCGAGGATGGCAGCGTCCTGCGTGGCCGCGGCGGCGGGCAGCCGGCCGTGCGGGCGCGGTTCTCGCGCAGCGCGCTGTTCACCTTCATGCTGGCCGAGATTCTGATGCAGACGCTCTGCCAGATCAACGGCCCAACCACCCGCGCGGCGCGGCGCGACGCGGACAAGCCGCGCCGGCTGCGCCGCGTGCTGCTGACGCTGCCGCCCGGAATGCCGGTGTTCGAGCAGCAGATCCTGCGCAGCCGCGCGACCGCCGCGATCCGCCTGGTCTGGGACATGCTGCGCTGGACCGATGCCGCAACGGCGCCGCGCGAGCCGCAACTGATCGCCAACCTGGACGAGGCGACAGCGACGCAGATCGTCTGGCTCCACAACGAGGTAGCGGAACGCTTCGCCGGCGATGCCGCCGGATTGTTCGAACTGCTGGGGCGGGAGCGGCCGGAATCGGGGACCGGCCGCTCGCTGCGCGTCGCGAGCATCGACATCGGCGGTGGTACGACGGACCTGATGGTGACGACCTTCACGCGGCCGCAAGGCGAGCTGATCGTCCCAAAGCAGGAGTTCCGCGAAAGCTTCAAGTCGGCCGGTGACGACGTGCTGCAGCGGGTGATCGTCACCACCGTCGTTCCGGCGCTGGAGCGGGCGCTGCAGGCGGCCGGCGTCGCCGCGGCGCGCGACCTGCTGACCCGCACGCTGGGACAAGACCTGAGCGGACAGTCGGAGCAGGAACGGCAGGCGCGGCGCGTGTTCGTCGGCCAAGTCCTCGAACCGGTCGGCGTGGCGGTGCTGCAAGCCTATGAACGGACGGAAAAGCGAAACGCCGGGGAGGTGTTCCGCGACACGATCGGCGCTATCCTCGCCCGATCCCCGGAGCGCGGCGCGGTCCCGATCGAGCGGCTGGCACGGCATCTGGAACAGGCCGCCAAGGACGCAGGCGGCAGCGGCTTCCGGGTCGCCGACGTCGAGGTGGTGGCGGAGGCTCGGCGGATCGACATGGCGGTCAGCGCCGTGCTGGGACGTGTCCTCGCCGACCTGTGCGAGGTGGTGTGGCACTACGACTGCGATGCGCTGCTGCTGTCCGGACGCCCCTCGCGCATGCGCGCTGTTCTCGACATCGTGCTGGCGAAGGCGCCGGTCCCGACGCACCGGATCGTCGGCATGCACCGCTACCGGGTCGGCGAGCGCTATCCGTTCCGCGACGCCGCCAACCGCATCGACGACCCGAAGACGACGGCGGTCGTGGGCGCGATGCTGTGCGTCCAGGCGGAAGGGCGCCTGCGTAACTTCATGCTGCGCGCCAGCCAGCTCTCGATGCGTTCGACGGCGCGCATCATCGGCCGCATGAACAACGACGGACAAATCCAGGACGACAACGTGCTGCTGGCGAGCGCCGACCTGGACACGATAGCTCCCACCGGAGCTCCCACCGGTGCCTCCGGCGGCGACGCCGCGGACCGGTTCGCCGTCGCGTTCCAGTCCGCGACATTGATCGGCTTCCGTCAATTGCCGGTCGCCCGCTGGACCGCGACCCCACTCTACATGATGGAATTCACCAACCCGGACACGGTCCACCGGCTGGCCCTGCCGCTGAAGGTGACCGTGCAGCGGCGGCGGGAAGACCCCGACTCCGCGCGCTACGAGGCGGCGCGCGAACACTTCCAGGTCGAGGAAATCGAGGACGCGACCGGCAGCCGCTTGTCCAATCGCGATGTGACGCTGCGCTTGCAGACGATGGACGACCAGGAGGGCTACTGGCGCGATACGGGCCGGATCTCGATGAACTGAATGCGGGACCGAATGGACCAGCCGAGATGACCGATCCTTCAAGCGTCATCGCCCGCGCCGCCGACGTCGCGGACGCCGCCGGTGCAGCGGCCGGCTGGATCGAGACGCATGGTGCGGCGTTGCGGCAGGACCGCGCGACCCTGGTGCGCGAGTTCCGCCGCTACGGCCGGCGCGGCATCCGCCTGCACGAAGCGGCGCAGCGGCCGATGTGCGTCGCCGTGTTCGGCGCCTCGCAGGCCGGAAAATCCTACCTCGTGTCGCGGCTGGCGGCGGCCCCGGGCGCGCAGCTCGCGGCGCAGTTCGGAGGCCAGAGGCTGGACTTTCTGAAAGACATCAACCCGCCGGGCGGCCAGGAGGCGACCGGTCTCGTCACGCGCTTCACCACTCGCCCGAAGGCGACGCCGCCGGATGCGCCGGTGGCGCTGCGCCTGCTGTCGCAGACCGACGTCGTGAAAATCCTCGCGAACACCTTCCTTGAGGATTTCGACATCGAGATCGTGCCGCCCGATGCGGCGGCGCTGGAGCAGCTATTCACCGGTCTCGCCGCGGCCGCCCTCGGGGCGCCGGCGGACATGCTGACGGCCGACGACATCGAGGATCTGGCCGAATACTTCGACCGGCATTTTCGCAACCATGCGCTGCTGCAGCATCTCAACATGGTCGGCTACTGGCCCCGCGTGGCCGACCTGGCGCCCCGCTTGCGTATCGCCGACCGGGCCGTGCTGTTCGCGCCGCTCTGGGGCGGGACGAAGCAGTTTACCGCGCTGTACCGCGTGCTGGTCGACGGGCTGGCGGCTTTGCAGTTCGCGCCCATCGTGCATTGCGGCCTGGATGCGCTGGTGCCGCGCGAACGCAGCCTGATCGACGCGCGCCGCCTGTTCGGGATCGGCCAGCCGGCAGACCCCGCGGATGCGATCATGGTCACCACGCCTGCCGGATCGCGCGCCCCACTCGGGCGTCCGCTGCTTGCGGCGCTGGTGGCGGAGATGACGGTGCCGCTGGCCGACCGGCCCTGGCCGTTCTTCGACGAGACGGATCTGCTCGACTTCCCCGGCGCGCGCACGCGGGAGGCGATCGTCGATGCCGACCGGTTCCTCGCGCAGCCGGAGAAGTTCGGCTTCGCGCTGCTGCGCGGCAAGGTCGCCTACCTGTTCCAGCGCTACAACGCGGAGCGGGAGATCACCGCCATGCTGCTCTGCGTCGGGCCGAGCAACCAGGAGGTGCAGACGCTGCCGCGCATGGTCAAGGAGTGGATCGACCTGACGCTCGGCGCGACCGCGCAGGCGCGGGCACAGCAGCGCACCAGCCTGTTCTTCGTGCTGACCAAATTCGATTCCGAGTTCGAGGAAAAGACCGGCGAGGATCCCTCGTCCGGCACGCGCTGGACCGCGCGGCTGCAGGCGAGCCTGACCGATTTCTTCAAGTCGTATGATTGGCCGGACGAATGGACGCCGGGCCGGCCGTTCGACAATCTGTTTTGGCTGCGCAACCCCTCCATCGGGTTCGGCGCGGTGTTCGATTACGGGCCGCCGCCCGCTCCGGGCGAGCCGGCGCCCGAGATTGGCGTGGCGCCGCGTGCCGCCGCCGGCGTCGCGCTGAAGCGGGATGCCTACCTGGCCAACGCGCTGGTGCGGCGGCACATCGCCGATCCCGCCGCCGCCTGGGCCGCCGCGCTGGCGCCCAACGACGGCGGCATCAGCCGGTTGGCCGGCGGCCTGGGTCCGGTCTGCGACCCCGCGCTCAAGGCGAGCCAGATCGGCGCGCGCGTCGAGGAACTGGCGGGGGCGATGGCGGAGCGGCTGCGCCCGCTCTGGCGGTCCGATGACCGGGCGGCAGAACTCGCGGCGGCCAAGACGCGCGCCGCGGACGTGGTGCGGGCTCTGGTCGAGTGTGCGCGCGCGCAAATGTTCGGCCCGCTTTTGCGGGCGCTGCAGATCACGGCGGAACAGGTGGCCGGCGTGCACTGGCGCATGCAGACCGAACCGGACGACGGTTTCGCGCCGATCGGCGCGGTGGCAGGCGCGGACGAATACGCCGCCGACCTGGCCGGGCTGCTGGGCGACGCGCCGCCCGGCGCGGAGGGGTCCGGGCGGCTGGACTATTTCGAGCGGTTCGCTGGCATGGTGGTGGCGGCCTGGGACGAAACGCTCGGCGCGTTTGCCGCCGACACCGCGGCGCTCGCCGCCTACAAGCTGTCGCCCGAGCAGGCGGCGCTGCTGGCCGGCCAGATCGGGGCAGCCGCGCGGCGCATCGACCTGCGCGGACGGGTCGCCGCGGCGCTGCGCGAGCGGGCCGGCTTTCATGGCCGGACGACGGCCGGGGCCGGGAAGTTCGTGCTGGTCGCCGAGGACTTGGTCAACGGATTCGTCACGTGTCTTGGCTTCGACCGCCTGGAGGAAGCGCGCCGTCCCGCGGTCGGCGCCGCCGGACCCGGCCAGCGGCGCATCTTCGCCGCCCGGCCCGTGGTGCAGGGCTTGCCGCCGCTGGCGGCCCAGCCGTCACCCTATGACCGCGTCTTCCACGTCGATTGGATGGCCGCCTTCGTCCGCATGATGGAGGACAACGTGAGCGACCGTTCGGCCGAGGATTTCGACCACGCGGCCAACGACGCGCTGGGCGCCCTGGTCACGCGGTTGGCTAGAGGTTCCTTCGTTTCTTCGGGGGGCCGTCCATGACCGCGGCCGTGATCACGGCGGACCCGGCCCAGCGCGGGGGCCATGCCCTGATCCGCATATCAGGGGGAGCGGCGTCCGGGCTCGCCGATCCGCGGTTCCGGCTGTCGCGAGACGGTTACGAGGCCAGCGTGCTTGGCGCGGGCGGATGGCAGGTGGCGGACGCGTTGCTGCGCCCGCTGGACGCGCGCGCCGATGGGCTGGATCTCGTCCTCAGCGTTGGCCCGGCGGTGGTCGATCAGTTGGAATCGGGTCCGGTGAGACTCGTGGTGCCGTCCGCCGGCTTCGACGAGCCGGTCTTCTGGCCGGAGCTGCCGCTGTCCCGCGGCGGCCAGATCAGCACGGGCATCGCGGTTCCGACGCCAGCCGAGCCGAAGCCGCCGCCGCTCGAAGTCCGGCAGAAGCTCGATACGCCGGTACGGCAGGCGGTGCCCCCGGAGCCGCCGCGCCCCGCGCCGCGCCCGCCAGAGCCACCCGAGCCAGCGGCCAAGCAGCCCGTTGTTGGGGGCACCGTCCGGTCGCGCCGCACCCTGCCGCTCGCCTTGGCCGGCGTCCTGCTGCTTGCGGCCGCCGGCGGCGGCGCATGGTGGGCGCTGGTCCAGCCCACGCCGACTCCGGTACCCGGCACCGCCGCCCTACTGCCCAATCCGCCGCGGCCCGCAGCGCCGCCGCCCAATCCGCCGCGGCCGGCTCAGCCCGACTGCGCGCATGGCAGCGTCGCGGACGTTGTCGGCTGTGCGCGAGACCCGGACGCGATCTTCGCCGTGGCGCAGCGCCAGTGGGACGCGGGGCAGCCCGACCAGGCCGTGGTGCTGATGCAGATCGCCTCGGATCGGGGAAGTGGGACGGCCGCCCTCCGGCTGGCGCAGCTCTACGATCCGAACACCTTCCGCCCCGGCGGCCCGATCCCGCAGCCGAACGCCCGGCAGGCGGCGCAATACTACCGGCGCGCCGCTCAGGCGCACCAGGATGCAGCGAATGCACCGCGCGAGGCGCTGCGCCAGCGGCTGCAGGGCGACGCCGAGCACGGCGACACGCTGGCCGGCCTGACGCTCAAGGATTTCTGGCCATGACCCGGTTCGGCCGCCGCGCGCTGCTTGCGGGCGCCGCGCTGGCCGGCCTGGTCGCCCGGTGCCCAGGCCTGCGGGCGCAGACGCGCCGGCCGCTGCTTCAGCCGGGCAAGCAGACGCTGTTCCAGCGCAGCGTCGCGCGGCCGGGCGCAACGCTGCAGCCGGGTCCGAACGCAACACCGCCCGGTCCCGCGGTGCCCGGCTTCACGACGTTCTACGTCTACAGCCGCCAGAGGGGTGATGCGGGGGGCGATGCCGGCTGGGTGGAGGTCGGCCCCGCCGCGGACGGACGCACCGTGGGCTGGATCGCGGCGGCAAAGCTGATCGATTGGCCGCATGCCATGATCGGCGCCTTCACCAACCCGGCCGGGCGGCAGCCGGTGTTGTTCCTGCAGACGCACGATGCCGAGCAAAGTCTCATCACCGGCCCCGATCCCGGCGGCCAGGCCAGCCGGCTGCAGCAGGGGGCACTCGATCACCAGCCCGGTCCGGTCATCGCGATCGAACCGCCGACCCTGGTCGATATCACCCGGCAGTTCTACCTCCTGCCCATCCTGAGTGCGCAGCAGATCGAGACGGACGGTGGCGCCACCGTCCGGCTTCTGGAGGTCATCTCGGCGCCGGCAGAGCCCCCTCGCACGGCCGCGCCGCAGACGGCGGACGCGCTGCGCGACTTCAAAGCCGGGCTGTTGTTCCTGATCGACACGACGGAATCGATGCAGCCTTATATCGACGGCACGCTGGCCGCGGTGAAAGCGGTCATCGCGCGGATCGGCACGACGCCGCTGAAGGACCATTTCCGCTTCGGCGTCGTCGGCTATCGCGACAGCCTTCTCGATACGCCTCGGCTCGAATACACGACGCGCGTGTTCGTGCGGCCGGATTTTCACCTGCCGGCGGATGCGGTTCTCGAACCGCTGTCACATGTTCGCGAATCGCCAGCCTCCTCGGCGGAGTTCGACGAGGATCCGATCGCCGGACTGAAAACCTCGATCGAGGAGATCGACTGGACCCCGCTCGGCGGCCGCTACATCATTCTTGTCACCGATGCCGGCGCGCGCGACGCCAACCATCCGCACAGCGCGACGCATCTCGGCATCGCCGAAATCCGCCAGCTCGCGCGCGAGCACGGCATCGCCGTGTTCGTCGTGCATCTCCTCACCCCGGAGGGCGCGGCTGCGCATGACCATCCGCGTGCCTCCGCTCAGTATCGCACCCTGTCCGCGCTCGACGGCGCGGCGCCGCTCTATTTCCAGGTGCCCGGCGGCGGGCGGGACGCGTTCGGCCGCACCGTAACGGACCTGACCGATGCGCTGCTGCGGCAGGTCGCCGCCACCACCGGCCAGCCGGACCTGGCGCACCCAGCCGCGTTACCCGCGCAGTCGCAGCAAATGCAGCGGCAAGTGGAGATGGTCTCCACGGCAATGCGGCTCGCCTATCTCGGACGGGTCGAGCAGACCCGGGCACCGGACGTGATCCGCGCTTTCACCTGCGACCGCGATATGGCCGACATGACTCGCCGCAGCCTCGGGGTGCGGGTGCTTTTGACGCGCGACCAGCTTTCGGACCTGGCGCAGGCGCTGCGGGCGGTCCTCGACGCCGGGATGGCCAGCCGTGTCGATCCGGGCACGTTCTTCGGCCAGTTGCGCACCGCCTTCGCCGCCGCGGCCCGTGGCGCGTCGCAAACTGCGCCGGTTGACCGCATCGGCAGCCTGCTCGGCGAGTACCTCGACGGCCTGCCTTACCGTTCCGACATCATGAACATAAACCAGGACGACTGGCTGGCGATGGGCGGCATCAAACAGGCCGACATCCTCAGCGGGGTCGAGGCAAAGCTCCGGCTGTATCAGGAATTCCAGGCGCAGCCGGATCTCTGGGTCAACCTCGCGGGCCCCGACCATCCAGGGGAAGCGGCCTATCCGGTGCCGATCGAAGCCCTGCCGTGACCTCTGCGCTGCTTTCGGCGCAGGACGTGCGGCGGCGGCTCGGCCGCGGCGAGGACCGGTTCGAGGTGACGGTCGAGCACCTTGCGCTGTCGCGAGGCGACAGGATCGCCATGGTCGGGCCGTCCGGCTGCGGCAAGAGCACGCTGCTGGCGCTCCTGTCCCTGGCGCTGCGGCCCGATACCGCTTCGGCCTTCTACCTGGCGGACATCGACGTCCGCGATCTGTGGCAGCGCCGCCGGCTCGACGCACTGGGTGCGGTGCGCGCCCGCGCGGTGGGGTTCGTGCCGCAGACCGGCGGCCTGCTCCCGTTCCTGACGCTTCGGGCCAACATCGCTTTACCGCTGGACCTGCTGCACCGGCCGGAACCCGCACGCGTAGAACACCTTGCCGTCCTGCTTGACATCACCGGTGCGCTCGACCGGCTTCCGGCCGATGTGTCAGTGGGACAGCGCCAGCGCGCCGCCGTGGCGCGCGCCGTCGTGCATCGGCCGACGATCCTCCTGGCGGACGAGCCGACCGCTTCGGTCCACCCCGCCCAGGCCGAGGCGACGATCCGGCTTCTGGTCGCAGCGGCAGAGGAGGCCGGGGCGGCGCTGCTGATTGCGACACACGATTCGGCGCTGGCGGCGGCCCGCAGCCTGGCAACCGTGCCCGTCAGAACGGTGCAAAGGGGCGCGGGAAGCGTTTTCGCCTGGCCATGCTGACGCTCCTGCGCGTCGCGATGGCCGATCTGCGGCACGACTGGCGGCTCGGCCTGTGCACGGTCGTAGCGCTCGCCGCGGTGCTGGCGCCGCTGCTCATGCTGGCAGGGTTGCGCGCCGGCGTGATCGGCGGCCTGCGTGAGTTGCTGCTGCAGGACCCGGCGGTGCGGCAGGTCATGTCCGCCGCCAACCGCGAGATCGCCCCGGCGACGCTCGCGCAACTGGCGGAGCGTCCGGATGTCGGCTTTCTCGTGCCACGTACACGGACGCTGGCAGCAAGCCTGCTGTTGCAGGCGGAAGACGGCCAGCAGCTTCGCGTCGAACTGATCCCGAGTGCGCCCAGCGACCCGCTGCTGACGGACGGTGCGCCCGCTGCGCCGGATGCCCTCGTGCTGTCCGCCGGCGCGGCGGCCCGGCTTGGCGCCACGGCTGGGACCACGCTCTCCGGGAGGTTGGCGCGGCTGACACAGGACGGCGGCCGGCAGGCCGTCGTGCTGAAGCTGCGCGTCCAGTCGGTGGCTCCACCGCACGCCTTCGCCCGCGAGGGGGCGTTCGTGACGCTGGCGCTGGCCGATTTCGTGGAGGACTACCAGGACGGCCGTGTCGGACCTCCGCCCCAGGACTTCCCCCGGGGTTCCGCCGCCCTGCCGCGGGCGGAACGGGCGAGCTACGCGGGGTTCCGCCTCTATGCCAGGCGGCTGGAGCAAGTCCCGGCGCTGGACGCGGCGCTGCGGGCGCAGGGGCTCGATGTCGTTTCGCGCGCCGGGGAGGTCGCCAGCCTGCTGGCGCTGGACGCCAATCTGGGACTGCTGTTGTGGCTGGTCGCCGGCCTCGGCGGGATCGGCTACCTCGTCTCGCTCGGGGCGGGGCTGTGGGCGGGCGTCGAACGGCGGCGGCCTTCGCTCGCGGTCCTTCGGTTTCTTGGCATGCGCGGGCGTACGCTGGCGCTGCTGCCAATGGTGCAGGCCCTGACGCTTGGCGCCATCGGCGCGTGCCTCGCGCTGGCCGTGGCCGGCCTCGCCGCCGGCACGCTGAACCGCGCCTTCGCCGGTACGCTCGGGATCGACCGGCCGCTGTGCCGGATCACCTGGGCGGTGTGCCTCGCCGGGACCGCGCTAACCCTCGCCGGGGCCGCCTTTGCGGCGCTGGCGGCCGGTCTTCGGATCGGACGGGTGGAACCATGGGAGAGCATGCGATGAGCCGTGTCGCTTTCGTGCAACGGCAGGTCCTGGCGGGAGCGCTGGCCACGCTGGCTTCGGTCGCCCCGTTTTTCGGCGCGACGGCGCTCGGACAAACGGAGGCCGCCCCGCTCGCCTCTTGGGACCCCCGGTTCAGCAACCCGAAGCCCGCGCCCGGCGACCTGATCCTGCCGCTGCCCTGCGGGGGCGCGATGGCGTTTCGCGCGGTGGCCGTGCCGTCCGGTACCGGAGCACTCGACGACCGCGCGATCCAGTTGGGCAACCCGGATGCGGAGCTCGGCTTCAACGAGTATCAGCGCGGCGCGTTTCTGGCAGCGCCGTTCCGCGCCGCCGACGGAACGCGGGTGTTCTACCTGGGCAAATACGACGTCACGCGCGACCAGTATGCGGCGACGATGGGTAGCCCCTGCCCGCAGGCATCGCCGCGCGGGCGCACTGCCCAAGCGTCGGTCAGTTGGTTCGACGCAGTGGCGTTTACCGAGCGCCTGTCGTCGTGGCTGCTCGCCAACGCCGCCGACAAGCTGCCGCGGAACCATCAGGCGCTCGCCTTCGTGCGGCTGCCAACGGAGGAGGAGTGGGAATATGCCGCCCGCGGCGGCGCTGCCGTCTCGGAGAGCGAGTATCTTGCGCGCACCTGGCCCATGCCGGAAGGCCCCGAGCGCTACGCCGTCGCAGGCGCCGGCATGTCGGACGGGCAAGCCCAGCAGGTCGGCCAATTGCTGCCGAATCCGCTCGGCCTCTGCGACATGCTCGGCAATGTCGAGCAATGGGTGCTGGAGCCGTACCGGCTCAACCGGGTCGGCCGGCTGCAAGGGATGCCGGGCGGCCTGGTGGCGCGCGGCGGCAGCTTCGCGACGCCGCTCGAAGAGCTGCGCACTTCAATGCGCTCCGAGATCCCGCCCTATGACCCGGCCAAGAAGGCGCCCACGAGGCTCGGCACCGTCGGCTTCCGCGTCATGCTGTCCACCGTCGCCGGCGGCGGCCTGCAGGATGTGGCGATGTTGCGGCAGGCGTTCGAATCGCTGCAGCACGGCACGGCGGCCGGCACCGATCCGCGCACCCGCATCGAGCAACTCAAGCAGCTCACGCCGGACCAGACCCTGCGGCGCGCCCTCGACGGGCTGAGCGCCGAGCTGGCGGCAGACGAACGGGCCCGCGCCGACGCGGGGCGGCAAACAGTCCGCGCGGAGCTGAACGCCGCGACGGCTCTCTGCTATGTGGTCTGGCGCATCCAGCACATCATCGATGTGCAGCAGTCACAGTTGAGAAGCCCCGAATTCAGGGACCTGCAGACCGGCGACATGGTGCAGCGGGTTAGGGCCGCGATCGCCGCCAATCAAGCGGAGCAGCAGACCGCGATCGACGGGTATGGCGAATTGCTGCGTCAGACCATCGCCGATGGCACGCCATCGGTGGTCGCCGCCGAAAGCCAGGTCGTCAGCCAGGAAATGGCGGCCCGCGCCGACCGGCGGCGCCGTTTCGTGGCGGTCGCAACCGGACATCTTGCAGCACTGGGCGCCGGCCATCCGCTGACCCCGGACGCGATGCTGCAGGACATTGTGGCCGTGCCTGCCGCTGGGCCTTGAGCGGCTACTGGGAGAGCGCCCCAAGCTCCGCCAGCACGGCCTGCCGCTGGGCGTTAAGCCGCTGCACCTGGGCCGCGTCGGGCGCCGGAGCGGATTGCGCCGCGCGAAGCTGCGCTTCCAGCGCGTTCAGGTCGCCCTGCGCGCGCTGCACGTCCGCATCCTGCGCACCGCGCCGTGCCTGGGCCGCCGCCAACTGCCGGCGCAGGGCCGTCTGTCCCTTCCGCATGTCGGCCACCTGCTTGCGCAAGCGCGCCGTCTCGGCCTGTGCGGCCGTGGCGTTACGCTCCTGTTCCTGCGCGTTGGCCTCCGACGCGATGGCTTGCTGCTGCACATTGGCCGAAGCGTTCTGCAGCGACAGGGTGCGGTCCTGGTAGCCGTGGCCGACGGCACAGCCGATGCCGCCGAAGAATCCCGCGCTGCCCGGATCGCAGGCTGCCGCGGCGCAGGCGCCCGCCAGCAGCGCCGGTGAGAGCCGGAGCGCAATGCGCGCGATCATGCCTGCGGCACCGCGGAGGTGGCGGCGGTGATCTCGTTCAGGCTGCCTTGCAGGCTGCGCCGAGAAGCTTCGAGCTGGCCGAGCGACTGCTGCAGGGGTCCGGCATTCGTCCCGGCCGCGGCGATCTGCTGGCGCAAGCGGGTCTCCTCCGTCTGCATCTTGCCGAGCAACTGCTGAATGGACTTTCCGGTGCTGGCGCTGCTGCTGAGCTGGGTCTGGTACTCGGTGGCCGATATTTTCCCCGCTCTGTATTGATTCATCAAGGCGCGCGACTGGGCCTGCGCCTGATCGGCCGCCTGGCGCGCCTCCGCGGCGGCCTCGTTCGCCTCGTTGACCCGCAATTGCGCAGCGGCGATCTGGCCTTCCAGCGTCGTCTCGTTCTGGGCCTGCGCCTGGTTGTTGTGTGCGACGAGGAAACCCGCGCCGGTGCCGAGCGCCCCTCCGGCCAGCGCGCCGAAGGCCGCGCCGTTGCGTCCTCCGAGCAAGGCGCCGGCGATCGCGCCCAACCCCGCCCCGACCACGGTTCCGGTCGCGACCGTGGGGACAAAATTGGCGTTCGCCCGGTCAATCGCGGAGCCGCCGGCCGGTCCCGGTGTGGCGCAGCCGGTCACGGCGAGAACCAGAACCAGCACGCACGCCGGGGCCCGTATACGGCGTGCGCAAGAAAGTGAATGAGCGTCCAACATTCCCACAGGTCTTTCCGTTACATGACAGTTCATATTGCCAGCAGCGCCCCGCCCCAGGACCAGGCAAAAACGGGTGCGAACGCGACGGGAGGCTAGCGCAGTCGTTAGCCCTCCGTCATCATCCAAGTATTGACAAAGGCCCGGGAGTCGCCATGAAACGTTTCCTGCTCTGGCTGCCCAGCATCTTCCTGTCAGTCGTCGCAACCGCGTCCGCGCAGATCGTAGCACCGCCGCCCAGTGCCAAGGCGCCCTATCCGACCTATGCGCCGCCGCCTTACGCGCCTGCAGCGCCAGCGCTGCGCGCCCCGCTGCCGCCCACTGGGCTCCCGCCGCCGAGCACGGTCGGGGGCAATGATGCGGGCGCAAGACAGCTCGAAAATTCGCTGCCGCTCGATCCTGCGACCCGCAACTTGCACGATCAGGTCCCGCCGAACCCGGGCGCCGTCGAGCGGCAGCTCGGGCTGCGTCAGCCCGTTGGCCCGGTTACCGATCTGAGGGGCCGCGCGCCTAGCTCACAGGAGATCGTCAATGGACTCAACAAGCACTGATTGCGGACAACGTCTGCGCCAATGCGTATTGATTGGCACGCTGCTCGCAGCCCTCGCCGGCTGCGCCGCTCCGCCACAGCCGGTTGCGCCCCCGCCTCCTGGAGCGCCGGTCGTCTACGGGCCGCGTATCGTCCTCACGATCGAGTTCAACTTCGATTCGGCGCGGATCCGGCCGGAATACTATCCGACGCTCGACAATCTTGCCGCCGGGCTGGCCGATCCGAGCCTCGCCGGCGCGCGGCTTGACATCAACGGCCACACCGACGTCACCGGTCGCTTCGGCTACAACGTTGCCCTGTCGATGCGCCGTGCGGAGTCCGTGGTGAACTACCTCGCTGCGCGCGGTGTACCACGCGAGACCATGAATCCGCAGGGTTTTGGGCCGCTGCAGCTCATCGATCCGGAAAACCCCAGGAGCCCGGCGAACCGGCGCGTGGAGGTGGTCGCGGTGCATTGAACGTGGTGCTCCGCGACCGCAAGGGCGCGGCGCCCCAGGCCCCGCAACCGGTGCAGAGATTTTCGCTTTGACGCCGCTCCATGGCTCGTCCCATGGACGCTCTGCGCTGGACCAACGGGCGCCGACTTCCCTGTGCGATCTCGCGGCTACCTGTTGAGCTTGTCGACCGTTGTCATGCCGACGCTGCTCTATAGCAGCGAAGCGGCATAGAACGCCATCCGACGGCGAACGCGCGACTCCCCCGGCGTTCAGCGCGAATTACGAAGCGGCTGAGCGGTCTAGCCTCGCATCATCCTGCCAGGATCCGATAATGCGCGATCAGGGATTGCAGATCTGCGCATCCGCCGAGGCATTGCCACCGGCTCCTGCGGAGCAGAGGTCGTATTCGTGACCGATACGCGGCGACGGGTTCCGATAGTCGTATGCATGGTTCCAGGGATCGAGCTGAACCTTGGCCGTCTTGAGATAAGGTCCGTTCCAGCCCGGTGCATCAGCCGGCTTGGTCACCAGTGCCTCCAACCCTTGCTCGGTCGTTGGATAACTGCCTACGTCCAGCTTGTAGAGATCAAGCACAGAGCCGAGGCGCTCGATCGACTGGTGCGCGACCGACACGCGCGCCGAGCCGAGCTGACGCAGCGCCGCCGGCGCCACCAAGCCGATTAGCAATCCAAGGATCGCGATCACCACAAGAATTTCGAGCAGCGTGAATCCGGCATCGCTCTGCCGGCGCGGTTTCTCAGGCGACAAGGTTGACATCGGCGGGCGCTCATTGAATGTGGGGGCGGAACGACGTGGCGTTCATACCCGCCGCGTGCCGGCTTTACAATATTGCAGCCACAGTCACGGTATTGCAGTTCGATGACAAACTTCTGATGGCGATCCCGTTGCTTGCCTGCATGGTCGCGGCCGCTGCGTTTTATCATCTCCCGCCGCGCGTCCTGCCGTCGATTCAGGCGGTGGAAGGCGGATGGATCGGCGCTGTCCACCGCAACGCGGACGGTTCGGACGATCTTGGCGTCATGCAGGTCAACGCGCGCTGGATCGAGAAGCTGTCACGGGTCACCGCGCTGCCGCAGGACGTTGTGCGTGCGCGGCTGATCGGCGACGGCTGCTTCAACATTGCCGCTGCTGCCGCGATCATGCGGACCTATCTGAACGAGGCGCACGGCGATCTCATGAAGGCGATCGGCTACTACCACTCGCATACCCCGGCACTGAGCCTCGATTACGACGAGAAGGTGCTCCGCTCCGCGGCCACGCTGTTCGGTCGCTGACAGGTGCGACCCGCAGCTCGGTCGCTGCGCCCCTGAAGGGATGACGGGCGTTCCGCGGGGCTCGCGACCGATGGCCGCGATCAGCGTGATTCGGCAACGCTTACCCGTCCGGTCAGCCAGTTTACCACGATCGACACGTGGTGAGTGTGCCCCGAAAGGTCGATGCGCCCACCCGATGAACTGCCGTCGTCCGCGAACACGATCGCGCCGGCAGGGCGTCCGGGTGACACCACCGATACAGCCAGGCCGGCGGGCAATCGCCGCACGGCGCTCTCGCCTACCCTGTAGACATGCGCGGCCGGATCAACCAGCACCGCCACCGGCGACGTGCGCGCGATTGCTTCGCCACGAGCCAGTCGCAGCGCCCCGACCAACTCGCGCGCAGCGGCATCAATGTCCAGCCGCTCGCTGCGGACCGGTCCGCGGGCGACGAACAGGCCGAGAGCCAGCCCAATAATGACCAGCACCACAATCATCTCGATCAGCGTGAATCCGGGCTGGTTTCGCCTCCACATGGTTTCCTGCTCTTCCCCTCGTGTCAGGCTGCCAGCCAGTCGGCGCCGTACAGCCGCGTCAGCCAGATGGCGAGCGCCAGCCATGGCCCGAAGGCAATCCGACTCGTCCAGCCGATTGTACGGCCGCGCAAACGCAGCACGATGGCAAACGACAGCCCGCTTAACGCCGCCAGCAACAGCACGGTGGGCAGTGCCTCCCATCCCAGCCACGCGCCGCCGGCCGCCAGCAACTTGGCATCCCCGGCGCCAATGCCGCTAAAGCCACGCAGCCCGCGATACGTCGCGGCGAGCGCGCGCAGACCGGCCCAACCAAGTGCTGCCCCCAGCGCGTGGCTGGTCAGCTCGCCGGGCTCGATCAATGCGGTTGCGAACAGCCCAGCGAGCAGCAGCGGCAGCGTGAGGACGTCCGGGAGCCGCATGTGCTGCCAGTCGATCCAAGCCAGCCCGAGCAGGGTCCACCCGAGCAAGCAATCAGCCCAGAGCCGGACAGGCGTGTCCGCTCCCAGGAGCGCAACCCATAGCGCCACCGCGATAGCCGCCAATTCGATTGCGAAGTGGAACGGCGCAATCGCCGCTCCGCACCTCCTGCAACGACCGCGCTGCGCCAGATAACTCCAAAGCGGCACCAGTTCGCGCGGGGCTAGTGCGTGTTGGCACGAATCACATCGGGACCTCGCCAAAACCACCCGCTCTCCGACGGGCAGCCGCCTGATCAAAACCCCTAGGAAGCTGCCGATGATCGGCGCGGCCAGAACGGTCGGCAGCCAGGCGTCCTCGGTGTTCAACAATGTCATCCTGTCTGCCCTCTCGCGTCGGCGATGCGCTTGTAACGGACATCGCGTGCTCCTGCGCAACAAAACTCGCCGGTTGCAGGGACCCGATACTGGATTTTGACCCGACGGCGGGCCGCATCTTCACGCGCTCAGGCGACGCAATGATCACGTGGGTGCGGGAGCGGGAGATCACCGCCCAATGGTTGCTACCGCCCCACCGCGACCCACTCGGCGCAGCCGGCTCACGGCAACGTGGCCGTTGGTCCGGCTGGCTGGCGTCATATGCAGCCTGTTCGGAACAGGCGGATTTGCCGATGCCGTCAACCAGCAAAGCCCGCGACACCTCGATCGCTACCTATCGCGCAAGGCGCGATTTCGCCGTCACGGCCGAGCCCGCGCCGGGCGCGGCCGTGCAGCCAGGCGCTCCGATCTTCGTCGTGCAGAAGCACCGCGCGCATCGCGCCGGCCTGCACTGGGACTTTCGGCTGGAGCATGGCGGCGTGCTGTGGAGCTGGGCGGTGCGCAAGGGACCGTCGCTCGATCCCACCGACAAGCGGATCGCGGTGCATGTCGAAGACCATCCGCTGGACTACGCCGACTTCCAGGGCACGATCCCCGACGGCCAATATGGGGCGGGCACGGTCGAGATCTGGGACCGCGGCACCTGGCAGCCGATCGGCGACCCCGAGGAAGGCATGCGCAAGGGCGACCTTAAATTCGTTCTGAACGGACAGCGGCTGCGCGGCGCTTTCGTGCTGGTGCGGATGCGCCCGAGACCGAACGAGAAAACCCGCCAGGAGAACTGGCTGCTGATCAAGAAGCACGACGAGCAGGAGCGGGCCGGCTTCGATGCGACGGCGATCGAGGGCGAGATGCCCGCCCCGCGCCCGGCGCGAAAGAAGACCGAGCAGTCGGACGCCCCGCCAGCCCCCGGGGCCGTGCGTGCGGGCTTGCCCAAACGGCAGTCGCCGCAACTCTGCGAACCGGCCGATCAGGCGCCGAAGGGGACAGACTGGCTCAACGAGATCAAATTCGACGGCTACCGGCTGCTCGCCAGGGTGGAAGACGGCGCCGTGCGGCTGGTCACGCGCAACGGCCACGACTGGACCGATCGCCTTCCCGCCGTGGCGCTGGCGGTGTCGGGGCTCGACGTGCAGGCGGCGCTGCTCGACGGCGAGCTGGTCGCATTGGAGCCAAGCGGCGTTTCAAGTTTCCCGGCGTTGCAAGCGGCGTTGTCCGCGGGGCGCGACGACTCGCTGCACTACTACGTGTTCGACCTGCTTTACCTGAACGGCTGGGACCTGCGTCCCTGTGCCCTGCGCGACCGCAAGAATGTGTTGGCCGAACTGTCGGACTGGCGCGGCATGCTGCGCTGGAGCGACCACATGGAAGGTGCTCCCGGCGCCATGCAGCGCGAGGCCTGCCGCATGAAGCTCGAAGGCATCATCTGCAAGCAGGCCGGCGCGCCGTATTCCGCGGGCCGTGGCTACGGCTGGGTGAAGATGAAGTGCCAGAACCGCGAGGAATTCATCGTGCTCGGCTGGACGCCACCGCGTGGCAGCCGTGCCGGCTTCGGCGCGTTGCACCTCGGGTACCACGATAGGGAGGGGCGGCTGCATTATGCCGGGGGTGTTGGCACGGGCTTCTCCGATGAACAGCTTGCCGCCTTGCGCGGACGGCTCGATGACCTGGCGGCCGACCCGCCGGCCGGGCTGCTGGTTGCCGGTGAACCGCTGGAAAAGAGCATCCGCTGGGTGCGCCCGGCGCTTGTCGCCGAGGTGCAGTTTGCCGCGTGGTCCGGCGCCGGCCGCGTCCGCCATGCCGTCTATCTGGGCATGCGTGAGGACAAGGTAGCGACGGAGGTCGTGCGCGATGTTGCCGATGCCGCAGCCGGGCGCGTCGCAACGACTCCGCCGGCGGGCAAAGGGAACGCCAGCGAGCGCACGCGGCCGGTCATTGCCGTTCCGCCGCGCCGCGCCGCCGCCATCACCGCGGCCAGGCCTGCGAGCAGGATCGTGACCGCGCCCGCCCCGGCGCAGCGCCGGACGACCATCGGGCGCATCTCACTGTCGCATCCCGAGCGCGCGTTGTGGCCTGGCATCACGAAGCAGGATCTGGCCGAGTATTGGCAGGCGGTCGCGGATCATGCGTTGCCTGGTCTGGCGCACCGGCCCCTCGCTGTGGTGCGCTGCCCTGACGGCATCGGCGGTGAGCACTTCTTCCAAAAGCACAGCCGCGGCACGATGCCGGATGCCATCCACGAAGGCAGCGCCGACAAGGCGCCCTATCTGGCGATCGAGGACGCGGACGGGCTGTTCGCCATGGCGCAGATCTCGGCCATCGAGCTGCACGCGTGGGGCGCCACCGAGGCCGATCCGCTGCATCCCGACCGGTTGGTGTTCGACCTTGATCCCGGCGAGGGCGTGCCATTCGCGGACATGGTCAAGGCGGCGCACGACGTGCGCGACCATCTTGGGCGGTTTGGGCTGCAGTCGTTCTGCCGTACGACCGGGGGGAAGGGTCTGCACGTTGTCGCGCCGGTGGACCCGGTCCTCGGCTGGGAAGACGTGAAACCCTTTTGCCGCGCCTTCGCCGAGATGATGAGCGAGGAATCACCGGATCGCTACCTGCCGACCATGAAGAAGATCGACCGGCAGGGCCGCATCCTGATCGACTGGCTGCGCAACGGCCTTGGCGCGACCGCGGTGGCATCGTTCTGCCCGCGCGCCCGACCTGGGGCAACGGTGGCAACGCCGCTCGACTGGGACGAGGTGACGCCGCGCCTCGATCCGGCGGTCTACACACTGCGAAGTGTGCCCGAGCGGCTGGCGCGACAATCCGCCGGAGCGTGGCAGGGGTTTCGGGAGACACGACAACGCCTGCCGGATCTCTCGCCTCAGAAACGGCCGTCGGAGCGAGCCGTGGCGCAGACGACGCGCAAATCGAAGATCGTGTTCGCGCCGAAGCCGAAGCGCCGATCGTAGATTCGCTGAAGCCCGGGCAACACTATGTAACGTGGCGCGCGTAGCTGTGAGCTTGACTTGCGTGGCTATCGCCCAATGTCCGAAGCGCAGCGGGCGGTATGTTGGCCCTCGCTGCATGACGTTTCCCCCCCAAACTTGGCGGTGCCTTCGCGGGCACCGCCTTTCTTGTATGATGACCGGCAGTCGGACCGGGAGCACGCAAGGTGCAAGGTGCCGGTTCAAGAAGGTGGGCCTGACGCGGCCGTGCCGTTTGCTTTTCTTGTTGGCGAAGTGGCCTACGGTATATCGTCATTTCTTGGCGAGGGGGCACGCAATGCTGACGATTCCCACTCTGGACCATGTGGTCGTGAACCTGCGCGATCAAATCGACGACGGGCAGGAAACCTATCGCCGCCTTGGGTTCACCCTGACGCCGCGCGGCTTTCATTCGGCCGGATCGATGAACCATCTGGCGATCTTCGGCACCGACTACCTGGAGCTGATTGCCGCGCGCCCGGACGACTCGCAGCTTCCAGAGATTCTGCGGGCTCCGATTGGGCTCAATGGCCTGGTTTTCGGGACGGAGAATGCTTCGGTGACCTATGCCGAATTGCTCGATGGCGGGGTGTCCGTCGAGCCACCGCTGAAACTTTCGCGCCCGGTCGAGGTGTCCGAAGGACAGCGGGAGGCAGAGTTCCGGACGGTGCAGCTCTCACCCGGAACGACCTCCATCGGGCGCATCTATTTCTGCCAGCACCTCACGCGCGACCTGATCTGGCGCGACGAGTGGCGGCATCACGCCAACGGCACGATCGGCGTGGCGCGCGCGGTGATCGTCGCTTCGGCCCCCACGGCGATCGGGGCGTTGTTCGCGCGCATGTTCGGCGCCGACGCGGTGCGGCCGATCGTCGGCGGCTTCTCCCTTGCCGTCGGCCTGTCGCGCTTCGACATCATCGTGCCGGCCGAGTTGGCCCGGCAATTCGGCGACGCTGCGCCGGCGCCAGAGGGGCGTAAGGAGTTCATGGCGGCATTGACGCTGCGTACGCGCTCGCTGGATCATGTCGTGTCCGCGTTGGCGGCGGGAAGCGTCAACGCGGTGCGAGAGCCGGATCGCATTCTGGTGCCCGCCGCGGCGGCGTTCGCGATAGCACTGGAGTTTCGCGCCTAGGAGAACTCCTGCGGCAAGCAGACTTTTCGTCGGTTCATGGCCGGACCGCGCACGTCCTGGGCAAACGCGGCAGCGGAGCGGCGCTTGCACCCGACGGATTCACGCCGCTGGCGGGCGGATGGGCCGCCCGCGCGCCCGGCACTCGCCTGACACCGGCGGCACGCTCGACACCTGGCTGGTCAAAGGCGCCAGGTCGTTTCTGCTTGGTCCGTTCTTGACCGAGGCAAATACGGCCACCGTCCTGGTAGCTATCCTGTGGCAATCGTGAGTAAAGACTTGCAGCAAACAGTTCAGTGGCATGCCTGCTTGCGCGCCGACGGGTAGAGTCACTCGCGGCCCCAGTCAGGGCAAAACCAAGCCCCGCGTAGAGCACACGCCAGTCACCGATACGTTGACATTGGTCAGCGTAACGGATACGGTGGTTGCTGCTGGGGATCGAGGCGTCACGGTCCTTCCGGTTAACGGGATTTGCCGAGGTTTCGATGGGACAGAACGTCACCGCTGAAGGCTGTGCCGGATTGACGCATGGCGGGCAAGGCCATGCCGCCGCCCAGGAGCGTGACCGGAACGCGGCGCCGGCCGGCGTCGAACTTGCGATCGCCAATCCACGGCTGACCGCACATATCTACCACGACGGCCAAACACATTACGCCTCGGTCGGTCCGTTGCCGGCCGACGGCGCCTACGCCCCCACCTTGCACTATGTGGGCTCGCTGCCGCCGATCTTTCCCGAGTGGCTCGGCGATCCTGGGTTTCGCAATGCGCACCACCTCCGCTTCGCTTATGTTGGCGGCGAAATGGCGCGCGGCATCGCCTCGGCGCAGATGGTTATCGCTTTCGGCCGCGCGGGCATGCTGGGCTTCCTCGGCGCCGCAGGCCTCGGGCCGGCGGTCGTCGCGGACGCGGTGCGCACCATCCGCGCGGACCTCGATCCAGCGGGCCTGCCGTGGGGTGTGAATCTCATCCATTCGCCGGACGAGCCAGAGCTGGAGTCGCATCTCGTCGACGTTTTTCTGGCCGAGGGGGTCTCATGCGTTTCCGCCTCGGCCTTCATGAAGCTCAGCTCCGACGTCGTACGCTTCTCGGCGTCCGGGCTGCAGCGGCTACCGGATGGGCGGATCGGGCGCGCCACTTCAGTGTTCGCCAAGGTCTCTCGGCCGGAAGTCGCCGAGCAATTCATGGGACCCGCGCCGCATCCGATGCTGCGCAACCTGGTGAGCGCCGGCTCAATTACGCCCGCGCAGGCCGACATGGCGGCGTTGGTCCCGGTGGCCGAGGACATCACGGCTGAAGCCGATTCGGGCGGCCATACCGACAACCGTCCGCTCCCGGCGTTGTTGCCGACCCTGATCGATCTGCGCGAGGAACTTTCCACCCGGTTCGGCTTCGCGGTGCGCATCGGCGCCGCTGGCGGGCTCGGCACACCAGGCGCGGTCGCGGGCGCCTTCGCGATGGGGGCCGACTATGTCCTCACCGGCAGCGTCAATCAGTCCGCCATCGAAGCCGGTCTGGCCCCGGCCGCCAAGCGCATGCTGGCTGACTTGCAGCTCGCCGATACAATGATGGCGCCCAGCGCCGATATGTTCGAACTCGGCGTTAAAGTCCAAGTGGTCCGCAGGGGCACGTTGTTCGGACCGCGCGCACAACGGCTTTACGAGATCTATCGTGCGTATGGCGGGATCGACGACATCCCCGTTGCGGTGCGCGAGGGGCTGGAGCGCGACCTGTTCAGGACGCCAATCGTCGAGGTCTGGCGGCAGACGGAAGCCTTCTTCCACGCCCGCAAGCCCGCCGAAGTCGCGCGCGCCGCGCGCGATCCCAAGCACCGGATGGCGCTCATCTTCCGGTGGTATCTCGGCAAGTCGAGCCAGTGGCCGATCATAGGTGAGGAAGACCGGCGGCTTGACTATCAATTGTGGTGCGGCCCGGCGATGGCATCCTTCAACACCTGGGTCGCCGGCAGTTTCCTCGAACCGATCGAGAGCCGTACCGTCGCCCAGATCGGGCTCAATCTCATGGAAGGCGCGACCGTCATCACGCGTGCGCAGCAACTGCGCGCGCTTGGCGTGAAGGTCCCGTCGTCCGCCTTCCAGTTCACGCCCCGGCCAATCAGTTGAACCGTGTGCATGCCAACGTCCCGCAGCGCCAATCAGATCGAGGATAGTGTGAAAGAAAGAACATCTGAGGAGACTTCGATCGCCGTCATCGGCATCGGCACTCTCTTCCCCGGTGCGATCGGCAATCATGGCCTCTGGCACAGCATCGTCGACCGCGAGGACCTGTTCACAGACGTTCCGGTAACGCATTGGCTGACCGACGATTACTACGATCCGGATAAGACCAAGCCCGGCAAGACCTATGTCCGGCGCGGAGCCTTCATCGGCGATACGCCGTTCGACCCGCTCGAATTCGGCATTCCGCCGTCACAGCTTTCCGCGATCGACACGGCGCAACTGCTGGCGCTGGTCGTCGCGCGCCGCGTGCTGGATGAAGCATGCCACATGGAGTTCACCTCGATCGACCGCGACCGTACCAGCGTCATTATGGGCGTCTGCGCCGGAAGCGAACTGATGGTATCCATGTCGCAGAGTCTCGGGTATCCGCACTGGGCCAAGGCGCTCCGGGAAGCAGGGATTCCAGACGAGCAGGCCAAGGCGATCGTCGATCGAATCGGCGCCAACTACCCGAAATGGACCGAGGCGGTGTTCCCCGGGCTTCTCGGGAACGTTATCGCCGGACGGATCGCCAGCCGGTTCGACCTGGGCGGGACGAACTGCGCGGTAGACGCTGCCTGCGCCAGTTCACTCGGCGCACTGAAGATGGCCATACAGGAATTGATAGTCGGCGATTCCGACATGGCCATCGCCGGCGGCGTCGACGCGCTCAACGACGTCTTCATGTACATGTGCTTCAGCAAGACGCCCGCGCTGTCGCCGAGCGAGGATTGCCGGCCGTTTTCGCGCGCGTCCGATGGCACCATGCTCGGCGAGGGCCTTGCGATGTTCGCGTTGCGCCGGCTGGCCGATGCGGAGCGCGACGGCAACCGCATTTACGGCGTGATCCGAGGCATGGGCTCGTCCTCCGACGGATTTGCGAAAAGCATCTACGCGCCGCGGCCGGAAGGACAGGCGAAGGCCTTGCGCCGCGCCTATAGCACCGCCGGCTATGCCCCGCGTACGGTCACCCTTCTGGAAGGCCACGGCACCGGCACCCCGGCGGGTGATGCCGCAGAGTTGCAGGCGCTGCACATGGTGTTCGGGGAGGACGCAGGCACCGAGCGGCGGTGGTGCGCACTAGGCTCGGTGAAGTCGCAGATCGGCCATACGAAATCGGCCGCCGGCGCGGCATCGCTCTACAAGGTTCTGATGGCGCTGCATCACAAAGTGCTGCCGCCGATGATCAAGGTTGACGAGCCGGCTGCGGCTATCGCATCGGACGGGCCGTTCTACGTCAATACCGCTCTGCGTCCCTGGATTGCGCGTGCGGACCACCCCCGCCGAGCCGGCGTCAGCTCGTTCGGGTTCGGCGGCAGCAATTTCCACATGACGATCGAGGAGTATGAGGGGCCTGGCGCAAAGCCGGCGCTCGTGCGCATGCGCCACGAGGAGCTGTTCCTGTTCAGCGCCGAAACCCACGCAGCACTTGCGCTCGCATGCAAGGATGGCGTGGCCGCCTGCAAGATTGATATTGCGCTTGCGGCCCGCGACGCGCAGCGCCGCTTTTCGGCAAGTGCGCCACTGCGCCTTGCCATCGTTGCGCGTGATGCGGCGGAGCTTGAGACGCGGACGGCGCATGCGCTGAGCCGCATTGCCGGTGTGCCGGCCAAGCCATTCCACCTTTTCGACGGAACGGCGTTCGCCGCAGGCCCGGCGCCAGACGACATCGTGTTCCTGTTTCCCGGCCAGGGCAGCCAATACGTCGAGATGGGCATCGGCCCGGCGCTGCACATTCAAGCTGCCCGGCGGGTGTGGGACGAGGTGAACAAGCAATTCGATGCGGCGGGTTTGCCGCTCTCCGACTACGTGTTTCCGCCGCCGGCCTTCTCGGTCGAGGAGCGGTTGGCACAGGCGGTCGCACTGACGGCGACCGACATCGCCCAGCCCGCGATCGGCGTGACCTCGCTGATGTATCTCGAATTGCTTCACCTGGCTGGGATCAGGCCCTCGCGGGTGGCCGGCCACAGCTTCGGCGAAGTGATCGCCTTGCACGCGGCCGGCGTGCTCGACCGCGCCGAGACAATTGCGGTGTGTCGGGCGCGCGGTCAGTTGATGGCGGACGCGGCGCGGACGACCCAGGGCGCCATGGCGGCCGTCAAGGGGGCAGCCGAAGCGGTGCAGGCCAAACTTGACGAAATCGCGGGCGCGGCGGTGATCGCCAATTTCAACGCGCCTGATCAGGTGGTCATCGCAGGGCCAGTGACGGCGATCGACGCGGCCGAGACGGCGCTCGCTGCCTCAGGCCTGCGTCCGCACCGCCTCTCGGTCGGCACTGCGTTTCACACCGCGATCGTCGCGCCTGCCTGCGCGCCCTTTGCTGCGATGCTCGATGCTGTTGCCTTCCAGCCGGGATCGGTGCCCGCCTATGCCAACAGTACAGGCGCTCCCTATCCTTGCGACGCGGCGGCGGCACGGGCGACCCTGGCAACGCAGATCGTCAAGCCGGTGCGCTTCGCGGAGATGCTGAAAGCGATCCAGACTGACGGTAACCGCACGGCGCACGGCCAGTGCTTCATCGAGGTCGGTCCCGGTTCCGTGCTGAGCGATCTCGTCGCGCGCTGCCTGCCAGGCGCGGCGCACGTCGTCCCGCTCGATGCCGATGGCCGTGGCAGCATCACCGGTCTCTGGAAGGCGCTCGGCCGGCTTGCGGTCGTCGGGCTTCCGCTTGACCTCTCGTTCATCTGGGAAGGACTGCCTGATGCGATCCCGGAGCCGGTCAAGATGTCGGCCGCCGCGGTCCGACTGACCGGTGCGAATTTCGGCAAGGAAAAGCTGCGCAATAGTGCGCGCACCGCAGCCTGCTCGCCCGAGGCAACGGCAGCCGTGCCTGCCGTCACGGCCACCGCGGACATGGCCCATGTCGCCTCCGGCCCCGATCGGCCCACCAGTCAAAGCCAATCCCCGGCTGCCGTGGGGGCGCCCGCTCCTCTGGCCGCGGTGTCCGTGCCCGCTGTCTCTGAACGCGCCTTGGCCCCGCAAAACGCCCACTCAATAACGCAGGAAACCCGACTCATGACCTCACATGCGATGCGCCCTGTCCCCGTTGTGAACGATGCGAGTGCTACCGAAGCGGGCCTGGAAGAGGCGCCGTTCTTTGCCCAGGCTGACGCAGAGTCGCAGGCTGACGCAGAGTCGATGGCATACCCGACGCTGATGATCCATCAGGTGACCGCCGAGACGCATCAGTTCGTGCAGCGCTTGCTTGCCGAGACCCACCTGAACTATCTCGCCTTCTCCGAGAGCGCGCTGCGCACGCTTGATGGCGGGCGCACGGTCGCTCCTGCAATGCTCCGCTCGAACGCGCTGCCGGCTTCGTCGCCGCGCCCGCGCATTGCCCCAGTCGCCGCCGCGCCGACACCGATCACCGCGCAACGCCGCATGGTGGCACCCGCGCCGGTTGCCCCGCCTTCTGCTTCCTCCACCTTCGCCGCTTACACGCCCCCGCCGCGCCCGGCGCCTGTTCAGGTGAGCCCGAAACCAGTTCTCGTGGCGCCCTTTGTGCCGCCGCCGCCGCCGCCGCCGGCGCCCATCGCCACTGCGCCCATTGCCACTGCGCCTGTCGCCCGAGTGCCGGTCTCCCCAGTGCCGGTTTCCCCTGCGCCTGTTGCCTCGGCGCCGGTCGCCCCAGCGCCCGTGGTTGCCTCGCCAGTCGTTTCGCCGGTGGCGGCCGACGCAACGCCGGTTCCCGCCGCGTCGCCTCCGGTGACGTCTCCAGCCGCGGCCGGCAACGCGGACGAGTCCGCGAATACTTCGATCACCGAGTTGCTGCTGAAAACGGTAGCCGAGAACACGGGCTATCCGCCCGAGGCTCTGAATCTGCAGATGTCGCTGGAAGCCGAACTTGGCATCGACTCGATCAAGCGCGTGCAGATCCTTTCCGCGGTGCAGGAATCAATTCCGAACCTGCCGGACCTCAACACTGCGCAGCTCGCGAGCCTGGAGACGCTCGGCGAAATCGTTGACTTCCTTGTTGAGCAGGTCGGGTCGAAAAAAAAAATAGCGGCAGCCGTGACGGTTTGAACCGGGCACTTCTGTTGCTTCGCCACACGCAAGCTGGGGGGCCGATTCTGGCCCCGCCTTCCAGCCCAATCGCGATCGTCGGCGGCCCGCCGGCGATCGCGAACGCCCTCGTCCAAGTCCTCGCCGAGCGGGGTTGCATGGCCGAACCTGGCCCAGTCTCGCCGGCGACGGCCGGCGTCATTTGCCTCTCAGGTCTCAGTTTCAACGCCGCGGCGACCGGCAACGCCCGGGAGGCTCACCGGATCGCCCGCGAGGCATTCGACGCCGCGCGCGCCTTCGCACCCCGGGCGGAGAAAGAGGGCGGCTTGTTGCTAACCGTGCAGGACACCGGCGGCGATTTCGGTCTGGCGGCGGGTGCCGGGCCGCGCGCCTGGGCGGCAAGTCTGCCAGGGCTGGTAAAGACCGCCGCTGTCGAATGGCCGGCCGCATCCTGCAAGGCGCTGGACATCGCGACCGCTGCCCCGGGTATCGAGAGCCGGCTCTCGCCCCAGGTCATCGCACAGCGGATCGCTGATGAGGTCATGGCGGGCGGAGCGGACCGGCTGATCGCGATCGACTCCGCGGGCTGTCGCTGGACGCCCGAGGACGCGCCGTGCCGGCTCGATCGTTCCGGCCCACCGTCCCTTGACCTCTCCGGAAGGCCTGTCGTCGTTGTCAGCGGCGGCGGACGCGGAATCACCGCGACAGCGACGCTCGCCCTGGCTGCCGCGGCCCCGCTGCGCCTCGTGCTGCTGGGCCGCACCGTGCTGACCGTCGAGCCTGCCGAGACCGCCGGCCTGGAGGATGCGGCCGCGATCCAACGGCAACTGATGTCGCTTGGCGCCAAGCGGGGCGAGGTACTTGGCCCGCGACAACTCCGCGAGCAGACGGGCCATATCCTCGCCGCCCGCGAAATCCGCCGTACACTCGCTGCCCTGGCCGCGCGGGGCAGTGAAGCGGTCTACCGCTCCCTCGACGCTGCCGACGCCGCCGCGGTTGCGACTGCGCTGGCCGAGATTCGCGCAGCGTGGGGTGCCCCCATCGCGGGGATCGTGCACGGCGCCGGCGTGCTGGCTGACAAGCGCATCGCCCAGAAGCCGCCAGCGGATTTCGACCGGGTGTTCGCGACAAAAGTGCATGGGCTGGAGGCGTTGCTGCGGGCGACGGACGCCGACCCGCTTCGCTTCATCGCGCTGTTTTCCTCGGTGGCCGCGCGCTACGGCAATTTCGGCCAATGCGACTACGCAATGGCCAACGAGGTGCTGAACCATGTCGCCCGCGCCGAAGCCGCGCGTCGTGGCCCCGCCTGCATCGTGCGCAGCTTCAACTGGGGCCCCTGGGATGGCGGCATGGTCACCCCGGCGCTGCGTGAGCTCTTTCACGGGCGCGGCATTGGCCTGATCGGCGAGGCCGAGGGCGCCGCCCAGTTCGTTGACGAATTGTTACGCGGCCGCCCCGGTCTTGACGAAGTGGACGTCATGCTTGGCAGCACACTTGTCCCGGAGACTGTTTGATGACCATGCCTTTTGAGCCGATCGCTATCATCGGGACCGGATGCGTCCTGCCGGACGCGCTGAACGCGGAAGCGTTGTGGCGCGTCGTTCTGCATGGCCGCAGCGTGGTGCGGCGGGCACAAGCGGGCTACTGGCGCGCGCAGGCCGACCGGTTGTTGCCGGACTCGAACGGACAGCTCGACGAGGGCGCGCTCTGCGACGTGGGAGGGTTCGTCGATACGGACGCGTTCGAAGCCGGGTTTACACCGTACGGCTTCGCGATCGATCCTGCACTCGTGCAGCAGCTCGATCCCGCGGTGCAATGGACGTTGCACGCGGCGCGCGAGGCGCTGACGGAGGCCGGGCTTCGCGATTCGCAGCAGCGGCAGGGCCGGCGCATCGGTGCGATCCTCGGCAATCTCGGCTACCCGTCGCGCACCCTGGCTGAATTTGCCGAGGCGGAGTGGGGCCGCCCGGTTGAGCAGCCGCATCCGGTCAACCGGTTCTGGCCGGCGCTGCCGGCGCAAATGCTGCGCTCTGCCTTTGGGCTGCAGGCCGCCTACACGCTTGATGCCGCCTGCGCCTCCTCGCTGTATGCCATCAAGCTTGCCTGCGATCGGCTGCAGGCCGGGCGCGCGGACGTGATGATCGCCGGCGGGGCCAATGGCGTCGAGGGACTGTTTTTGCACGCCGGGTTCACCGCACTTGGCGCCCTGTCGCCCACCGGGCAGAGCCGGCCGTTCCACCGCGAGGCGGATGGACTCCTGCCGGCGGAGGGCGTCGCACTGGTTGTGTTGAAGCGAGTCGCGGCGGCGCGTGCGGACGGCGACAGGGTGCTGGGCGTGATCCGCGGTATTGGGCTTTCGAACGACGGACGCGCGGTCGGCATGCTGCGCCCCGACAGCGCAGGCCAGCTCCGTGCCCTGCGCGCTGCGTACAGCAGTGCTGCGATCGATCCGGCCGGGATCTCGCTGATCGAGTGCCACGCGACCGGCACGGTTACAGGCGACGCAACCGAGATTCAAACGTTGCGCAAAATGTTCGGACCGGCGAGCGGGCTGCCGATCGGATCACTGAAATCGAACATGGGTCACCTGGTCACCGCTTCAGGGGCAGCGGCCCTGCTCAAAGTCCTCAAGGCGATGGAGAACCGCGTCCGGCCGCCGACGCTGCACACCGACGACGTCGCCGATATTGTCGCTGCATCCGGCTTTCGCGTGCTGCGTGCGCCCGAGCCTTGGGATACGGCCGGCCCGCTGCGCGCGGCGATCAGCGGCTTCGGATTTGGCGGCGTCAATGCGCACATGATCGTCGAGGACGGCGAGGCGCTGTCCGCTTCGCAGCATGTCGTTCAGGTAAGGGTGCCAGCGCCGCGGCTGGCCGTCACGGCGCTCGCAATCCGAGGCGGCGCTGACGCGACCGACCCGGTCGCGGCCTGGCTGCGCGGCGCCCCCATCCCGTCTGGCGCACTGCAGACGATCACCCCCCCTGGGGAGCGCCTGCGCATGCCGCCCCGGGACCTCGACCGCACGCTTCCTCAACACACTCTGATGCTCGCGACCGCCATGGATGCGCTGGGCCAGGTATCGGCGCTGCCGCGCGAGCGCACCTCCGTGCTGATCGGCATGCAGGTCGATGCAGACACGTGCCGGCTGATGCTGCGACTGCGCCTGTTCGCGGAGACCGGCGTGTCGCCGCCCGACTTGCTCGTGCCGCGTCACGAGGTCGCGACCGCAACTGGGTGCATGGCCAACATCCTGGCCAACCGGATCAACCGGCAGGCCGATCTGGCGGGGCCGAGCTTCTCGATCTCGGCCGATGAACTGTCGGGCTTGCGGGCGCTCGAGATCGCCGCCGAGGCGCTTGCGCGGGACGAGATCGACGCCGCCCTGGTCGGGGCGGTCGATCTCACCGTCGAGCCGGTCAATGCCGCTGCGACCGCGGCCCTGCTCGGTACGGACCAGCCGGCGCTCGCCGACGCCGCCTGCGCGATGATCGTATGCCGTGAGGCCGACGCGGTCGCGCGAGGCGACCGAATCCTCGCCCTGATCGATCTCGGCGATGAAAGCGGCGACCTGAATACGGCTGACCTGCGCCTCTGGGACGAGCACAGCGTCGCCCTGCAGTCCGCCTTCGGGCGCGCGCATGCCGCTCAAGGGCTCCTGGAAGTCGCAGCCGCCATCGAGACGGTGGCGGCCGGTCTGGTGCCGCCCACCAGCGAGCACCCCGCGCATCCACTACTGCCATCGGCGCGGCCTGCGGGCTTTGCGTTGGAGGTCTCGGACACGTTCGGCCAGTCGATGGCGGTGCGCGTCGCGGCACCCGACCCCTCCCGCGCTGCCTACCGTCCGGCGGCGCCCGAGCGGCTGCCGGCTGTGCACGTGTTCCATGCGCCGGACCTGACCGGTCTGCTGGACGCGATCGAGCGAGGCCAGTCGGCCACGCCGGCGCAGCCGATCGATCCCACCCACCCGCGCGTGGCGTTTGCCTGCAATCTGGCCGAACTGCCGGCGAAACGAACAATCGCGTGCGAACTCGTCGCGCAGGCACAGGCCACCAATACCGAGTCGTGCTCCGCAGCAGGCGTGTTCTTCCGACGTCATGCGATGGAGGGCGAAGTCGCCGCGGTCTATACTGGTTCGTCGCCGGTCTACCGTGGTGCGGGAATGTCCCTGCTCCAGGCCGTGCCATCGCTGGTCCGCGATATCAAGGCAAACGAGGCTGGTTCAAGTCTTCTATGGCTCCTGGGCACCGATCCTTCCGCCAGCGATCAGGAGATCATTGCCGGCGCGGCGTTCGTCAGCCTGCTGCACGCAAATGCGATGCGCCGCATCGGTCTCAGGCCACAGGCCGCGATTGGCTTCTGTCAGGGCGAGATTTGCGCGCTGGCAGGGCAAGGTGCATGGGATCAGGATCTGGACGCGATGGTCGGTCCGCCAGTGAAAGAGCTCTGCGACATCCATCTCGGTGGTGAATCGCGGGCAGTGCAAAGCTATTTCTCCCGCTTCGGCATCGCTGGCGCGAAATGGGCCAACTACGCAATCCGGGCCTCGGTCGAGGAGCTGATGCCGATTCTCGCGACGGAGCCTGCCGTCTGCATCACCATACGGGTCTCACCAAGCGAAACCTCAATCGGCGGAGAGGAAGCGGCGTGCCGCCGAGTCGTCGAGCGCATCGGGTCGCTGCGCGCCCACCTGCTTCCCCTCACGCTTGCCGTGCACTGCCCGGCTGTGCGCGAGTGCGAGAGCGCCTGGCGTGACAGCGCCACCGTCTTGCCGACGCACAACCCGGATGGCGTGCGATTCTATTCGAATGCCTTCAACACATCTTACCAGGTCACCCGGGATAGCGTCGCTGACGCTTACACAGCGCAGGCCGTCGGGACGATCGATTTCCCGGCCACGATCCTGCGGGCGTGGCATGACGGCGTGCGGATCTTCGTCGAGCATGGGCCGCGTGGCGCATGCACGCGCGCCATCACGGAAACGCTCAGAGACCGGCCGCATGTCGCAGTATGCCTCGACCGGGCCGAACGGTCGGGGGTCGCGCAGTTTGCCGATGCGGTGGTGGAACTGATCGTGGCCGGGGTCCCGCTCGAACTCGCGGCGCTTGGGGAGACGACCAAATCTGCGAGGTCGGACCTCACACCAGAGGCCGGGTTATGGAACATGCGGCGCGAGCCGGTTGCCGCGCTGATCGGCGCGGCCATGCCGGCCGCCGATCCGGATCTCGTTCCCGTGAACCACGGGATGGACGGGCCGCTGGCCGAGCTGCACGCCGCGGTGTCTCGGACACATGCCGAGTTCGTCTCAACAGTTAGCACGATGTATCAACGATTCCTCTCGGGCCGGTACCCCGCGGCCCTTCCGGTGGCGGTCCCAATGCACGTGCCATCTGTGCCGATTGTCGCTACACTGGCCGAATCCCTGCCGCCGCCCGTTGCTTTGGCCCCCGTTGCTTTGCTGCTGACCGCTCCGGCGTCCGCGCCCTTCCCGCAAAGGCCCATCGCTCCGGCAGCACATGAGAAACTCCCTGCCATGCACGTGTTCCATGCGCCGGACCTGACCGGTCTGCTGGACGCGATCGAGAGAGGCAGGCCGGCCGCGCCGGCGCAGGCCATCGATCCCACCCACCCGCGCGTGGCGTTTGCCTGCGATCTGGCTGGACTGCCCGCGAAACGGGGGATCGCGCGCGAACTCGTCGCGCAAGCACAAGCTACCGACACCGACGCGTGCTCGGCAGAGGGCGTGTTCTTCCGCCGTCAGGCGATGGCGGGCGAGGTCGCCGCGGTCTACACGGCTGGGGCAGCGTATCCGGGCGCGGGACTGTCCCTCATCCAAGCAATACCTTCATTGGTGCGCGGCATCGCGGCAAACGAGGTGGGCGAACATCTCGGATGTCTCCACGGCGCCGCTTTCCATCCGACCAATCTCGATTTGATCGTCAGCGCCGCGTTCGTCAGCTTCGTGCATGCCAACGCAACACGCCGCATCGGTTTCAGGCCACAGGCCGCGATTGGTCTCTGTCAGGGAGAGTTCTGCGCCCTGCTTGCGCTTGGCGATGGCGGTCATGACATAAATGTCCTGGGTGGCCAGAGCTTGCGCGATCTCTGCGAGATCCACCTCGGCGGCGAGGCTCGGGCGGTGCGCAGCTATCTCTCCCGGATCGGCGTCCCTGGCACGCGATGGGTCAACTACGCCGTCCAGGCTTCAGTTGAGGAACTGCTGCCGATTCTCGCAACGGAGCCGGCGGTTTCAGTCACCATCCGGAGCTCGCCAACAGAGGCCGTGATCGGCGGGGAGGAGGTGGCTTGCCGCAGGGTCGTCGACCAGATCGGATCTACGCGCGCTGTCCTGCTGCTCGGCACGCTTGCCATACATTGCCCGGTCGTGCGCGAGTGCGAGGCGACCTGGCGAGACCATTGCACCATCCCGACGCGCAACCCTGACGGCGTGCGCTTCTATTCGAATGCCTTCAACGCGGCCTACGACGTCACGTCCGAGAGCTTCGCCGAAGCGTATACGGCGCAAGCCGTCGGGATAGTCGATTTCCCGGCCACGATCCTTCGCGCCTGGGACGATGGGGTAAGAATCTTCGTCGAACATGGGCCTCGGCGCTCATGCACGCGCGCTATCGCGGCGACGCTGGGCGACCGGCCGTACGTCGCGGTCAGCCTCGACCAGGCCGAACGGCCGGGTATCACGCAATTCGCCGATGCCGTGGCGGAACTGATCGCGGCCGGGGTCCCGCTCGATCTCGCGGCGCTTGAGGAGACGGCCAAACCTGCAAGGTCGGATCACGCAGCGGGGTCCGCCGCCGTGTCGCCCGCGGTCGTCCGTCCGCCGCCGGCGCCGCTTGCGGCACCGGAACCGGCCGGGCCAGCACCGGCCAAACCCCGCGTTCCCCAGCAGGCAAGCCGGCTGCCCTACGCGCCAGTCGGCCCTGTGTTCGACCGCAAGGATTTGGAGGAGCTTGCGGGCGGCAAGGTCTCCAACCTCTTTGGGCCGCTGTTCCGGCAGCAGGACGGCTACGCGCGTCAGGTTCGAATGCCCGAGCCGCCGCTGCTGCTGGCCGACCGTGTCACCGGCATCGACGCGGAACCCGGCGTGCTCGGCGCCGGATGCATCTGGACCGAGACCGATATCCGCGAGGGCGCTTGGTACCTGCATCACGGCCGCATGCTCCCCGGGCTGTTCATCGAGGCGGGTCAGGCCGACCTGCTGCTCGCGTCCTGGATGGGCGTCGATTTCATCAACAAGGGTGAGCGAGTCTATCGCCTGCTCGGCTGTGACCTCACCTACCACGGCCCGCTCCCCGCGGTCGGCGAGACGTTGCGCTACGCGATCGTCATAGACCGGCATGCGCGTCTCGGCGAACTCGGGATGTTCTTCTTCCGCTATGACTGTTACGTCGGGGATACGCTTCGGCTCTCCGTGCGGGAGGGGCAGGCGGGCTTCTTCTCCGATGACGATCTGGCGAATTCGGGTGGCGTGGCCTGGTCGCCGGAGACTGACGATCGGATTCGGGACCGATCGGCCGGCGTCGATCCTCCTCGCGCCCTACCGGTCGCGCGCAGCTTCAGCGCCTCGGCCGTCCGCGCGGTGGTCGCCGGCCGGCTTCGCGACGTATTCGGTGAGGCGTTCCTGCGCGCATCCTGCCATGTCCGCACGCCGAACCTGCCGGCGACGCAGATGATGCAACTCGGGCACATTCCGGCGTTCGATCCGCAGGGCGGCCCGTGGGGCCGCGGCTATCTGCGGGTGGAAGTGCCGATCGAGCCAGATGCCTGGTTCTTCGAGGGACACTTCAAGAACGATCGCTGCATGCCGGGTACGGTCATGTTCGACGGCTGTCTGCAGGCGATGGCCTTCTTCATGATGGCCTGCGGTCACACGCTGGACCGTGACGGCTGGCGCTTCGTGCCGGTGCCGGAGCAGGAGATGCGCCTGCGATGCCGCGGTCAGGTGCGCCCCACCTCGCGGCTGCTGACCCTCGAGGTCTTCGTCGACAGCTTCGTCGACGGGCCGGAACCGACGCTGGTCGCGGACGTGCTCGGCACGGTTGACGGGCTGAAGGCCTTCCACGGGCAGCGAGTTGCGCTGCAGCTAACGCCGGACTGGCCTTTCACCGAGGGCGATCCGCTCTACGCGCCAGGTCGGGAGCGCAAGCCGGCCGCGTCGCATGACGGCCACTTCTTCGACGAAGCCGCAATGCTTGCGTGCTCGTTCGGTCGCGAGAGCCTTGCACTCGGTCCGGCCTACGGAATCTTTGACGAGGTTCGTCGCGCCCCCCGGTTGCCGAACGAGGACTACCTTTTCGTCAGCCGCATCGTTACTACATCGGACACCTTCGGACGTTTGCAGACCGGGTCGTTTTTTGTCGCCGAATATGACGTACCGCCCGGTGCCTGGTATTTCGCCGACAACGGCCAGGCCGTCATGCCGTTCGCGGTGCTGATGGAAGTCGTCCTGCAGCCGTGCGGCGTGCTTTCCAAC
>Ga0302267_10000978_pt1 | contig 37294 bp, 36 predicted proteins | sample III_Bog_E1_3_FD_194555 | JGI IMG/M metagenome (GOLD analysis project Ga0302267, IMG submission 194555) | Peat permafrost microbial communities from Stordalen Mire near Abisko, Sweden - III_Bog_E1_3 | ecosystem: Environmental > Terrestrial > Soil > Wetlands > Peat | place: Sweden: Abisko...
TGGGCTTTAGCCCGTACATAAATCCAGCAAAATCAATGTTGGGCTTTAGCCCCCGAGGGAATGCATGCTCAATAAGCACTTTGATCAGAGGTTCCCTAGCTTCCTGAGTCTAATATTTATTCAACAGAAGACTGTCATCCTGAGCGACCGAAGCGCAGCGAAGGAAGTCGAAGGACCAGCGGTTGTTTTTCGGAATCCAACTACGAGCCTTAGATCCTTCGACTCACCATACTAGCGCACCTTCAGCACGATGATCGTCTCGTCGTCGAAGCGCTCGTGCTCGCCCTGAAAGCGATCGACGTCGGAGAGAATCGCGTCGGCAATCTCCTGCGCGGGCAGCTCGCCGCGGGCGCACAACAGTTCGGAGAGCCGCTCCGGCCCGTACATCTCGCCCGCGTCGTTCTCCGCATCCAGAATTCCATCCGAGACAAACAGAATGGTGTCGCCCGGCTGGGTCGTCACCGTCTGCTCCTCGTAGCTCACATCGGGGAAGAAGCCCAGCGGAAAGCCCTCGACGCGCACCGCCGAGCACTGACAGCCGCGGCAGAAGAAGGGCTGCACGGCGCCCGAGTTGGCCACCCTCAGCGTGCGGCTGTCGTCGTTCCACAGGGCAAAGAGCATCGTCACGTACTGCGAGTCCAGCTTGCGCTCGCGGATGGCGTCGTTCAGCACGGTGAGCATCTCGGCCGGCGAGGGCTGCTGCTGCGCCGCCGAGCGCATGATGCCGCTCACCAGCGCGGCGAAGAGGGCCGCAGGCGCGGCCTTGCCGCTCACATCGCCCAGCACGATCGCCATCTGCCCCGGTCCGTACTCCACAAAGTCGTAAAGATCGCCGCCGATCGAGCGCGCCGGCAGAAAGCGCACCGCCATCTCGGCGTTGGTCCAGACCGGAGCCACCGGCGGCAGCAGGCGAAGCTGCACCTCGCGCGCCATGGCGATGTCGCGCTCCAGTTGCGCCTCCTGTGAGCGCACCGCCTGATAGAGCCGCGCGTTTTCAATGGCGATGGCCACCTGCGCGGCCAGCGTCGTCAGCATGCGCTCGTGCTCCTCGTGGAAGAAGCCCGCGCGCGTATGCTCCAGGTCGAGCACGCCGATGATGCGCCCCTTGTGGAAGAGCGGCACCACCAGCTCCGAGCGCGTCTCGGGATTCATCGGCAGATAGCGCGCATCCTCGCGCACATCGGGCACATTCACCAGCCGCCACTCGCGCACCGCAACGCCCACCAGGCCGGCGGTGATGGGCAGGCTGCGCAGCGGCGTCTGCGACGAGCCGAAGCGCCAGACATAACGCGTGATCAGCGTCTCGCCCTTCTCGTCCAGCAGCATGATGGAGAACATCTGGTAGTCGATCAGCCGCCGCAGCAGTTGGCCCATGCGCTCCAGTAGCGGGTCCAGATCCAGAATCGAGGTCAGCTCGGCGGCAATCTCGTTCAGCACCGTCAGCGTCTGCGCCTGGCGGGAGACGCGCGCATACAGGCGGGCATTCTCGATCGCCTGCGCAATCCGCGAGGCCGTCAGCGTCAGCAGCCGCAGGTGCTCGGGGCGGAAGTAATCGGCCTGCTCGCTCTCGATGTCCATCACGCCGATCAGCCGGTTCTTGGCGATCAGCGGCACCGCCAGCTCGGAGCGCACCTCGGGATTCACCTCGACATAAACCTCAGAGAGGCTCACGTCGTTCAGCAGCACCGGCTGGCGATTGAGCGCCACCTGGCCCACCACCCCCTTGCCCATGGGAATGTGCAGCCGCTCGATCTGGATCATGTGGCCGATCTGGAAGCGGACCCTCAGTTCGCGCGTCCGGTCGTTCAGCAGCAGGATGGCGAAGATGCGATAGGGAATGACGGCCGCCACCAGTTCCGAGGTCCGGCGCAGCAAGGTCTCCAGATCGAGCGTGGTGTTCAGCGCCTCGGTCAGCCGCATCAGGTAGGCCACATCAGCCGCCTCCACGCGGATATTCTCCGGGTCTAGAAGCGCGCCCGGGTTGGCCGGGTCTGCCGGGCGATAGTCGCCCTCAAGCTCGGGTTCCGTCTGCGGAGATGGGGAATTCTCTTGCATACCTGTTGAAGAAAATCATAGCCTAACCGGGAATAAGAAAGTGTAAACGGCTGTTCCGCAGCCCGGCGGCGGCTCGATGATGAATGGAAATGAATGATATGAATGGGCTTATCCTGGCTCTCTTCCCGCCTATCATCTTCCCCCGCGTGCGTTCACAGGCCGCGGAAATGCTCGACAACTGGCCGGTTTTGTAACAGGGCACAACTTCAGAGGCTGGGGAAATACTGATTTCGAAAGGCAAGAAGTGTCAGGGCACGACTTCAGTCGTGCCGCAAGTGCAACGAAACAAATGTTGGGCTTTAGCCCCTGCGGGATATTTTCGCGTCTATCGCCAGTAAGTTGGCCTATCTGCGCAGCCTGTTCAGCCAGCAGTTACGCCGTCAAGACAACCGGTCAGATGGATATCTCCCCGTCTGGCTGTTCCTTCTCGACCGGGCGGGTAACCAGCCAGACAGTGAGCGCAAGCCCAACAAAAAATGCTCCCGCGCTGGCCAGTTGCGCATTCGACAGACCCCAGAGAATCTTGGGATTGCGGCGAAGGAACTCGACCAGGAAGCGCGCCAGGCCGGTCAGCATCAGGTAATGACCCAGAATGAGGCCGGTGGGATGCGGCCTGCCGCCGCGCCGCCACAGCAGCCAGCCGATCAACAGCCCCGCAGCCAGTTCATAAAGCGGCGTGGGATAGACGGGAACGAAGATGGGAACCTCGCCGTGAGGAAAGCTGATGCCCCAGGGGCGGAAGTTGAGGAAGAGGAAGTGCACCGGCTTGATCACGATGCCGTAGCATCCGTCGCCGGAGAGAAAGCAGCCGATGCGTCCGATGCCGTAACCGACGGCGGCGGCCGGCGCGGCCAGGTCGAGGGTGCGCAATGCGCCGATCTTGGCGCGCCATCCCATCACCAGCAGCGCCGTGAGGCCGAACAGCAGCCCGCCGTACCAGGCAAAGCCGGCCGTATCCCACAGCACGCTCCAGCGCATGTAATGGAAGTCCTCGGGCGTGTCCAGGACGTGCCACAGCTTGGCGCCGAGGATGCCGGCCACCAGCGCGATGGCGACCATCGTCAGGGCGTCTGCGCCCTGCTCCTGAACGGTGATGCGCGCGCGGCGGAAGCCCCGGTCCATGATGAAGGCGGCGACAACGGCGGCCAGCCAGAGCATCAGCCCGAAGGTATGGATGGTCAAAAGCCAGAAATGAATCGTTGGAAGCATACAGATCAAGTATAGCCGTGCGAATCGCATAGCAGGAATTGATGGCTGTTTTTGAGAATGGGTAAGTTTGAAGGGTACGGGCTTTAGCCCGTACATGAAGGCCGCAAAATTATGCGGGCTTTAGCCCCCGAGGGATTTTTCATTCATTTGGACCTGCTGTCGATTTTTCCCATGGAACGCTTGCCTTCCCACCCCCGCTTCAGGCGATACTGGGAGCATGGCAACTGTCCCCCATGCAAACCTGGAGATTCTCTATACGCGGCAGCAGATCGGCGAGCGCGTTGCCGCAATGGGCGCCGAGATTACCCGCGACCTGAACGGTGAAAAGCTGGTGATGGTGGGGGTTTTGAAGGGCGCGGCAATCTTTTTGTCCGACCTGGCGCGGGCCGTCGAGGTGGACACGACCTTCGATTTCGTCGCCGTCACAAGTTATGGCAGCGGCCATCGCTCCTCGGGCGCCGTCAAGCTCATCAAGGATCTGGACGAGCCGATGGAAGGCAAGAACGTGCTGGTGGTCGAGGATATTCTCGACACCGGCCTCACGCTCAGTTATCTCCGCCGCCACATCGAGCAGCAGCGCCCCAAGTCGCTGCGCATCGCCACGCTGCTGGACAAGCCCTCGCGGCGGCTGGAGAAGATCGAGGCCGATTACGTGGGCTTCTCCATCCCCAATCTCTTCGTCATCGGCTACGGAATGGATTACGCGGAACGCTATCGCAATCTGCCCGACATCTGCCAGATGAGCGCCGACCATCCGGAGTAGAGCCTTCGCTTCGCGGTATGCGCGGAGGAGTGAGCGGGGTTGACTCTCTAATATGGACCATGTAGAATGGACCATATTGGAGGCGCCTATGCCCGCTCTTACAACAAGCAGCACTTCAATCGGCGTGACTGCCTTCAAGTCGCAGTGCCTGGGATTGATTGACGATGTTGTCCAGGGGAAGACTGATCGTATTGTCCTGCTCAAGCACAATCGCCCGGTTGCCGCCGTCGTTCCCATTCATGAGGACGCGGAAGAGAAGTTCGACCTTTGGGGCGCGATGCGCGGAACGGTGACGTTCCTTCCAGGCGTCGATCTGACTGAACCCACAGGTGTGGTTTGGGACGCGTCGAAAGAGTAATGAGAACGGATATGGAATCTCCTGGACCGGTTCTACTCGACACCTGCGCGGCAATCTGGTTGATGGGAGGGGAGCGTCTTTCTGCCTCCAGCCGCGCCGCAATTCGCGCTGCGCAAACGGACAACCTAGGAATCTATCTATCGCCGATCACGGCCTGGGAGATTGGCACTTTGGTTGCCAAGGGACGGCTGCCTCTGACTCTCTCTCCGGAGGTGTGGTTCGATACTTTGCTTTCCATGCCTGGAGTGCGACTGGCCAATCTCACACCCAAAGTGCTGATCGATTCCACTGCATTGCCAGGAACTCCGCCCAGCGACCCTGCCGATCAGATCATCGCCGCCACCGCCCGCCTCTACGGCTTCCGCCTCATCACCCGCGACGGAAAGCTATTGGACTACGCCCGGCAGGGTCACATCCTCGCAACCAAGTGCTGAGCGGATTGACTTGCGGTCAATATTTTTGTTGCGAATCGGCATTCTTGCTTTGCTTAACATCGATGAGATGTTGAAAAAATGTAGTAGTTTGAAATAAACGAAGTTCAAAGGCAGACGGAATGACATTGACCAGGCGTTGGGTTTGTGTTGCGGTAATGGCGCTACTGGCTATCCAAGCGGCGCAGGTGGCGTTTATCGTCCATCGCGAGTCGCTCACCTGGGATGAAGGCGACCATATCTTCGCCGGCTACATGATGTGGAAGACCGGCGACTACGGCCTCAATCCAGAGCATCCGCCGCTGGTCAAGCTGCTGGCGACCTTGCCCATCCTGGGCGAGAAGATGTGGCTCCCGCCGCTTCAGGGGCGCGAGTTCAAATCCGAGGCTTATCTCGACGGGCGCGACTGGCTGGCCCGCAACGACGGCGCAAGCCAGCGGCTGGTCTTCCGCATGAGGCTCGCGGCGGGGCTGCTGGCGCTGGGGCTCTCGCTCGCGATCTTCTTCGCCGCGCGCGAGTGGTTCGGCGCCAATGCCGCGCTGCTGGCGCTCACCCTCGCCGTCTTCGATCCTAATCTGCTGGCTCACTCGGCTCTTGTCACCACCGACATGGGCGTCTCGCTCTTCTTCCTGGCCAGCGTCTTCTGCTTCTATCGCTATGTGAAGCGGCCCACGCTCGCGCGTCTGCTCATTACGGGACTTGCCGCCGGCCTGCTGCTGGCCACCAAGCATTCAGGGATATTGTTGGCGCCGATGCTCGTGCTGCTGATCGGCTTTGAGTTCATCGCAGCGCCCAAAGGCACGCGTGCGCGGCTCGCTCTGCGGCTGGGCGGGGCATTTGCGGCCATCGTCGTCATCGGCGTTGCCGTACTCTGGGCCTTTTACGGCTTCCGCTACGCCGCGCGTCCCGCCGGGCTTGTGTTGAGCAGCTCACTGGCCGAGTACGTTCAGCCCCTCAGCCACTTCAACGCGACGGCTGTCTTGGGTATCGCCCGCCTGCATCTGCTGCCAGAGTCCTATCTGATGGGCCTCGTGGATGTGAAGCGCATGGCGCAGTGGTACCCCACCTTCATCTTCGGCAAGGTTTATGCGAGCGGTCGCTGGTGGTACTTTCCCGCCGTGATTGCGATCAAAGCCACTCTTGGTCTGCTGGGTTTGCTCGGGCTCACGGCCTATGCCATCCTCTCCGGAACTCTGCGCAAGGGCCGCGAGCTCGCCTACCTGATTGTGCCGGGAGCCGTCTATCTGGCCGTGGCGATGCTCTCCGGGATGAATATCGGCGCGCGCCATGTTCTGCCGCTGGATGCAATGGCGATGATTCTCACCGGAGCCGGATTGGCAGCTCTCGCCGCGCGCAGTCGGCGCTGGGCTTTCATCGGAGCGGCGCTGATCCTGGCGCATATTGCCAGCGCCCTCACCGTCTTCCCCAACGATATGGCCTATGCGAATGAGGCCTGGGGCGGGCCGAAGAACGTGCACAATCTGCTGAGCGACGCCAACGTGGATTGGGCGCAGCAGCTTTACCAAGTCAAGGACTGGCAGGATCGCCATCCCGGCGAGCAGTGCTGGTTCGCTTACTTTGCTTATCCGGTGATCGATCCGGCAACGTATGGCATTCGCTGCCGCCACCTGCCCAATGGGGATACCGGATGGCTGGGCGGCGCCGATATTGTTCCTCCGGTGATCGACGGCACGGTGCTGCTCAGCGCCGGCGATCTAAGCGGCTGCGAGTTCTCCAGCGGACAATTGAATCCCTATACCGGCTTTCAATCCCTCCAGCCCGCCGAGATGATCGACTATAGCGTGCTCGTCTATCGCGGCAGTTTTCCCGTCCATCGCGCCGCCGCCATGAGCCGCGTGCAATCTCTCGGCCCTCTGCTCTGGGCGCACAAAAATGATGAGGCGCTGGCGACGGCCCGCGAGGCCGCCGCGCTCGATCCCGGCGGAGTGGATGCCCAGACTGCGCTCGGCAATCTTGCCGCCCAGCTAGGCCGGAAGGATGAAGCCCGCGCGGCTTGGACTGCGGCGCTGGCCGCGGCCCGGCAGATGGAGCCCGAGGCGGGAGCCGGATATATCTCTGACCTGGAGAACAAGCTGAAGAAGCTCTAGCGTCCTGAGTCTGACGTTTCTATCATCATTCGAATTGTCATTCTGAGCCAACGGGGCCCCAAACGTTTTTCAGTTTGGGGGTGGTGAGCGAAGAATCTGCGTTTGCTCTGCTCTTTCTTATGGATAGAACTTCAGAGACAGGACACTAACTTGCCGCCACTTCCGAGCGTTCCTCATGGACCTGCTCGGCGCGGTCGAGCGCGGCCTGAATGTTGGGCATGAAGTTCTCCGTGCCGATCTCCTCGATGAAGCGGCTGCCGCTCAGCAGCTTCGAGGGCTGCTCCATAGCGCCGCAGAGCAGCAGATGGCGGCCCGAATCGTGCAGCCGCTTGGCAAAGCTCTCGATCGCGTGAATGCCGGTGGCGTCGATGGCGCTCATATTGCGCAGGCGCAGAATCACCACCGGCTGAAAGTCGTCGAGATTGGCCGTGGCCTCCACCAGCTTCTCCGTCGTGCCCCAGAGAAACGGCCCGTGAATGCGCAGCAGCGTGACATACTCGGGCAGAATGCAGCCTTGCAGCGAGTGGGAGAGGCCGTCGCGGATGTACTCGTCGGTAACCGGCGTGACGGTGGTGGTGTCGGCAATGCGGTAGATGTAAAGCAGCGCGGCCAGCGTGATGCCGACGCCGACGGCCACGGTCAGATCGGCAAAGACGGTCAGCGCAAAGGTGACCACCCAGACCGAGATCGCGGTAAAGTCCAGTTGCAGAATGCTGCCGATCTCATTCCACTCGCCCATGTTGTAGGCAACGACAAAGAGCACGGCGGCCAGTGTGGCCAACGGGATATAGCTGGCCAGGGGTGCTGCCACCAGCAGGATCATCAGCAATGTAAGCGCATGGATCATGCCGGCCATCGGCGAGCGCGCCCCGGCGCGGATGTTGGTCGCGGTGCGGGCGATGGCGCCGGTGGCGGGTATGCCGCCGAACAACGGCGAGAGGATGTTGGCAAAGCCCTGCGCCACCAGTTCCACGTTGGGGTTGTGGCGATCGCCCGTCATGCCGTCGGCCACCACCGCCGAGAGCATGCTCTCGAGCGCGGCCAGCAGCGCCACCGTGAAGGCCGAAGGAATCAGCGGCAGAATGTGCTCGGAGTGAAAGTCGGGAATGGCGAAGGGCGGCAGGCCGCGCGGAATGCCGCCGAAGCGGCTGCCGATCGTCTCCACCGGCAGATGAAAGTAGAGACTCACGCCAGTGGCAACCAGCAGCGCGACGATGGAGGCGGGCACGCGCTTCGTGAAGCGCGGCATCACGAGCAAGATCGCCAGCGTGCCCAGACCCAGCCCCAGCGCCGCGGGATTAAAACTGGCAGCGTGAGTCACGAGCAGCCGGATGCGAGGCAGAAACTCGCTCGGTACCGCGCCCACGCGCAGACCGAAGAAGTCCTTGATCTGCGTCGAGGCGATCAGGATGGCGATGCCGTTCGTAAAGCCGATCACCACCATGCGGGGAATGAAGCGGACGGCCGAGCCCAGCCCGGTGAAGCCCATCAGCAGCAGCACAATGCCGGCCATCAGCGTCACCATCGCCAGGCCGCTCATGCCAAAGCGCAGCACAATGCCGGAGATGATCACGACAAAAGCGCCGGTCGGTCCGCCGACCTGTGTGCGCGAGCCGCCCAGCGCGGAGATCAGAAAGCCGGCGACCACGGCCGTGTACAGGCCGGCCTGCGGCGTAACGCCCGAGGCGATGCCGAAGGCCATGGCCAGCGGCAGCGCCACAAGGCCCACCGTGATTCCGGCCAGCAGGTCATGCAGGAATGCGGAAAACGAGTATTCTCTGAAAGCCAGGAATGACTTGGGAAGATTGGGATTGCTGATGGACATCTTTCCCTTCATTTTACTCTTATCGGAAGAATCGCGCCGGATCGTTACGAGATACCGGGAAGGCGCATCGATTCAGAATGATCTGCGTTGAGATCTTTGCGATAGATCAGCGCGGCGCGGCCTCTCGGATAGTAGTTCTCGCGCCGAGCCTGGCTTCGGTAGCGCTGCGCTTCATAGAGCCGGATGGCAGCCGCGTTCGCGGCCTCGACGTGCAGCCAGAGATACGCGGCACTCGCCGCGCGCGCCGACTCTTCAATACAGCACAGCAGTTCCCGGCCCACCCCGCGCTGGCGCATCTCCGGAGCCACCTCGATGGTTTGAATGTAGGCTGCAATTTCGGATGACCTGCGCGTCCATTCGACGATGGCGAAGCCGCTCAGCAGCCCCTCCTCTTCGGCAATCCAGGTGGCGGCATTGGCGCGGCCGACAAGCGTGCGCATATACCGGCGGCTGAAGCGATCCGGCGGCGGAAAGCAGCGCTCTTCCAGCGCGTAGAGCGCGGCAAAGTCCTCGGGCTGATAGAGACGGCAGGCCACAGGTCCACTTTAGTGCAGAAGCGCGGGCCGCGCACCGCTCCCTGGGAATCGCGGTCTCTCGTTCCCTTCGCATCGCACTAAAAACAATGAGGTTCAGAAAGAGCGTCAATCGGCCAGGGCGAACTCTTGTTCCTCAAAGATCGTAATGACCCTCCACTTCCAGCCGATAAACTCATGGAAAGCAGTTGTACAATGAAGCATTCCTGGAGAGAGGGTCGGCGCGCCGTGGAATACGAAAGTTCAGAGGCTGATCGAGATCGCCACGCGCGTCAAGGCCGGGAGATCGAGCGGAGTGTGCTCAGCACGATTGTGCGCCTGATGATTGCGCTCACTCATCGGCAAACCGCCCTCGCCCTGGCTCTGCTCTTCCTCTCGCTTGCCTCCGCATCTCTGGCCCAATCGATCAGCCTTTCGTCCCCGCAAGGTGTCATCTCCACAGCGCTTCAGGCCCACAACCTCAGCAATCAAGAGGCCGTGAAAGCCCATCCCGTGCATCTGCGCGGCGTCGTCACCTACTTCGATCCCGACTTCGGCACCGGATATGCCGCCGTCTTCCTCCACGATGCAACCGGCTGCGTTTATCTTTTGCCTACGGTGAAGCAAGGGGCACAGCTGTTTGTCGGCGCCCTGATCGATGTGCAGGGCATAACCTCGCCCGGAGGCTTCGGTCCCATCGTCGCCAAACCGCGAATCCGCATCCTCGGACGCGCGCCTCTGCCCCCCCATCCGCCCCGCGTAAGCCTTGCCATCCTCAAAACCGGCGTGGAAGACGCGCAATGGGTCGAGGTCGAGGGCTCCATCCACCACGTCATCGAATATCCCCGCATGGTGGTGCTGCACCTGGAACTGCCGGATGGCCCCATTCCCGTCATCATGCCCAGGGAACCAGGCGTGACCTACTCCAGCCTGGTCGATGCTCAGGTCAGACTTGACGCCAACGCCGCTCCCACCATGAACTCCGACGGCCAGATGATCGGCGTTCATCTGCAAGCGCCGGGCATCGCCGCCCTGAAGGTGCTCCAACCGGCAGCCAGCGATCCCTACGCCTCGCCTGTCATCCCCATTAATGGTCTTCTGCTGTGGGAGCATTACACCACTTCCATGCATCGCGTGCATCTGCGCGGAATCGTAACCCTGCAATGGCCCGGCTCCTCGCTCTGCATCCGCGACGCGACGCGCGCCATCTGCGTGCAAACCACACAGGCGACGCCGATCGCCGTTGGCTCCCTGGCCGATGTGGTCGGCTTCGTGGACATCGATACCAATGCGCCCGTGCTTACCGATGCCGTCTTCCGCGGCGTCCCGGGAAACAACCAACTCATCGCACCACAGCCTGTAACTGCCGAAGAAATCCTTGCCAAAGGCTTCGCCTCCGAGTTGATCCAAATCGACGGCCGGTTGATCGGCTACGATCTCAGCTCCTCCGACGCCATCCTGCAACTCTCCTCCGGCGACACCGTCTTCCCCGTCATTCTGCCCAAAAAGCTGGCCGGGGCCGAACCGCGCGCCTGGAAGATCGGCAGCCGTCTGCGCATCACAGGCATCTGCGCGGCTCACATCACCGATGTCCATACCAACATGCGCGCCGGAGTCGCGGTCACCGATTCCTTCCGCGTCCTGCTCCGCTCGCACGCCGACGTCGCTCTTCTGGAAGGGCCCTCCTGGTGGACGCCGATGCATGCCCTGATCCTGCTCGGCGTGGCTCTGGGGGCCACGCTGCTCGTCCTCAGCTGGGTCGTCATCCTCCGTAGACGTGTCGAGTTGCAGGCCATCCAACTGCGCGAGAGCGAACAGCGCTTCCGTCATCTGGCCCAGCACGATTCGCTCACCGGCCTCTCCAGCCGCATGGTCCTCGAACACCGGCTCAAGGATGCGATGGATAGAACCCGTCACGATCACAGCGGCCTTGCGCTGCTCATGCTGGATCTGGACAAATTCAAGACGATCAACGATACCTACGGCCATCAGGCCGGCGATGAGGTGCTGCGCGTCACCGCGCAAAGGCTGCTCGATGCAGTCAGGAACAGCGACACTGTTTCTCGGCTGGGCGGCGATGAGTTTGTCGTTCTGCTCTCGGAGATTCGCGATCCCCAAGCCGCCGAGCTGGTGGCTGCCAACGTCGTCGCCTCGCTCTCGCTTCCGGTGCCGTGGGAGAGTGTGCTGATTCCCGTCTCGGTCAGCGTGGGCATCGGATCAGCCTTCACCGGCGCCACGGATGCTGAGGAGATCCTGCGCCACGCCGACGCCGCGCTCTACCACGCCAAAAGCGGCGGACGCCACCGTTACCAGGTCTACGCCGCCGGAGATGAAGAAAACCTCCAGAGTTAGATGGAGGGGTTTCTTCCTGGAGCGCGTTTCATCAACCCGTTTTGTCTCAGGGCACGACTTTACTGATTGCAAAATAAGAACTTATCCGTAAATTGAGGGAGTGATGTAGCGCCGGTCTCCAGACCGGCTGTCCGGGCGGCGTCCACGCCGCCAGACTCCGCCTGTGTGTCAGAAGACCCACAGGACAGCCGACCAGGAGGTCGGCGCAACTTATTTACGGATAAGTTCTAAGTCATTCTGGATTGCAAGAAGCGTCAGGGCACGACTTCCGGCTGCGGATAAATTGATTTCGAGAGGCAAGAAGCGTCAGGGCACGACTTCACCGGGGCCCCCATCGACAGGTCCTAGTCGATGGGGTGGGAGTCGTGCCGAAAGCCGCCAATGAATATGCGGGCTTTAGCCCCTGCGGGATTGTAGTTGGAACAAGTCGCACATTGATGAAACACGCTCTATAACTCCCCCGCCAGCTTGCGCTTCGCCTCGGCCCACAGCTCCTCCAACTCGGCCGGGGTAAGCTCTTCCAGAGGCCGCTCGCTGGCCAGCTCCATCTCGCGGAAGCGCTCACGAAACCTCCGATTGCAGCCGCGCAGCGCCATCTCCGCATCCACGCCCAGATGACGGCCCAGGTTGACGACGGTGAAGAGCAGATCGCCCAGCTCGGCCTCCACCGCTGGCTTGCGCGCCGGGTCGTCGCTCGAGGCCTCGGCCTCCAGCTCTGCGGTTTCCTCCACCAGCTTGGGCAGTAGATCGCGCCACTCCGGCCAATCGAAGCCCGCCTTGCGCGCCTTCGCCCCCAGCTTGGCCGCCTCGGCCAGCGCCGGCATCGCCCGCTGCACTGAATCCAATCGCGACGCGGAAGGGTTTTGCGGCAATGCCGCCTCTGCTGCATGCAATGCCAATGCCTCGGCGGCCTTGATCTCATCCCAGTTGCGCAGCACCGCAGCCGACGATCCCTCCACCGCCACGTCTACATCTGCGCGGTTGCCCGCCGCGCGCGAGGCCTCCTCGCCAAAGACGTGCGGATGTCGCCGCACCAGCTTGCTGTTCAAGTGGTCGAGAACATTGGCGATGGTGAAGCGTCCTTCGTTCGCTCCCATCTCGGCATAAAACAAGACTTGCAGCAGCAGGTCGCCCAACTCCTCGGCCAGGTGCGGCCAATCGCGCCGCTCGATCGCGTCGAAGACCTCGTAGGTCTCCTCCAGCGTGTACTTGCGGATCGAGTCGAAGCTCTGCTCGCGATCCCACGGGCAGCCGTCGGGCGCCCTCAGACGCGTCATGATCCGCACCGACTCGGCAAAGAGCGCGGCGGCGCGCTCCGGATCGGACAGTTGCGGCGATGCCGGATTTGCCGGGACAACTTCGGGCTTGGTTTCCATGCACCTTCAGTCTACCGTGCGAATGCAAGCGTCATGATCTCAATACATGCGCTTTGTCTTGCAGAAGATTCCCTTCTTCAAGCGCACAATCAATCCATGAACACCAACATCAGCCGCGGCGCGCTTCTAGTCCCTATTCCCTGTTCCCTGTTCCCTGTTTTTCCCCCCACCCCCACCCCCCCCACCCCTTTAGGACATGATAATTTTTCTAAAAAATCTTGTAAAACAAAAGGAATGAACGACATAACAAATCCTTCTGTTAACCAATTAGTAACATCAAACCCCCGATTTTGCCCGTTTTTTGGCCCCAAATGAGCCATTTTTACCCTGGAAACGTCACTTTTAGTTGCAAAGAGGTTGATCGTTATCGACTCATGGATCGCTCTTTGTCGCCTGCATATTGGATCTGGAATACCACGCAACTCAACCCGAATCGCCGATGCCGGGCGATATACTCAACCTCGACGATGATGAGCATTTTAAGCACGATCTTTGCCGGCCTGCTCGGCCTCGCCTTCGGCAGCTTTCTGAACGTCTGCCTCAGCCGCTGGCCCGCGGGCGAGAGCGTGGTCCAACCGCGCTCGCATTGCCGCCACTGCGGGCGCACCCTCGCCTGGTGGGAGAACGTGCCGCTCATCAGTTGGCTCGCGCTCGGTGGCCGCTGCCGCACCTGCAAGAGCTGGATCGGCTGGCGCTATCCGCTGGTCGAGTTTTCTGTTGCGGCGCTATGGGCGTACATCTTGTGGCAAGTTTCCAAGCAATTTCACGTTTCAGAGATTGCGAATCAATTGGGGATTATTTCTCCGCACATCGGTTTCATTCCTTTGATCGGAACATTGTTCTTCATCTGGCTACTCGTCGGAATCGCAGTGCTTGATGCGGAGCATTTTTGGATTGCTGATGCAGCCACATTGCCGGGAATCGTGTTGGGAATTGCATTCTCCGTTCTCTCCGAGTCCCTATCGCAAACGCCTCTGCTAGAGCAATCAGAGTTCTGGATTCAGATGGGGGAACACCTGCTCGGCATCCTCGCCGCCGCCGGACTCATCCTGCTCATCCGCTGGCTCTACTGGCTGGTTCGCCGCCGCGAGGGCATCGGCCTGGGCGACGCCAAGCTGATGGCTCTCCTTGCCGCGTGGCTCGGACTGCCACAGGCTCTGCTCGCCTTTGGGATTGGCATCGTGCTGGGAACGCTGACCGGTGTTGTGCTGCTCGTGCTTCCCTCGGCGCGGCGCGACTCGGAAAGCTGGGCCGCGAGCAAGCTGCCATTGGGCACATTCCTGTGCATCGGCGGCATCGCCAGCAGCCTGTGGGGTTCGCAGCTTTTGAATATGTATGAGCGACTGGCCGGCTTCTGAAGAAGCCCTGGAAGCAAAGCTCAGTTGCAGTCAGTTCAGACAGAGCCGGGCAATTAACTGTTCACTGTCCACTGTCCACTGTCTTAGTCGATCTTGATCTTGCGCAGCAGCTTGAAGTCGCTGAGCATCTTGCCTGTGCCCAGCACCACCGATGCCAGCGGATCGTCGGCCACGCTGACGGGCAGGCCGGTCTCTTCGCGGATGCGCTTGTCCAGGCTCTTCAACAGCGCGCCGCCGCCGGTCAGCACAATGCCGCGATCGCTGATGTCGGCAGAAAGCTCGGGCGGTGTGCGCTCCAGCGCGACGCGAATCGCATTCATCATCACCGCGATGCACTCGCCCAGCGCCTCGCGGATTTCGCTGTCGTCCACGGTGATGCTCTTGGGCACGCCCTCAATCAGGTTGCGACCCTTGATCTCCATCGTCAGCGGCTTGTCGAGCGGGAATGCAGAGCCGATCTCGATCTTGATCTGCTCGGCGGTGCGTTCGCCGATCAGCAGATTGTATTTGCGCTTCAGATAATTCGTAATGGCCTCGTCCATCTGGTTACCGGCCATGCGCACCGAGCGCGAGTAGACAATTCCAGAGAGCGAGATGACGGCGATATCCGTCGTGCCGCCGCCGATGTCGACCACCATATTGCCGCCGGCTTCGGTGATCGGCAATCCGGCGCCGATGGCCGCCACCATCGCCTGTTCGACGAGATAAACTTCGCTGGCTTTCGCGCGGTAGGCCGAGTCCTCGACGGCGCGCTTTTCCACCTGCGTAATCTCGGAAGGCACGCCGATCACGATGCGCGGATGCACCAACATCTTGCGGTTGTGCGCCTTCTGGATGAAGTAGTTCAGCATCTTCTCGGTGACCTTGAAGTCGGCGATGACGCCGTCCTTCATCGGCTTGATGGCCACGATGTTGCCGGGCGTGCGGCCCAGCATATCCTTGGCCTCCTTGCCCACGGCCTCCACTTCGCCGGTGTTCTTGTTGATGGCCACAATCGAGGGCTCGTTGACGACGATGCCCTTGCCGGCGGCGAAGACCAGCGTGTTGGCCGTGCCCAGATCGATGGCCAGATCGCTGGAGAACATACTGAAGAGCGAGCGCAGACCGTGCGACCGCGTGGAGCGCGAGGGATAGTTGTTGGATGACATGAGCGGACCGATAATACCTCAAGGCCTATTGTAAGGCCAGAAGGCGGCAAGCGCCGGGAAAGCGCCAAAACCGGTGCAAAGACCCGTTCCAATGCGGTAAGGAGCGGGCGCTGACGGGAGTGCGGAAGATCGTTTGGCCTGCCGGTCTCTCTTTCGCCGATGACGGTTGAGACTCTTCATGCAATCGATTCCGCGCTACAATCAGATCATGAGCCGCTCTGCCGCTGAAATCCTCGAAGAAGCCCGCCAATTGCCTCCCGGCGATTTGGATTGGCTTGTCCGAAGCCTACTTCACGAAGATGACGAGGCGTTGAAAGAGGAGGAGTTTGCCGCCTGGCAGAAGGAAGCGGGCGAACCGGAACCCGGCTATGACGAATGGTTCCGCGCCGGCGTGGAAGAGGCGCTGGCGGATACCTCCGGGGATCTTCCCCATGAAGAGGCTATGAAGCAGTTTCATAACGCGATTCTCAGAGCGCGGATGTTGAAAGCTACTGCATGAGGCTGGTCTGGAGCAAGGCGGCCATGCGCGACTTGTTTGAGTTGGCAGTTTATATCGCCATGGATAGCGAACGAGCAGCGGAATCCGTCGAGGCGCGCATTCACGAAGAAGCCAAATTGCTATCCAGATTTCCGCGTGGCGGACGCATGGGGCGCGTCCCAGGAACTCGCGAACGGGTTGTCGGCAAAACCCCGTATATTCTTGCGTACCGGATTGTTTCAGGACGGATTCGCATCCTCCGCGTCTATCACAGCGCCCGAAAGTGGCCCATGCATTTTTGATCCAACGCGCATCTGATTCGCTCCCGCCTATCGCTTCATCCTCACGCGCAGGCCGCCCAGGCCGGAGTGCAGCAGCGTGCAGGTGGAGATCTGGTCGCAGTGGAAGTGAATGTTGACCGGGTAATCCTGCCACGCCGGATTGGCGGCAGCGGCGGTGGCTTTGTCGATAAGGAAGAGCTTTCTTCCTGCGGTCTCGATGGTGCCGCGGGAGACGTCAAAGTCGACAATGGAATCGTCCCCCTCGATGGTGAAGGGCAACGGCTTGAGCGTGTTCTTTTTGTTGCGCGCTGCGGCCTTGGCGACGGGCCGCTCCGGCGGCGGCCCTTCGGAGAGCTTCAGCCAAGCCTGCTGCTCGGCGATCGAGGGAAAATCCGGAGTGAAGCTCCAGTTGGTCGTCTTCTCATAGTCGCGCTTGGTGCAGGGAATCGTGCCCTGAGCGCTGAGCAATGTCACCCGTCCATCCGGCCCGAGCTGATTTCGGAAGAGATCCTGATCCCGCTCCCGCGCCGCCTCCTGCGCATCCTGTGCGGCAAAATCCGGCGCTGGCTGAGTGATGGCCTCATCCGCCGGAGGCGCGGCCTGGGCCGCCGCGCGGCGCGCATCGAACTTCACGAGCACAGTACGGCTGCAGAGCACAAAGCCCTGCGAGTCCTGCAGGTGAATCTCCACGGCCAGCGGACGCTGCGGCAGCGCCGCCGCCATGGCAAATCCGGCCCGCTGCTCCGGCTCGGCGGGCGTGAGCGTCAGCCGATAATTCACTTTCTTGTCCCACTCGACGAAGAGCTGGCCCTTCAAGCCGACGGCGCTCGCGGTATACGCGCCCAGGTCGTAGCGCCCCTCTGTGTCGTTGTTCCAGACAAAGGCGGCAAAGACGACTCCGGCCAGAATGCCCAGAGCCAAACCCGCCACGGCGTAGACGCGCGTCGGATTCTGGGCGAAGCGCCGCAGCCGCTCACGCCATGGCTCTGAGAGTCCTATTCCGGCGAGTAGCGCTTCCACGACGAACGGCAGCGCCGGGGCGGCGGCTACCGGCGGACGCGCGGCGGCTCGTTGTGAAGGCTGAGCCGGAATCGATGGCTGAGGCGGCGGCTCTGGCGGTGCGGCAGCGGCGGCGGAGAGGTCAGGCAGCGTTCCAGCCTGCTTGGTGGCGCGCCGCGGCTCCTCGTCAAGAATCTGATAACCGCTAACCGGCAGCAGGACCGCCTCTGTCTCGCCGGAGGCCGGCTCCTGTGCCTTCTTGGGTTCAAAGAGCGGAGAATCGAAGTTCTTTTTCTTGCGGTTGGGAAATCTAGGATCGTCGTACACCATTAGCTATTCCCCTCGTTCGGCAGACCGCAAACGTTCTCTCAGATAAAAACATTCAAGCACAACCAGCATGGTTCTGAATACAGGAAACTGGAGCGAGGGAGCGAATGAGCGATTGACAGGGAAATCATCCTGCGCGGGTTCGGGCGGCGGCGGCTCCCAAGATCCGCCGCAGCAAGCCGGGCTTGCGTTCGCAGTGGGGCGGCATGGAATGCGGGGCGCTCGAGTGATGCGCGCGGCAAGCCCCGCAGTCGCCGTGGCGGGGGCAATCCTGCTTGGGACAGGTGCATTCGACGGACTGCCTACTCATTCCACTTCTCCGCCGGTCAGGTTGGCGCGCGAGGGGCTGTAGGCCGTCGATCCTGCCGCGGGCGGCTTGCCATTCTCCTCCATCTTGCCGAAGATCATCTTGCCGCTGGCGGTTTGCAGCACGCTGGTCACGGTGATCTCGACCGCCTTGCCGATCAGCTTGCGCGCATGATCGACGACGACCATGGTGCCGTCGTCCAGGTAGCCGACGCCCTGATTGAACTCCTTGCCCTCTTTGAGAATCAGCACATTCATCTTCTCGCCGGGCAGCACGACGGGCCTGAGCGCGTTGGCCAGGTCGTTGATGTTCAGCACCTCAACGTGATGCAGATGAGCGACCTTGTTAAGGTTGAAGTCGTTGGTGACCACCTTGGCCTCCCACTTCTTGGCCAGCTCCAGCAGCTTCAGGTCCACCTCGCGAATCGAGGGAAAGTCGTCGGTGACGATCTGCACCTGGATGCCGACGTTCGATTGCATCCGCGCCAGCATATCCAGGCCGCGGCGGCCTCTCTGCCGCTTGGATCCATCGGTCGAGTCGGCCACCATCTGCAGTTCGCGCAGGACGAACTCGGGCACCACCATCATGCCATCGATAAAGCCAGCCTCGGCGATGTCGGCGATGCGGCCGTCGATGATGACGCTGGTGTCCAGCACCTTGGCGCTGCGCCGGGTGGATTTCTCGCCGGCAAAGACCGTGCCCAGCGCCGCCGGATTCAGCAGATCGCCTTTGCTCGCGCCCACCAGCAGGCCGATGTAGGTCATCAGCAGCAGGTCAAAGAGCTGGATCACCGACGATGTGGTTCCAGCCGGCAGCGCGACGCGCAAGACTGTACAGAAGAGCGCCGCGCCCAGGATGCCCAGGATGCTACCTGTAACAGCGCCGATCAGCCGCTTCAGGCTCAGCGCGCGCACCCGCAGCTCGAAGACGATCGCCGCCCCGGCCATGGCCGCGCCCAGCGCCGCACCCAGCCAATCCGTCAGGCCGAAGGGACGAAGAAAATAGCAGACTCCCGCAAGAAGAGCCACAAAAAGAAGACGAAGGACAATCAGATCCATAAAATGCCAACTTCCCTGCTGATAGGCGTAAGAATATCCGGAAGAGGGTACAGTTGGCGAGTATTCCACCGGATCGCGCCGGAGTCAAGAGGCTGGAAAGTTCTCAGTTCTCAGTTCACGGTTCTCAGTTGTCAGAAAAATCATCGCCTGACAATGGACCGTAGGCAGCGCGGAACTTAGAACTGTGAACAGTGAACTGCTTTTACGACGCCCGCGCCAGCTCAAGAACCGGCGTCTGCACCGGCGCTTGGCGCAGCGAGCCCTTGCGCGGGCCGCGCTTGCGGGCGCTCATCACCTTGATGCGCTCCAGCAGCTCCAGCGGCGAGCAGTTCTTTTTGGCCAGCAGCGCGTCGGCCGAGTGCATCTCGCCGGCCATGCGCTGCGGGTCGCCCAGCACAATCATCGGAATATGCGAGGCGATCTGCTTCAGCCGCTCCACCAGCTGACAGCCGTTCATCTGAGGCAGGCTTTGGTCGGCCAGCACCAGATCCACCGGCGCTGAGGAGAACAGCTCGATCGCCTCCTGGCCGTTGCCGGCCGAAAGCACGCGATAGCCGTTGGTGGAGAGCATGAACTTGAGCACGGACAGTTCCTGCTCGTTGTCTTCGACACAGAGAATAATCTTCTTGGGGCGCATGGTCTGGGAGAGGCTCCTTGCTGCAATAGAAAAACGTTTACATCCACTGCGCTCGCGCCCGCTCTGGTGGCGGGCCTGGCGCAATGCTTCTTCAAAACCGGCAACGGGCGGCGAGAGGGCTGTTCCCGGCTTGACGCCACCGGATTGATCCCGCTCAAAACCGCTCCCCAAGGGGCGCGAACTTGCCTTGCGCGACAACCGGCAGAGTGACCTGGCTGCTCTCTTCGCTCCCGGTATGTGTGGAATGATACCAGGGAAATAATCCGGCACTGCGCCGGTTAAAATTCATCAACGAGAGCCAAGATTAGAACCAAAAGAAGTGGATGGAAAGGGAGAAAGATAAGCGAATACTTCCTCAGCCAATCGTGATGCAACCGTGGGAATCCGGCTAGATGCAAAAGATTCGGTCACTTGCACCAAGAATTTCCTGTTGAAAGCGTGTGAATTACGGCAGGAAAAGCCCGCAGGATGACCCAAAAACAGTGCTGCTCGCGACGCTTGGATCGCCGATCCCCACTATTTTCCCCTCACTTAGACCATTTTCATCCAGCATTCATGCCAGATTCCATTCATGCCAAATCAATATGTGCCGATAAATGCCGGCCGTCTCCGCAGTTAAGGGAACCCTGCGGCGCGGGATCTCGTACTCAACAAGCAGTCATGGAAGATCACTTCAATTGGAGCTGGGTCGAGGCGCAGACGGCCGCAAGCGCCGTGGCTTGGAAGAGCTGCGCGCGGAGTTTACTGCCCGCCATGCCGCGTCACTCACTCCAGGATCAGCGCACCCACGAACGGGCCTACGACCGCGGACTGAAGGAGGCGGAGCGCGCGGCCCGCTCTGCACAGCGCGGCTCTGCCGGACGGCGCGAGGCGCAACAGAAGATCACGGCGCTCTTTCCCGTCTTTGCCTCCAGCGCGCTCGGTCTGGATGCGGCCTCCATCGAGCTGCTCAGCAAGCGTTTTCTTCCCATCGGCGCGGAGTTTGCCCGCTGGACCCGCGCCTACGACCCCGCCCTCAGCACGGAAGACACGATTCAGGCCTGCCGCAACGCCTGGATCGCCTGCGGAATGCAGGCGCTCACTGGGCAGCCGATGGAGCTAACGCCGTCGATTGTGGCCTACAGCCTGCTCTACCCCTACAGCGACAACTACCTGGACGATCCCCTGATCTCAGAGGCGGAGAAATGCGGCTTCAACGAGCGCTTCCGGCGGCGGCTCAGCGGCGACCAAGCCCCCGCCACCAGCGCGCGCGAGGCCTCGGTCTGGGCGATGGTGCGCATGATCGAGGAGCAATATCCGCGGCCGCGCTTCCCGCAGGTCTTCGCGAGCCTGCTGGCTATTCATCGCGCCCAGGGCGAGAGCCTCAGGCAGTTGGGCGCCGATCTCTCCGGCGAAGAGCTCTTGCTCGTCAGTTGCGCCAAGGGCGGCAGCTCGGTAGTGGCCGATGCCTGTCTGGTCGAACCCAAGCTGAGCGCCGACGAGGTGCACTTCGCCTTCGCCTGGGGCGTGCTGCTGCAACTGGGCGACGACTTGCAGGACGTGCGCTCGGATCTCGCTCGCGGCTCTCAGACGCTCTTCACCCGCGCCGCGCGCCGGGGCATGCCGCTCGATGCGGAGGTCGCGCAACTGCTCTGCTTTAGCCGGATGGTCAGCGCGCGCATGGAGCAGTTGGCCAACGGCTCGGCAACGCTGAAGGAGCTGCTGCGCTTCAGTTGGCGATCGCTGATTTTGATGGCCGTGGCCGATACCCAGGAGTTCTTTTCGCCCGCATTTCTCTCCTCTTTGGAGCCGCACTCCAGCTTGCGCTTCGGCTTCATGCGCGAGCGCCAGCTGAAGCTGGCCGGCCGCCAGGCACTCTTTGCCAAGCTCTGCGATGCCTTTGTCGAGGACGAGAAGGCTACCCTATCACCGGCAATCACTGGGATGGCCCTCAGAGCCGCTCCGGCAAGTTACTATCAACCGGCTGCTTTCTGAAACCTGATCCCTGCTTTTCTCCGCAACAAAGGCCGCGCCTCGCGAGTAAGGAGCGGCCTTTGTGCTTCCATTAGTTGTAATTTACACGAACTCTAATTTATGAGATAGGCGAGCTATAAATAGTTATAAAAGCAGCTGCGAAATAGTCAAAAAAACAGTTGCGGGCTCATCAGAGCGCTATCATCGGGCGCGGAAGCCGGGTGTTGGCGCGGTCCAGGAAGAGACGCATCCGGAGCGCCTCGGCCCGTTGAATAGCCACCAGACGCATCTGCCGGCGGATGTGATCGCCGTCCACCAGGAAGGCTACCTGCGCCTCGTCAAACTCGGCATCCTTTTCCAGGCGCGCAATCCGCTCTTCAACGGTTTGACGGAAGCGGGGGCTGATCTCAAAATCGTCACCGACTGCACAGTTGGTCATCATAGCGGACTCCTTGGAAGTGGCTTCTTCAGCTTGTCGAAAATATTTCTCAGAAGAGCTAAAGTATTTTCGACATGAGCCGATGTTAATGAGAATCCAGAGGCCGCGCCAGATTACGGGTTACCATTCAAAGGTAATTGGATTGTCCCAGAACGATACACTTTGCGCATCTCCGCCCTGTTCTCCACAGCCGACGCCTCCGCCTCCCGCCGCGGGCCGGAACGGGCCCTCTCCGCCGGACGCCCGCATTTTCCAGCCCTGTGCAACCTACGCAGCGCTGGCGCGTCTGATACTCTGACGTTTGCAGCACTGTTTCCACGGAGAATGCTTGTGAAGCTAGCTTTACCCGCACTTGCGCTGGCCGCGCTGCTGAGCTCAGGCCCGAATCGGCCGGCGATGGCCCAGTCGTCGCAATCGGCTGTGCCCGACGCCCCCTCGCCCACCGCACCCAAGCCGCTCTCGGATGTGAGCGGACCGATTACTCCCGGCGCCGGTGCCGGAACCGAAGACTCCTCCAGCCCAACCTCTTCCTCCAATGAGCCGGAGCAGCAGCAAGCGCCCGCGCCCGCCGCAGCCACGCCCGCCGCGCCGGAAAAGGACGAGGTGCAGACAGCCGCGCCCGAGTTGCCCGGTGCCGGCGAAGGCGTCAACAAAGCCTCTTCGCTGATTCACTTGAACGTGAACTTCGTCGAGGTTCCGGTCACGGTGAAGGACGGGAAGGGCAAACTCGTCTCCGGCCTCACCTACCGCGACTTCAAGGTCTACGAGAACGACACTCGCCAGCCGATCGCCTTCTTCACAACCGACTCCTTCCCGCTCTCGATCGCCTTTGTCATCGATCAGAGCCTGACCTCGGATGTGATGAGCAAGGTGAACAACTCGCTGGAGGCCATCCAGGGCGCGCTTACGCCCTACGACGAGATCGCCATCTTCACCTACAACAACGGCGCCCAGGAGCGCACCGGCTTTACCGGCGCGCAGAGCGCCCGCGTGCCCGCCGTGCTGGCCCTGGCCAAGGCCACCGGCAGCGATATGCTGGTGCCCATCAACGACGGCCCCTTCGCCAGTTGCAACGTGCGCAATAACGGCAACTGCGTCGATCCCAACCTGCAGTCGGGCGGCTCGGCCGGCAACGGCAACTGGATCACCATCCCCAAGGAGATTCACACCCTCAACGACGCCATCCTGGCCGCGGCCAAGGAGCTATCGTCGCGCCCCAAGGGCCGCCGCCGCGTCATCTACGTCATCAGCGACGGCAAGGAGTACGGCAGCAAGGCCACCTATAAAGAGGTGCTGCGCTACCTGGAGACCAACAAGACCGCCGTCTACGGCACGCTGGTGGGCGACTCGGCCCGCTGGGGCGAGGGCTACCTGAGCCACATCCACCTGCCCTTCACCATGTACGACAACCTGCTGGCCAAGTACATCTATGCCACCGGCGGCGTGCCCGACTCCGAGCGCGGCACCGACGGCATCGAGAAGAGCTATGCCAAGATCGCCGAAGAGGCGCGCAACCAGTACACGCTGGGCTATTACAGCCACCAGCCGCTGATCGACGGCAAATTCCGCAAGATCGAGGTGCGCGTCGACCGCCCCAACGTCGAGGTCATCAACAAGCAGGGCTACTACCCCTCGGGGCAGGACACAAAGTAGTTTGTTCCTTTCGCAAGAGAAGAGCCGCTTCGAAGATCATTCGAGGCGGCTCTTCTCTTTTTTCTGCTCTGCAAAACTCAGCGGCGATATTCTTTGATGTAGCCCGGCAGCGGCATGCCCTCCATCAATCGCTCGTCGGCCAGCGGCTCGCCGGCACGCATGGTGAGCGGCAGAACTCCGGCCCAGACCGGCAGCGCGTAATCCTCTTCATCGTCGGCGGGGCCGCCCGTGCGCACCTTGGCCGAGGCCTCGTCGATGGTCAGTTCCAGCACCGCGGTCGCCTTCAACTCCTGGCTGTTCGGAGGGCGCGCATCCGCCCACCGCCCGGCGATCAGATGCTCGCTGATCACGCTGAGCGCCTCGCTCTTCCGCTGGGGATCTTCGACGGCGCGCGCCGTGCCGAAGACCACCGCCGAGCGGTAGTTGATTGAGTGGTGAAAGGCCGAGCGGGCCAGCACCAGACCATCCACCAGCGCCACTGTCAGGCAGACCGGCACGCCCGACTCCAACGTGCGCATCATGCGGCTGGCCGCCGAGCCGTGCAGGTAGAGCCGGTCGCCCGCCCGGCCAAAGAGCGTGGGAATTACGAACGGCAGACCATCGACGGCAAAGCCGACGTGCGCCAGAAAGGCCGCGTCCAGAATCGCGTAGACGGCCTCGATCTCGTTGGAGCCGCGCTGCGGCAGGCGGCGTAGCCGCGTCCGTTCGGTCATTTCATTGATCCTTGGCGAGCGGGGGAATGACGGCCAGAGTTAACTTTCAGGCTGGCGGAAGTGCGCGCCGGTTAAGAACGCGACTGGCAGGAGCGGCAGACGTAATCGACGACCTTGAAGCCCATCGGATTCTCCACGCGGGCGCCGCAGCGCGAGCAGGTGACGTACTCCATTGCGGCAGGCTGAGCGGATTGAACGGGCGCGACCGCGCTCTGCTGCGCGACGGCGGGCGGCGGGGCAGGCGCGTCAGTGACGCCCTTCAGGCCCTCTTTGAAGCTCCTCATGCCTTCGCCCAGTCCCTTGCCCAGCTCCGGCAGCTTCCTGCCGCCGAACAGCACCAAAAGAATCACCGCAATCACCAACAGGTGGGTCGGCTGAAACAGATCGCCCATGGATTCATCCTCCGCGGCTGCGGCTTTCGCTGCGCACGCACTTACAAAAATATTGTCGCACATGGACAGTGGTCAGTGAACAGTTGACAGTGGTCAGCAAAACCCCGCGACTGTTTACTGTCCACTGTTCTAGTTCACCTGCGCCGGCTTGCCCAGCCGCTCGGTCACCATCGCGTAGAAGGTACGCAGATCCTCTTCCTCGCCCACCGTCAGCCGCCGGTAGACCTTCATCAGCGGAAACAAGCGCGAGCCGCGCACCTCGATGGCCGGAACCGCCATCACGCCGCCGGGATATTGCGTCATCTCCCAATTGCCCGCGTAGCGCCGCCTGAGCACCTCGCCCAGGTAGCTGCCCCAGAGCCGCACCTCGAACTCCAGCTCCAGCTCCGGGCTCTCGCCCACGCGCACCAGGATCTCGTCCAGCGCGTCGATGGATTCAGAAGTAAAGTCCAGCTTCTGCTGGAAGTCGCTCCGGCCCATCTCCGCGGCCGCTCGCGCATAGCCCTCCATCATCGCTCCCAGATCGGGATATTGCGACGACTCCAGGCGCAAGCGCAGCTCGGTTGAGTCTTTCATCCAGTCCCCAGAGTATAAGCCCTGACGCCCGGAAAAATCATCTCTCATGTTGACGGCGAGAGATAGCCGCACACAATCTTTCTGGCAGACTAAAATCATCTCCGGAGGTATTTTCCATGAAGCTCCTGAGGATTCTTACTCTTCTTCTGCTGCCCGTCTTCGGCCTTGGCAACGCGTTGGCCGCCGGCCGCGCCATCTATCCCGAGCCCGCGCAGGCCCGGGCCGATCTGGCCGCCGCTCTCAAAACCGCCGCCGCCCAGCACAAGCGCATCCTGCTCGACTTTGGCGGCGACTGGTGCCCCGACTGCCAGGCGCTGGACATCTACTTCCACGACGCGACCAACCGGCCGCTGCTGGAGGCGAATTTCATCCTGGTCCACGTCAACATCGGCCACATGGACGCGAATGTGGATCTGGCCGCCGAGTACCAGGTGCCGCTGCGCCGAGGCGTGCCCGCTCTGGCCGTCCTCGATGAGCACGGCCAACTGCTCTACAGCCAGAAGAACGGCGAGTTTGAGGATATGCGCAACCTGACCTCGCAGGACCTGACGAAGTTCCTGCTGCAATGGAAGCGGTGAAGCCCGCCTGCTTGGCAGTGATGGTGAATTGACCTTGATCCGGCAAGAATACAGTGACATTCTTTCCCATCCATTCCCGCAATAACGCGGGAATGGATGGGCGCCACACGCCCGAGAATACCTTCATTTTTTACATCAAAAGGGCTGATTTCTGGCTCAAAAGGGTTGATTCTTGGCCCAAGAGCGGGCAAAATCGTGGGTTTAATGTTACTGATTGGTTAACATTACCAAAATACAAGCGGTTGATTATACGTAGGTTAATGCCAGTGGAGGAGCCAAAAAGAGGTTTTACCCAGGGTGGGGGGGGTGGGGGTAGGGCGAAAAACAGGGAACAGGGAACAGGGGATAGGGAATAGTTTTGCTCGTTGCCGATCTCGTTCATCGCCGTTCCTTTCTCATGGGTAGTATGCGGGAGGGGAGGATAATCTTCCGCAAAAGCGCGGAAGAAAAACGGCTGGTTGTGGTTCGAGGTTCCCAGGTGCCCAAAGGCGAGGCACCTCTACCCCACGGACGAAGACCTGTCCGTGGGGACCCCGAACATGGGCACTTGGATTTTGTGGTTGGACTTATTTCCCCGGCACTCGGGCCACCTGCCCAACTGCTCGGCGGTCATGTTGAGCTGCTGAGATGTTGGTTTGGTTATGGCTGGACTTGATCGCTGAAGAGACAGCCTCCAGAAGACAGGTTTTGCCGGTATTGTTCTTCCCAACGAAAAGATTCAAACTGCCCAGTTTGGGGAGTTCGAGGTCTCGAAAGAGCTTGAAACCGGTGATGTGCAGGGATGGAATCATAGCTAAGGGCAGTCTACCGCGTCCGGGGATGAATTCCAAGGCGCTGTGCAAACAAATGCACCCCCTCACTCAGCAGTGACGGTTGCCTGCTTCTCCGGCAGGCGTATACCCCCCGTCCGCCTGCTTACCTGCGCCGTCCGAGTGCGTCTATCGCAGTGCGGAGACTGACTTGATCCGGGAGCGGATGCGAATGGCAACGGATGCGATGATCTATCCCATTTTTCCGGCTGGCGCGCCCATTTCTCCGGCTGGCGCGGCGACGGGAATGGCTTGGCCGGCAACCCGGAGGGTACAATCCTACCCAGGCATGGCAGCGGCCCGAGCGAGCAACGGAGACGAGAAGGCCGACGAAGCGCGGATGCGGGCGCGCGCCAGCGAGATGGAGCTGATCCGCGAGGCGCAGCAGGGCTCGCGCGCGGCCTTCGAGGCGCTGATCCGCCAGTATGAGCAGCAGGTGCTTCGCCTGGCGCTGCACCTGACCGGCAGCGAGCACGACGCCGAGGACATCTACCAGGAGGCCTTTCTGAAGGCCTTTCGCTACATCGGCAACTTCCGCTTCGAGTGCTCGTTCTACACCTGGATCTATCGCATTGTGACCAATCTCTGCCTGGACCAGATGCGGCGGCGCAAGACGCGGCGCGAGGGCAACGGCGTGGTGATGGACCACTCCGGCGACGAGATCGACCTGCTGGCCTCGGTCAGCGACGACCGCTCGTTTTCCAATCCGGCCAAGGAGCTGGATCGCAAGCTGCTGGGCGAGCGGATTCACGCGGCCATCGAAAAACTGACGCCGCGCGAGCGCATGGTCTTCGAGTTGAAGCACTACCAGGGACTGCGGCTGCGCGTGATCGGCGAAATGCTGAGCACGACCGAAGAGACCGCCAAGAACACGCTCTTTAGAGCGACGAAGAAGTTGCGCGCCCAGTTGGCTGGGCTGCGACAGTAAGACGCCCAAGGCATTCCCGGAGACGGGAGCCGGATCGCAGGGCAAATGGGTCAGAGGTATTTTTTGAGGCTGGAAGGACGTGTCGAAATGAAATGCAACGAGGCACATGAGCGAATGGTCGCGGCCGAGTACGAGGAGCTGGCCGCGGGTGAGGCGGGCGCGCTGGAGCTTCATATGGCCGGCTGCGCCGAGTGCGCGCACCAGCGTGAGCAACTGCGCGCGATGAAGCTGCTGGCCGATGCCTATCCGGTCGAGGAGCCGGAGGCGAATCTGCTGGCGCGGGCGCGGATGCGCCTGGCCTCGGCGCTGGATGCGCTGCCGCCTCGGCGCTGGCACGACCGGTTGGCGCAGCGCTTCCGGGATGGCATCGCCAATCTGCAAGCCGCGCCTGTGGCAGCCTGCCTGCTGCTCGTGATGGGCGCGGGCGCGGGAACGCTGGGTGGCTTTCGCATCGCCGAGCGTCGCGCGGCGAAGAGTGTTGTGGCGCAGACTAATCAGACGCAACCTGCCGCCGCGCCCACGGCTACGGCCAGCGCGCCGGAGGAGGTAGCCAGCGTCTCCAGCATTGTGCGCCAGCCCAACAGCCACATCGTCGAGGTGCAATATAAACAACTGGTTCCGCGCACGGTTCAAGGCTCGCTGGACGATCCGGCGATCCGCCAGTTGCTGATGATGGCCAGCCGCAACGCCTCCACCACCGGCGTGCGCGACGACTCGGTCGGCTTGATGGCCTCAGAATGCAAGGCCGGCCACGAATGCAAGGCGGAGGGAATTCGCGATGCACTGCTGGTGGCGCTGCGCACGGACAGGAACGCCGCGGTGCGCGAGAAGGCGCTCGTGGGCCTGGAGCCATATGTCGCCGAGGATGTGCGCGTGCGCAACGCCGTGCTGGAGGCGCTGATGAACGACTCCGACCCGCGTATCCGCACGAGCGCCATCAGCCTGCTGGAGCCGGTCGAGGCCGACACCAGCGTGCGCCAGGTGCTGCATTCGGTGGCCGATACCGACGTCAATCCTTACATCCGCACCGCTTCGCGCCAGGTGCTGGACAGCGTGCCGGAGATTCAGTGATGATGCGCGCGAACGCGAATGAAGCCATCCATCGGGTGCATAGAAGCGCGGTCGTGGCGATGCTCATCGCCGCGCTCTCGCCAGGCGCGCGTGCTCTGGCCGTCTCCGGCGTCATCCAGCAGCCCGGCGCGCTCTTTCAGATCTCCGTCACGCAGGGCTATCTGGGCGTCGATGTCGCCGATGTCGATCAGAAGTCGGCGCTGGCGCTCAAGCTCAAGGAGGTGCGCGGCGCCGTCATCACGCTGATCGATCACGACGCCCCCGCCGGCCAGATCGGCCTGAGAGTCAACGATGTGGTCGTCAAGCTGAACGGTCAGAGCGTCGAGGGCGCCGAGCAGTTGCGCCGCATGCTGCGCGAGATTCCCGCCGGGCGCGCGGTCACGCTCGAATTCAGCCGCGACGGAGTCGAACAGAGCGTCAGCGTGCAACTGGCCGACCGCCAGGCGATGGAGCAGGATGTCTGGAACCGCATCGGCTCGGGCGGCGTCTTGCTGGCGCCCATGCCCAGCAGCACGGGCAGCAGCTCGCCGCTGCTCGGCAACCTGCACATTCCCTTCTTCAGCACGCTCAATGTCGGCGTGACGGCCGAGCCGCTCACCCATCAGATGGCCGCCTCGCTCGGCATTCCCGGAGGCTTGATCGTCAAGGAGATCGCGCCCAAAAGCGAGGCCGACGTGACCGGCCTGCGCCCCTTCGACGTGATCCTCAAGGCCGGCGCAGTCTCCATCCTCTCGCTCGGCGGCTGGGAGCGCGCCCTGCGCGCCTACCAGGGCAAGCCGCTCCAGGTCGTCGTCCTGCGCGATCACAAGCAGTTGACCCTCACTCTCCAGGTCGACTCCAAGCGCCACAGCGTGCGATAGCAAAACGCGCCACAGCGTGCGATAACAAAACCGCAAATTGAACCGCGCTCGACCATCCTCCCGAAGGGAGGAACTGAAAATAGCCCAGGATGGAGCGCAGCGCAATCCTGGGTGTGAGTTCATCCTGCGATGCTCCGCCCCGGAGGGGCGGAACGATCTGCGCTTCCAAGATGGGTGACTATGAATCACGCCGGCTCTTCGCAACGGCGGGGATGTGTCTACTCAGCTACTTTACCTCGATCAGCTTCGCGGTCACCACGATCTCCAACTTGCGGCCAGTCATGGTGTCGGAGCCGGAATAGACGACCGTGGGCTTGTCCGGCGCAAGAATGGCGGAAATTGACAGCACGGAATGGCTCACCTGCGGCGGGTTCACGCCGTCCGGCTTGGTCGTCAGCGTACTGATGTTCGCGCGCATCTTGACAATCAGGTAGCCTTCAAGCCGTGTCACCGAGTAGATGTCAATGTCCGAATCGATATCAATCGAACAGCGGCGGTTCGTCATCACTTGCAATCTACTTCGTGAGTGATACAATTGCTGGGATTCAAGGTCGAAAAGGAGATTCCAGTTTCATGAGATTCCAACCTCGTTCATTCGGATTCTTTCTGGCAGTTTTGGTACTTGTAACAGGCTCCGCAATAGTTTCTGCTCAAATGGTTACTACATCCGATGATGAGACTAGCTTGATTGATCCCGAAGGAATCATCCACGAACTTGCACCTGATACGATTCCCATGGATTCACTAAATCCAAAGCCAGCCAACAGAACACGGGCTATTCGGCTGCTTCTTGCTGTCAAGAGTAAGAACACCGGATGGAATAGGCAACAAGCCGTTTACCTTCTAGCCTTGTTAGGGCACGATTACGAACTCAATCGCGATGAGTTGCTGAAAGTATGGCGCGGCTGTGTCGAAAAAATCGACGGCACCATTTGCGATGAAATGACCGCGATGACACTGATTGGGCTTTACCATCAAGGACATCAGGAGATTCTGCGTTCTCTGCTTGCTGGTTGCCGCAATAGCGACGGAGCACTCTCAGAAGAATTAGGCCCCTTTTACTCGGAGCAGTTGGAACGCCATCCTAAAAACTTCGTCACGACACTCGCAACATTTGCGCCAAAAGAACAGCACTCAATATGTTGGCTTGCAGGTGCCGAAGACGGTGGTGGAATGAACCCCAAAACGGAGCGAAAGGTTCTGGCTAACCTGAAGACTATTGGCGGCGTGGTATCGAACCGCTGTGCACGCGAAGTACGTGAAGCGAATCAGACTGAGGATGAAAACAATCGTGATTCTCCGGCTGTGCCGCCAAAGAATGATTGACCTCGCTGTTGTGTCATGAGCCGCTTCACTGGCAGCGAATAAGTGAGGCCGACCATCGGAGGCAGCAAAAGCCGCTTCGCAAAGTCCCCGACCGGGTGAATCGAGGGTGAGCCATGTGCGGACGATACGGCAGACGAGCAGACAAGCAGCGCATCGCAGAGTGGATGCAGACCCACGATACTGACGTTTTCGATGACTCCTATCTTGCGCCTTCCTACAACGTCGCTCCACAAAGCTTTCAGCCAGTCGTGAGGCTCGATTCAGAGACGGGCGAGCGCGAGTTGGCCGTCATGCGGTGGGGACTCGTGCCTTTCTGGGCGAAGGATGCCAAGATGGCGTTCAACACGATCAACGCCAAGGCGGAGACCATCACAACCAGCCCTGCCTATCGGGAGGCAATGAAGCGCCGTCGTTGTCTGGTTCCTGCCGACTGGTTTTATGAATGGCGAAAGGTCGATGCCAAGACGAAACAGCCGTATGCCATTGCCATGAAGGACGATGAACTCTTTGCGTTCGCTGGGCTATGGGATACGTGGAAAGATAAAGAAACTGGCAAGGCGCTTAAGACCTATACAGTCATCACGACTGACCCCAACAAGTTGATGCAGCCGATCCACAATCGAATGCCAGTCATACTCCACCGACAGGACTACGACAGATGGTTAAAGCCCGGTGAACCGTCACACCTACCCGTGGATTTGCTCCGACCATACCCGGCAGAAGAGATGAAGGCATGGCCGGTGAGCAACGATGTGGGCAATGAACCCATTCCCTTTTTCTCCCGTGTAGGTGACTCTGTTTCCATCGCGAATGGTTTCCGGCTCGTAGCGGTCGTAGTTGGCCATGCCGGTGAGGGAATAATACTTTTCCTGAATCGTTTTGCCTGTCTCAGACGATTTCACCGTGACCATCATCAGCAACGGCTGCGGTGGGAGCTTGGGCGTTTTGGTCTCCGATGGAGCCGGTTGAGTCTCCGCTTCAGCCTTTGCCGGCTTGTCGCTTTGTGCGGCGGCCAGGCAGGGTGCCAGCGCAAGGCTGAGCAGTGCGGTGAGTATGAGGCGAGTTGAGTTTTGCATGATCTTCTCCTTAAAGTGCGCCATTGTCTTCGGCGCGGTTGACTTCGATGGGGTTGATGGGAATCGGCTCGACGACCAGCGGTTCAATCGTCAGCGGCTTGATTTCGATCGGCTTCTCCTGCTCCTCAGCAACGCTGGACAGTGAAGCGAGAGCCTCCGGATCTCGGGCCAGCAGCCGGGCGATCAACTGCTCCTGAGTGGGAATGCGGCTGGCCGCGTGCGGGTCGATGCGTGTGGTCTTCTCTGGATTGATCGATAAACTCCGTGAGTGTGGCAACGGAGGCGTCGGGAGAATGTTGGGCTGCGTGGAATTACGCGCCACTTCACTCTGCGTGCGAGGAATGGCCGGAGTGTGAATGCGCGGCAAAACGGCCAGCAGGATGGCTGTTGCGGCAATGGCGGCAGGCCAAAAGAGCCATTGCCATGAAGCGACGGAGGTCGGAGCGGCGGCAGCCAAGCGCGCCGTGATGCGATCCTCCAAGCCGGGGCGCGGCGCGACGGGAGTATAGCTCAGCAGCGCGCGGTCGAGTTGCTCGTCAAGATTGTCGGGCTCTCTGCTCATGGCTTGCTCCTTTCTCTTCTCTCAACTGCTCTTTGAGCTTCTGCCGCGCGCTGTGAATGCGGCGGCGGACGGTGCCTTCCGGCAGGCCGAGAATGGCGGCGACCTCCACCAGCTTCAGCTCGCCCAATGCGGCCAGGGCTAGCGTCTGGCGTAACTTCTCCGGCAGCGCATCGATGCGCGCGTGCAGCCGCGCCGCCTGTTGCCGGTCCATCGCCGACTGCTCGGGGCTTGCATCGCGTGACGCCAGTTGCGCGATGAGTTCCTGCTCTTCGACTCGCGGCCTTTTGCGCCGCACAGCCAGCCTCCACGCCACTCGCGCCAGATAGCCGCGATGATCCTCGATCCGCGTCCATCGCTCACTCCGGTAAATCTGCAGGAAGCTCTCCTGGGCCACGTCCTCAGCGTCGTGCGGGTTGCGCGTGACCGCCAGCGCAATGCGATACACCAATTGCGAGTGGCGCTCGACGAGCGCGGAAAACGGCGGCGCGGTCTCCTCGCCTCTTTCCGTTCAGACGCTTTGTCGATCGCAAGATAGAGTGCATTTTGCATCACTGACTATAAAGAGCATAGTCGCGGGCAAAACGTTCGCGAAATTAATTCTTTTCTCAGCGATAGGGCCGGAAGAGAGCGATGTGATTCAATAAAAGAGATGGCAACTCCTCGGAGCAAGACAATGCGCGGGCGGTGGATCTGGGCGCGGCGCAAGGCGCGCGAGTACGCGATGGTCCTGCGCGCGTTGGCGCACACTGGGCACCCGGTGCTCGTGCAGATTGTCCCGGCGCGCTTCTGCAACTTGAGTTGCGGCTACTGCAACGAGTACGACAAGGTCTCAGCCCCGGTGCCGGTCGACGAGATGCTCAGCCGCATCGATCACCTGGGACGCCTGGGCACGGCGATGGTCGGCATCAGCGGCGGCGAGCCGCTCACCCATCCCGACCTCGACGAGATCATCCGCCGCATCCGCAAGACAGGCGCCATCGCCGGCATGATCACCAACGGCTATCTGCTGAACGAAGCCCGCATCGAGCGCCTCAACCGCGCCGGCCTCGATCATATGCAGATTTCGATTGATAATTTAGTTCCCGACGAAGTCTCGATGAAGAGCCTCAAGGTGCTGGATCGCAAGTTGCAGATGCTGGCCCAGCACGCCGAGTTCTACGTCAACATCAACTCGGTCGTCGGCGGCGGCTTCAAGGACCCGAACGACGCGCTGGTGATCGGACGGCGGGCTTTGGAGCTTGGTTTTGAATCGACGATCGGCATCATCCACGACGGCGGCGGGCAACTGAAGCCGCTGCTGCCGGCAGAAGCCAAGGTCTACTTCGAGATGACCAACCGGCGCAAGTCGAACTACGCGAACTTCGACAAATTTCAGGAGCTGATTGCTCTCGGCCAGCCCAACGACTGGCGCTGCCGCGCGGGCTCTCGCTACCTTTACATCTGCGAGGACGGCCTGGTGCACTACTGCTCGCAGCAGAGGGGCTATCCCGGCGTGCCGCTGGCCGACTACTCGACCGCCGATGTCGAGCGCGAGTTCCTGACGGCGAAGAGTTGCGCGCCCAACTGCACCATCGGCTGCGTCCATCGCATCAGCCACATCGACCACTGGCGAGCGCCGCAGCGGGGCATGATCCGCCCGGAGGAGTTGAAGGTCGAGCGGCCCAAGCTGGTGCAGATTCAAAGCGGGAAATAATCTACATTACCGCGCGCCGCGCCTTCACCAGCGCGCGGATGAACTCCGGCGTGGAGCCGCAGCAACCGCCCAGAAAGGCCGCGCCCGCATCCCGCAGCGCCGCGTAGTGCGAGGCAAAAAACTCCGCCGAAGTGGCATAGTGAATGCTTGCGCCATCCAGCGTCGGCAGCCCCGCATTGGGCTTGATCCACAGCGGCAGATCGCAGGCCGCGCGCAGCCGTCGGCAGATGGCCACGGACAGCTCGACGCCCACGCCGCAGTTGGCCCCCACCGCATCCGCGCCCGCCTCGCACATAGCCTCGGCCACGGCTTCGGGCGTAGCGCCCGTCATTGTGCGGTCCTTGTTCTTGCCCGAGTCGAAGGCAAAGGAAACCACCACCGGCAAGTGAGTCTGCCGCGCCGCCGCGACGGCCAATCGCGCCTCTTCAATCTCGCTCATCGTCTCGATCAGCAGCGCATCCGCGCCCGCCGCCGCCAGCGACCGCGCCTGCGCGGCAAAGGCCGACGAGAGATCCTCCGCGCTCGCATCGCCGGAGAGCATCATCTTGCCCGAGGGGCCGATCGAGGCAAAGACCAGCGCCCCGCCCGCCGCCTGGCGCGAGATGCCGACCCCGGCGCGATTGATCGCGTCCAGCTCCTCTTCGGAAAGATCTTTCATCGCGATTGCATTGGCGCGAAAGGTATTCGTCAGGATGATCTGGCTGCCCGCCTCCGCGTAGGCGCGCGCCACCTCTTCCACTTGCTCCGGATGCGTCAGGTTCCATGTGTCGGGGTTCGTTCCCGGCGCGAGACCCCGCGCCTGCAACTCGGTCCCCCAGGCTCCGTCGGTTATCAGCAGGCCATTGGCCAGCCACTCGTTCATGCGCTTCGTGCGTTCGATCATGGCAACGAGCATACACGATTCCCGATTGCCTTGACCACACGCATTGTCACAGTTCTTTATGCCGTACAAAGTTCCGGAAACCGCAATAAAAGTAGTACCATGATGTACGACCCATCGATTGATTCGACGATTGCCGTGCATTTTTTCGCGGCAATTTCCGGCGGTGCTTATGCAGGATTTATCCGAGTTGCAGAAGGCTGTGATCGAGGGCGAGGTCTCGGCCGCCGTCGCCGCGGCGCGCCAGGCGCTGGACGAGGGCCATGCGCCGATTGAGATCGTCGCTCAGGGCATCGGCCCCGCGATGGCCGAGGTCGGCAAGCTCTTTGAAGAGGGCGAGTACTTTGTTCCCGAGCTGCTGATGGCCGCCCGCGCCACCAAGGAGATCTTCGTCATTCTTCGCCCGCTGCTCGCATCCAGCGGCGCTCAGCCCGCGGCTCACGTCGTGCTGGGAACGGTGCAGGGCGATCTGCACGACATCGGTAAAAATCTTGTCGCGGCCATGCTCGAGGGCGGAGGCTTTGAGGTCACCGACCTCGGCGTCGATGTGCCTCCGGAAAAATTCATTGAGGCCGTGCGCCGCAAGCCCGCGCAGATTGTCGGCCTCTCCGCACTGCTGACGACAACCATGCCCGCCATGCGATCCACCATCGAAGCCTTCAACGCCGCCGGCGTCCGGCAGCACTTCAAGGTCATCGTCGGCGGCGCGCCGGTCACCAAAAAATTTGCCGAATCGATCGGCGCGGACGGCTACAGCGAATCCGCCGCCGCCTCGGTCGATCTGGCCCGCAGTCTGCTTGCCAGCTAAACTTTACACCGAGGAAATCCATGAACGATCCGCAATGGAAGACGCTCGTTGCCGCTGTGCGCGGTGAGTCCATCAGCCCCCTGCCCACGGCCTTCATCATCGACAGTCCATGGCTGCCCAACTGGGCCGGCCACACGATTCTCGATTACTTCACCAGCGAGCACATCTTCCTCGAAGACAATCTGAAGGCCATCCGCGCCTTTCCCGAGGCGATCTTTCTGCCCGGCTTCTGGTCCGAGTACGGCATGTGCACCGAGCCCTCGGCCTTCGGCGCCGTCTCCATGTGGGGCGAGGATGAGTTTCCCTTTGCCAAGAAAGTTCTGCTCTCGCCCGCCGAGGTCGAGCGCCTGGAGAAACCCAATCCGCGCAAGCACGGCCTGCTTCCCTTCGTCGTCAAGCGCCTCCAGCACTTGCAGCCGGAGATCGAAGCGGTCGGCCACAAGATCCGCTTCGCCGTGGCCCGCGGCCCGCTCAATATCGCTTCGTTCCTGATGGGCACGCCGGAGTTTCTCGAGGCCACAAAGACCCACCCCGAGCTGATGCATCGCCTGCTCGATCTGGTCACGGATTTTCTCGTCGAGTGGATCGCCTATCAGCGCGAGGTTTTTCCCTCGATCGACGGCATCCTGCTGCTGGACGACATCGTCGGCTTCGTCAGCCGCCGCGACTGCGAGACCTTCGCTTTGCCCTATCTGCAGCGCGCTTACAATGCCGACGTTGCCATCAAGTTCTTCCACAACGACGCGCCCTGCAAGGCCTGCGCGCCGTTGCTTGCCTCGGCCGGCATCAACCTGCTCAACTTCGGCACACAGCACACCATCAACGACATGAAGGCCTGGACCGGCAACAGCATCGCTCTGCTGGGCAACATTCCTCCGCGCGATGTGCTGGCCGAGGGCACGCCGGAGGATGTGCGCCGCTCGACGACGGAGATTCTCAGCGCCGTCCAGGACCGCTCGCGCCTGATCGTCTCCTGCGGCGGCGGAATGCCCCCGCACGCGCCCACGGAAAATATTCGCGCCCTGATCGCAACCGTTCAGGAGCTGACGCGCTAGAGCATTCGAAGGTGGTGGGTATAGACGGGACCAGGTGCATCGGCTGCATCGTCAATCGATGAGTTTATAACACCTTTTGGTGAACTGCCACTAGGACAATCATTCGTTTTTGAATCAAAATTTGAACCATCACTTGATACACAAAACCTTAATCCCGTCATGTCAATCGCATTCATCGGTTGTTTTCCACTTACCTGGACAGTGCTAAGTTCCCTCTGTCTCATGCGGCGATCTCCGCGCCGCAATTGTTGGATTGCGAGGCGTTGTTGGCTTCGTTGTAGCTGCGGAGAATAATTCTCAGTTTGTGCGGGAGCGCCGCAGCCTGGAGAAATTCCGGCAG
>Ga0302267_10000992_pt1 | contig 37078 bp, 32 predicted proteins | sample III_Bog_E1_3_FD_194555 | JGI IMG/M metagenome (GOLD analysis project Ga0302267, IMG submission 194555) | Peat permafrost microbial communities from Stordalen Mire near Abisko, Sweden - III_Bog_E1_3 | ecosystem: Environmental > Terrestrial > Soil > Wetlands > Peat | place: Sweden: Abisko...
TCGCCAGTCCCTTTCCACCATCCTCATGCCCGGCCGTCTCGGATTTGCCCAGCCCGGCGGGAGCGGCGAAGTCTTCGTCAACCTCCTCAATCGCGACTCCATTGCCCGCCTCGATGCGGTTGCAATCGGCTCCCTGTTGCGCGACGGAACATCGAAGAGTTCTTCCCTCGATTGGAGCCGCGGGGGAAACGTGCAAATGCACCTGTTCTCACTCGATGGAACTTGTCCAGACCCCACCAGCCTCGCCGTCGACAGCCACCATCAGCGCGTGTTCGCCGCGTGCAGCAACATGAAACTGGCGGTCGTCAACGCTCTCACCGGCGAGGTTGTAACCACCCTTCCCACCGGTCCCGGAACCGATGCGGTAGGTTTCGATTCAGACCGTGGCCTCATATACGCCGCCAATGGCGGTGCCAACGGAAGCCTCACCGTAATTCGCCAGGATGTTACCGATACATACGCGGTAATCCAGAATCTACCCACCCGGCAGCGGGCGCGAACCCTTGCCGTAAATCCCGCCTCTGGCGAGGTCTATCTGGTCACGGACATGCTCGGGGTGAACCTCGCGCAACCGGGCGGCATTGGCAGTCTCCGCACCACGCCCGTCAACGGCAGCTTTCAGGTTCTGGTCGTCGAAAATTGATTGGAACCAGCACGCTCATCTTTTGAAAACAAATTTCGGCGATCTCCCTCGTGGATGGTGTCACACTAGATTCATGGTCAACTTCGGTGTCAGTCCGGACATCTCGACAGTGCTGTTGATCGACGACGACATGGTTAGTCGCGAAGTAATGGCGACTGTGCTGACCATGAGCGGTTACACCGTCCATACTGCGGATGGCGGAAAGGCCGCAATTGAGCTCCTGGCAGGCTCCAGTTGGCATCCCGATGTGGTCCTCATGGACACACAGATGCCGGGGCTCAGCGGAATTCCGCTGGTCACGCAACTCCGCGCTGTTTCTAGCGCAGAAGTTTATGCGGTCAGCGGCAGCAATCCGCCCGCCGAGTTGATTGCAGCCTGCGACGGATTTCTACTCAAGCCCTTTTCCCCCGAAGCACTAACGCGCCTGCTCCAGCAAAGCGCGGACCAAACCACTCAGACGGCTCGGTCTGCACTCGATCCGGACTTGCCTGTTGTCAATGCCGAAACCTTGGCCCAGTTGCGCTCCCTCATGCCGGAGACCGGTGTACGCCAGATTTACGCCGCCGTTGTCGTAGACCTCATCAAGCGCACAGCCGCTATCGACGCCGCTATCGACGCGAAAGATACAGCCGAAATCCGCCGCATCGGTCACGCCATCAAGGGAGGCTGCTCCATGGCCGGCGCTGCCGTGGCCGCCGCCATCGGCACCTTGCTCGAAAATGGCGCGCTCGAGTTGAAAGGTAACCAATTGGATAACAACGCGCAGCTGCTGAAAGATTTACGCGCTGCCACCCTCGCCCTCCAGAGTATGCTGGAGACAGAATTCCCCGCATAGGGGATCATGATCGTTCATAAGCCCCTCGCGACGCTTACTCGTTAACTGTCCCGGGGCTCAGCCCAACAGGGGAGGTTATCCGCGAAAGTGGAACGACTAATCAGAATCGTGTTGGCAGACGACCATCCAGTGGTGCGTATCGGCGTGCGCAACATGCTCACGGAAGTCGACGGCTTTGAAGTGGTCGGCGAAGCGAACGACGGCGACGAAGCAATCACCGAGACCCTCGAGCTCGAACCCGATATTCTCCTCCTCGACCTGCAAATGCCCCGACTGCCCGGCCTTGAAGCCATGCGGGCGATCATGAACGGCACTCCAACAGTCAAGATCCTGCTCCTGACTTCCACCGTGACCACCCAGCAGATCATCGAGGCTTTGCACATAGGCGCCCGTGGCATCGTGTTGAAAGACGCGCTCGCTGGACACCTGCAGACTGCCATCCGCACCGTCTTTGGCGGGGATTACTGGATCGGCGGCAAGCGTGTGGTCAACTTGGTTTCGGCACTTCACGACCTGATGCAGCAAGCTGTGGTACCGCAGCGCAAAACCTATGGCCTCACCCCCCGCGAACTGGAAGTTGTGGGTTGCATCGTGGAAGGCTGCAGCAACCGCGACATTGCCAAGCAGTTCACTCTGAGTGAAGAAACCGTGAAGCGCCACTTGTCGAACATTTTCGACAAAACCGGTGTCTCCACGCGCCTCGAACTCGCACTGTTCGCGATAGCACATCAACTGGTCGCTCCTCAGTAGTTCTACATTCAACAGATTTCGACCTTCAAAAATAATCTCGCGCAACCGGGAATAAATTCAGTGTGCTCCAGTTCTATGCATTGACCGGCTCTATGCGTCATTGGGAGCGAACCGTGCAAAGACTCGACAAGTGGCATTTCAATTCAACAGCCTGCGAAATTCGGACCCTCACTGCCTGAGGTACACTGTCCGTGCCGTGCCCGATTCTCCTGGCGATTTCGGATCCTTCGAAGACCTCGCGATGCCATACTTCGCGAGGCTCTTCAACTTCGCCTGCTGGCTCACTCAGGATCAAGCCGCGGCCGAGGACCTGGTGCAGGAGACATTCATGAAAGCCCTCAAAGGTTTCTCCTCCTTCCACCAGGGTACGAACTTCCGCGCCTGGATTTACAGGATCCTGCGCAACACTTTCCTAACATCGCGGATGGGACTCGCTGCGAGTGTCTCCCTCGACGTAGACGACGCCCCCGCGGAACCTGCAACATACGACACTCCAGAGTCGGTCCTGCTGGCGCGAGTTGAGCAGAAGGCCATCCAGAACGCCCTCGCGGAGTTGCCGGTGAACTTTCGTGAGATCATTCTCCTCTGCGATCTCGAAGAGATGAGCTATCAGGAGATTTCGCAAACGCTCTCCATCCCCATCGGGACCGTCATGTCGCGTCTGTCGCGCGCCAGAAAATCGATGCGCACTCTGCTCGCAGCCGGAAGGGAGGGCGGTTCTCTATGACCTGCGAGAATTGGCGCGCCTGGCTCGACGCCTACGTCGATGAATGCTGCACCCCGGAACAACTTGCCGGCATTGAGGATCATTTGCAAAGCTGTTCCACCTGCGCAGCGGAAGCGCTCGCCCGCTTGCAATTGAAACGAGCAACACGCGCCGCCGCAAAAGCACAATTCATTCCGTCTCCCGAGTTCCGGCTTCGTCTCGAAAAAACGGTGCAGAAGAGTCGAAAAACCATCTGGAGTGCTGGATGGATTCCCGGACTCGCAACCGCGCTGGCGCTGCTGCTTATTACAGTTTCCGTCATCGTTTTCACACGCGACGGGGCGCGCAACCAAGCGATCGCGGAGCTAGTCGATTTACACATAGACACGCTCGCCAGCGCAAATCCCGTAGATGTGGTTTCCACCGACCGGCATACCGTGAAGCCCTGGTTTCAAGGCAAACTGCCTTACACCTTCAACTTGCCGGAGTTGCAAGATTCACCCTTCAAACTGCTGGGGGGCAAACTCATCTACTTCCAAAACAACCCAGGCGCTCAATTGCTATTTGAGGTGCGGAAGCACCAGATCTCTGTCTTCATCCTGCAGGAACAACCGAGTCCCGCAAGATTGCCCGGGGCCCTGACTCCAAGCACCTTCAGAGGCTTCAGCCTGGAGACATGGGGCGAGTCCGGTTTGCGCTATGTCGTCATCAGCGACACCAGCCCCGCCGACGTCCACGCGCTCGCCGACCTGCTCAGAGCCGCCGACCGTCCGTGAAGCTGTGCCCGGCCTCACTTCGAGTTCCCTCATCTGTTGGTTAGGATAGGTACATGAGCCTGAAGGAAAAAATCGTCTTCATTACGGGAGCCAGCTCCGGCATTGGCGCGGCCACCGCTCTGGCGTTTGCCTCTGAGGGAGCGCGGCTTCTGCTGGCGGCACGGCGTGCAGGGAAACTTGCCGAGGTTGCCTCACTCGCTCTTGAGCGCGGCGCCCCCGCCGTCCATTCCATCGATCTGGACGTGCGTGAGCATCGAGCCGTGCAGAACGCCATTGACACGCTCCCGGAAGAATGGGCGGCGATTGACGTATTGGTGAACAACGCCGGCCTCAGTCGCGGCCTCGACAAACTCTACATGGGCAGGGTTGAAGACTGGGACGAGATGATTGACACCAATGTGAAAGGACTCCTTTACGTCTCGCGCGCCGTGGTCCCGGGCATGGTGGTCCGCGGGCACGGCCACATCATCAATATGGGCTCAACCGCCGGCGAAATCACTTATCCAAACGGAGCGGTTTACTGCGCCAGCAAAGCCGCCGAAAAGGCCATCAATGATGGCCTTCGCCAGGACCTGCTGGGAACCCCAGTCCGTGTCACAAGCATCGACCCAGGGATGGTTGAGACCGACTTCAGCCTGGTACGTTTTCGCGGCGATGAAGAGCGGGCCGCCAAGGTCTACAAAGGCGTCACCCCCCTCGCTCCGGAAGATATCGCCGATGCAATCGTGTGGTCTGCAAGCCGTCCCGCGCATGTGAACATTGCGCGGATCTCCATGACCTCAATCAACCAGGCAAACTCGCTGCTCTTTCACCGCGAGTCATAGAGCCCGCCTGCCTGCGAAAAACCGCGATCTTGCTTGGCGAGCAATTGTGATCAGCAAAGCCCACCCCTTCCGGAGAGAATTCTATCGGGCAGGAAAACTTAACCTATCGCCTGGATTTGCGATTCCACCTGGGCCAGGGCGGCCTCGAGGGCAGTCCTGCGCGCAGGGTTCGACGTCTTTTGCGAGAGAATATTTTCTCTCTGCAAGTTCAGAGCCTGTTTTTGACGCTCTCGTTCTGTGCGGTGTTTGTCCGCTATGCGTCGAGCATCTTCGCTCACGAAGCCGGGATCTACCTCCCGTTGCTGCAGTGCGTTCGCCATCTGCTCCTCCACGGATTTACTTTCCCAACCACGAGCCATATCTTCATTCTACGAGTGTTTCCCCGTGTTGCATCATTAGATGTGGGATTAAGTAACCGCAAAGGCGGGAGGATCTTCAAATGCAGGCCTGGCAAATTTCGTCCTTCGGCGTTGATTCTTTGGAGTTTGTGGAGCGGCCAACGCCCCAGCCCGGCCCCGGAGAGGTGCTGGTAAGAGTGCGGGCAGTTTCTTTAAACTATCGCGATTTGTTGATGGTGACCGGCCGGTACAACCCAAAATTGAAATTCCCGCGTATTCCCTGCTCCGATGGCGCAGGCCAGGTGGAGGCCGTGGGGGAGGGGGTAACAGCATGGAAAGCCGGCGACCGAGTGGCAGCCATCTTCATGCAGAATTGGCTGGATGGGCCTCCAACTTCCGTCAAGTCCCGCGGTGCCCTTGGGGGGGATGTCGACGGCATGTTGGCCGACTATGTGATCTTGAAGCAGAGTGGCCTCGTCGCAATTCCTGACTACCTCTCCTTCGAGGAGGCGGCCACCCTTCCTTGCGCCGGTGTAACGGCCTGGAACGCGCTGGCAGCCGGCAATATTCGCCCTGGTGACACGGTGCTGATCCAGGGAACCGGCGGCGTCTCGATCTTTGCGCTGCAACTTGCCCGCATCCGCGGCGCGCGAACCCTTGGCATTTCCTCCAGCTTCGAAAAACTGGAGATTGCCTACAAACTTGGTCTCGATGCCGGGCTTAACTACACCGACGAGCCCGAATGGGATCGCTGGGCAATGAACGAAACCGATGGGGAAGGCGTGGACCTCATCGTCGAAGTGGGCGGAGCTGGAACCATTGCTCGATCCCTGCGCTCGCTGCGCGTAGGCGGAGTGATTGCTCAGGTCGGCGTGCTCTCGGAGCTGTCTGACCCTAAGCCGTTTCCGATTTCATCGGTTCTCCACAAGCAGGTTCACATGCAAGGCATCTATGTTGGCTCCCGCAGCGACTTCATTGCGTTCAACAAAGCCATCTCCCTAAGCTCCCTCCGTCCGGTTTATGGGGCCTTTCCCTGGTCACAGACGCGTGAAGCACTCACCCTTATGGAAAAGGGTGGCCATTTCGGGAAAATCGTTCTCACCGTCGATTAGAGCGTCCCGTTGGCACTGCTTCAGAAGGTCGCGACGAAGATCCCTTCCAACCACCGGTCAATTCTAGACATCCAATGGAAACGATGAAGGCGGATACTGTTCATTCGCAGGTGCGGTGCACGTACCAACTTCACGAGCCGGAACTGATGAGCAATGAGGAAGAACATCGCCGAGGGAAGAGCCCTGAAAACCTATTCACCAGGCGATGGGCAATCAAAGGATTTGCAATTAAAAACAGCATTCAAAGGAACCCGGAGGAAATCATGTCACAGACCGTAGTGGATAAAACCGCAGAACAGATCTCCGAAGCAGCCCGTAAAGCTTCGCGTGCCAGCACCGCAATTGGCGATGCGATTGAAGACGGCATGGGAGTGGCAAAACGCGCTGTGAAACAAGGCGCCGACATGTTCGAAGAAGGAATCGGACACGCGCGGCGCGCCGTAAAACAGAGCGGCGATGCCGCTGAGGAATTCCTGAACGACACCCAAGGCCGCATGCAACGGCACCTGGTGCTTACTGTGATTGCCACCTTTGCAGCGGGCGTCACTGCCGGTGCGCTGTTCGGCCTGTTGATCAAGCGCGACTAGCTCGACATTCAGGCTGAATCTGCCGTTTTGTTCGTTCAGCCTGACTCTGCGTAAAGCCACATCCCTCCGACCATGATCGGTCTGGAACCGCGTGAACTCGCGGCCGGCTCATTAGCAGCGTTGCGCCGCTTTGGAGTTGGCCGCGTTTTCGCGTTCGAGCCAAATTGCGGACCTGACCCTCAGGGCGCATTCTTCTCTGCATCTCCAGTCCGACCCTCCCCGTTCATCTACCATCAAAGCAGCCAATGCCTTCCAAACCCAGGCTCGGACAGAACTTCCTCAACGACACGCAGGCCGTTGAGCGCATTGCTGCGTCGCTTGGCGATTTGACGGGACGGACCGTAATCGAAATCGGCCCTGGAGCCGGGGCCATCACCGGAGCCCTTGCTGCGCGCGCCGCCCATGTTATCGCTGTTGAACTTGATCCCGCATTGGCAGCTCATTTGCGGACCGAGTTTCCACCCGGCGGAAAGGCCAATGTCTCTGTCATCCAGCAGGATGTGCTCCGGTTCGACTTTGCCGCGGCCTCTGCGGTCGCAGGGCAACAATTGCCGGTCGTGGGAAATCTTCCCTACTACATCACATCGCAGATCCTGCTGAAGCTCGCCGCGAGCCATGCCTCGCTTGATCGCGCCATCCTGATGGTCCAGCGTGAGGTAGCCGACCGCGTTACCGCGAAACCCGGCACGCGCGATTACGGGCTGCTCTCCGTGACTGTGCAGATGTATGGACCGGCAGAGAAGCTCTTCACGCTCCCGCCTGAATCCTTCTCGCCGCCACCCGATGTCCACTCCACCGTCTTCCGTTGGCGCTTCGCTCCGCGCTTCGAGGAGTTAGCGCTGGATGAGTTGCGCTTTCTTCCTTTCGTGCGCACGGTCTTTGCGCAGAAACGCAAGACGCTGGCCAACAATCTGCGCGCGGCACAAATCCCCGCTGCCGAGGTAACTGCAGCGCTGGCCCGCGCCGAGATCGATCCACAGGCGCGCGCTGAGGGACTTTCCGTGGATACATTGGCCGCTTTGTGGCACGCTCTTCAATCCGTATCTTCTAAGTGAGCCCCACCCGCACTTACAACCTTCGATGGAGACGACTAAGTGCGGGCGCAACACTTCTGACTAGCTTGTGTCTCCAATGATGTGAGCGCGGATCGGCACTTAGCAACTACAAATCGCCGCCTCGCAAGGAGATACACCATGAAAGCCTCTCTGTTTGGCGTCGGACTTCTCGCACTTTGCTCCACCTTCGGCCTCGCCCAGAATGCCCCGGTTTCTGCGCCACGCCATGCGGCCACCATCAACCAGCGCCGTGCGTTTCAGCAGCATCGCATCGCACAGGGCGTGAGGAGTGGACAACTCACCAGGCGCGAAACTCGTCACCTGGAACGCCGCGAAGTATCCATCGGCCGCCAGGAGAGACATATGCGCGCCGCCCATCGCGGTCATCTCAACCGCGCTGATCGCGTAGTGCTCAATCGCCGCCTCAACCGGACGTCACGCGCCATCTATCGGAACAAGCACAATCGTGCGAGACGCTAAACAGCGTTTCTCTTTCATACGAAAAGGCCGCTCGGAATCATTCCGAGCGGCCTTTTCTTTGTTTGGATAAATCTGGCTTCGCTCAGGTTGGAATTTCGGCGACATAACTCGAGTTCGCAGTATCTGATTTCCTTGAATTCATCACGACGGCTTCTGCGGCGAGAGAACTAAAAAAACTCCGATGTTTTTCATCGAAAATCCTCGAAAAAGGGCTGTTTTTGTCCAAAAACGTGCCCAATTTCGCGGCTTTTTTACCACCTGCATTACAGGTTCCCCCGCGAGCGATAGCTCATAAACATATGATTCGATGATCCTTGAAGGGATTATCCAGGCGAATCTAAAGCGAATAAATAGGCTCATTTTGCCGGGGGGGGGTGGGGTATTTAATTTCGGACCGGTTAAACCCGTGACAAGTTTGACCGGAAACCAGCTCATGAAGAGAGCGAAAGGACACATCATGACTGCCTTGGTCTGATCCCTGCAATCATGATGCGCCCTTCCGAGCAAATAATCTGCGCACGAAAGCCGTGCCGCGAAATATCCCGGAACCGCGCATGTTCACGCTCTAGTGGTGGCCGCTCCCGGTGCTACCACCACCACCTCCGCTGGATGCATGGCCACCACCGCCACCGCCGCCGCTCGGGGCAGCATGACCACCTCCACCTCCGCCGCCACTTGGTGCATGGCTGACGGGAGCGCTCCCAGGAGAGGGGTGACCGGCTGCAGGCGCGGCTGTGTGTCCGGGAGAAGGAGGGGGCGCTGGCAGCAAGAATCCTCCGCCGGAGCTTGATCCAACACCGTGGACCGTAGTCCCATTTGGATAGCGGCCAACATTAACGGGAGAAGCTGAATGGTCGTATTGGGGCCGTGGGCTCACGGGACGCAAAGCCTGCACAGTATAGCCGCCAATTGAAACCACACTGGTTCTGTCGCGCGCGGGAAGCGCTGGTCCGTCCCCCGTACCATGCCGGTTGACCGGAACCATCGGGAACGGCCGTCGAGGACCTCCGCCGGGAGGCCGCGGCAGTGGTCGAGCCGGACGAATTGGGAAATGGTATCGGACCGGGAATATTCCCAGGTTCACTCCGTAGCCACCACCGTCCCACCAGGGGTGGCATCCATTCCTGCCCGGCACCCAACCCCATCCAAAGGCATCGTAGTAGTTCCACATCCCGCACTGGAACGGCGTATAGCCCCACGCATAACCTGATACCCAGATGTAGCCATATCCGGGTGTCCACATCCAGTTCCCGTTCCCATACGGGTCAAAACCCTCGCTGGCTGCGTCGTTCGGTGACCAGATATACCCCTGGTCCGGGACGTTGTACCAGCTTCCGTTGGCGTCCAGATCGCTCCACGCGGGGTTACCTGCATCTGGAAAATCCTTGGTTGCTCCAGTCTTGGCCGCGCTCTGAGCACTCAACGATTCGTCACGGTCAGAGTTCCACGTATCCCAGGAGTCCGGTTGAATGGATTCTGCCAGGTTATAGTGCGAGGCGTCGTCTCCGTTCAGGGCCACGCTTTCTCCGCCATGGAGATCCAGCGACAAAGCATTGCCGCGTTCAAGATGAGCATTGCCCGAGAAAACAGCCAGCTCGCCCGGCGCATGATCCAGGTTGACACGAAGTACGGTGACACCGCTGGCAGTTACCGCGGCGTCGGCAAACTTTACGCTGATTGTGCCCGCCAGGCCGGCGCCCTGCAACTCGAAGTAGGCAAGTCCGGACTCGAGGGCAACCTCGGCTTCCGCGCTACTTCCTTGTCCGCGGAGCACGGCCAGCGTGACGGTACTGTTGGGCGAAAGCCGCACCACACTGCCATCTTCAAACTGAATTTCAGCGCGTCCATCGTCGCCGGTCGTCAGCAGCGAGCCCTCAAACAAAGGAGTGTTCTCGACCGCAGGATTGGCAAGCAATTCCTGTCCCTGGGAAAGCTGCACCTGGCCTTCAACGCTGCTCAGTCTTACTGCGCGTGCAGCAGGGGCCGCATCGTCAGCCCACACACTCTCTGCGAACGGAGCAGCGCAAAGTACCAGCCCCAAGACTGCCAGCACACTCGCCTTCAGCCTGCCCGTTTTCAACATTTTGTTCTTCATGGTGCGCTGCCTCCCCGTGGCCCAACCTGGACGAGAATTACACTCGCGGCCATGGAAACCTACATACATAGGACAGCCGGCTCGCGGTAAAGTTACTTCAAAATCTTGCCTGCCATCTGCCGCTCCCGGCTACCCCTCCGACCGCGCCAGCAACATCCGGACTCGTTTTCTCACCCGCTCCATCACTGCATCATCGTCGGCAAGGCGCTCCAGAATCCCGCGAATTGCGCCAATCTGCTGCACACGCCCATCGCCTGCGGCCTCCACCAGGTACTCCGTTTCATGGTCCAGGCCCAGCGGATCGTGCTGTAAAAGTGTCTCCAGGCGGGCGCCCTCCACAATCGTCTCGGCCACAGCTACCAGCGACTCGCCCAATGCCTGAATCTCCTTGTCCCGCGAAAAATTGAATTGGCAGCTTCCAGTCCCGTCGGGGCCGCGATAGCTTAGCTGTTTCATTCCCTGGAAGGCCACCTTCATATGGCTTTCGCATTCTATTTGGAAGAACTTGTGAGTTTGCGCCATCTGAAAGACGCGTCCTGCGAACTCGGCGCTCAGTTGAACATCGCGGTTCACGCTTGGAACATCGATTCCCTGTGCCCGGGCGGCCGGCGCGGTATTCCGCTCCGATTGAAAATGCCCATTTCCATCCGGATGGATGATCAATGTCCAATGGGACGGCGAGAGGTCAGGATTTGAGAATTCAACCTGGATGACTGGTCCATTCGAATTTGCGACCTGGGCAGGCGCCGAAAGCACCAGCGCGGGCATAGCCGCCAGAAGCCACGCCCACTTCATCGTGAAACTCCCTGAAGCGCCAAGGTTTGCGCGGTGTGGATGTGGCAGATGGCAATGGCCAGAGCATCCGCGGCGTCTGCCGGTTCCGGCACAGAATCAAGTTGCAGCAGACGAGCCACCATAAACTGTACCTGCTCTTTTTTTGCCATTCCGTAGCCAACTACGCTTGACTTGATCTTGAGGGGAGCGTACTCGGCCACCGGCAGTTTGCGGCAGGCAGCAGCCAGAAGCGCCACACCTCGCACCTGTCCCAATTTGAGGGCAGACTTGGCGTTCACTGAGTAGAAAACCTCTTCGATTGCCACTGTGTCAGGTTCCCATCGCTCCAACGCCGCAGTCAACTCTCGGAATACCTGTTCGAGCCGCTCGGCCGTGGATTTGGTCTTCGGAAGCCGAATTGCGCCCATTGCATTCATCACCAATCGGGGCTCGCGACCGGTGTCACAAGTCTCGACGACACCAAACCCCGTGATCTCAGTGCCGCAATCGATTCCAAAAACTCGCATCGGGTCCAAGTTTACCGCAAAGGTGGGGCCATGCTCGGTTATCCACGCCTCACATACCTCCGATTCGGGATTCCCGCGGGTCGATTCATCGAAAATCTGACCGGTGAGATTTTTATCTTGACAGCGAATTATATGTGCGTGCTAACTTACCGTTAGTGGACACTTACCTACAAGCCGGACTCGATGCCCTTGGGGATTCCACCCGCATGGCCATTTTTCAAAAGCTGTCGGGGGGTCCGATTGCCGTAAACGAACTTGCCAAAACGCTTCCCGTAAGCCGGCCGGCAGTCTCGCAGCACTTGCGCGTACTGAAGGACGCGGGCCTGGTGACAGATTCGAAGGCTGGAACCCGTCGCCTCTACCAACTGAATCCTGAAGGTGTTGCCCGGCTGCGTGCTCACTTTGACAAGGTTTGGGAACAGGCCATGAATTCATTTCAAGCTGTCGTAGAAAAAATCCCCGATGGAGAAAGTCATGACAAAAATCGCAGAAGAAGCCGTCGTCAGTAAGAGCGTGCGCGTGAATGCGCCCATCGAGCGCGCCTTCTCAGTCTTCGTGGAACAGATGGAGACATGGTGGCCCGCAACCCATCACATTGGAAAGACTCCCTTCGAGGCAATCTTTGTAGAGCCGCGGGTCGGTGGCAGATGGTACGAGAGAGACGTCGAAGGCAAACATGCAGACTGGGGCACTGTTCTTGCTTGGGATCCGCCGCATCTAGTGACGTTTTCATGGCATGTGGGACCGGGCCACGATTCACCGGAGTGGGTATGCGACCCAGACATAGCAAAGGCCAGCGAGGTTCAGATTCGATTCACGGCAGAGGCACCAGGAACCACGCTGGTGGAGCTGGAGCACAGCAAGCTGGAGCGCCATGGCGAGGGTTATGAGCAACTGCGCGCACTGTTTGACGGACCCGGCGCATGGTCAGGCATTCTGGCGCTGTTTGCCAAGACGGTGGAAGGAGAAAAACCGTGACAAGGACGGTCGTATTCCTTCGCATCGCAGCGGTTCTTACCTTCATACATGCGGTGCTGCACACTGTCGGCGGGGTCTTCGGATCGGTTGGTCCGGGCCCCGCATCCGTCGCAGCAGCGGCCATGAAAGCGAACCAGTTCCTGGTCATAGGACATATGCGGAGCTATTGGAATTTCTATCGTGGGCTAGGGCTCACAGTCACTATTTGCCTGACGGCCGAGGCTGTTCTTTTCTGGCAACTCGGTTCCCTTGCAAAGACGGACGGGCGGCGGCTAAGGCCGATCCTGATTACGTTTCTGATTGCCTACGCTGTGCTTGCAGTTAACTCGAATGCGTACTTCTTTTTCGGGCCGGTGGTTGCTGAGATACTCATTGCGGCTTGTCTCGGCGCGGCTCTATTCAGCGCGAAACCCTCTCAGACCGTTTGAGCTCAAGCCTCCGGCCCACGCTGAACAACCCCAACAAAGCGAATGGCCTCTGAGCGGATGCTCATGAGGCCGATGAGAAGGTCTGTCTGGATTTGATTGAAAGCTGGAACACCTCGTAGCGGTTTCAGAATCTGAGGCGGAGACCGGTGGTTACATCGCCTGACGCGCATGCTCGATTGCGCCGGCTATATCGCGTCTGCTGACAGCGGCGCGTGCAATCGGATCAATCTCTTTCACGTTGGCTCGCCGCAGAAATTCCTTGAAGGCGACCCTGGCTTTTCCATTTCTTCCCTGCTCCTGCAGAAGGCAGCCGAAGTCGTAGAAGTTGATGGAGATGGGGAAAATGTCGCATGCTTTCTCTGCCGCGAGATAGGCCAGTTCCGCCAAATCGGGCTCATTTACATCCCACTCATGATTCCCTCGTCCAAAGGATTCGTCCGCAGTACGGGATGCCGCCTGAAGCAGGAATCGCCGAGCCCGGCCCATCATGCATGCGGAGATGACACCGCGCTTGAATGAACCCGCCAGCGTTCCTTTCATGATTTGCTGGTAATCTCCGCTCTCAATGACGGAACGAAGGAAGGTCTCGCACTCCGCCTTCTCATCGGGTGTGAGATGGACGGAGTCCTCGGCGGTCAGATTCTCCTCCTGAAAGACAGCGGGCATCTCGGCGAAAGCAGCCATCAATAGCACTCCTTAACGGTTACTCCATCTTAATCGTGGAGTAACTCATTTTTCCTTTCGTATCTACGCTGGATGTGACTGTGGGAATCTACGAAAGCAATAGCGAGGGGGGAACACGGTCAATAGCCGCATCGGGAACGTCCGCTTAGTCCTTCGGATAATTCAGATAAATCCCCGGCTCAGCTGGACGCCCAGCCGAGTCTAGGGGGTGACTCTGAAGAATGTTCGCGAATCCTGGAACGCGAGTTGCGGCAACGGCAGGTTAGGCGTTTCAATCTTCTGCCGGTCGTCGAACACAAACACATACAATTTTGGCCGAATGGTATCCAACTGGCTCCGGGTCAGCAGTCCTTTTGTGTAGAACTCGCTTACAGTGGCGCGAAGCGCTCCCTCTTCCGTGCCAACAACCCTGCTCAAGTCCTGCTTGAACTGCTCCCCACTCGTCCACGGGATTGGAATTTGCTTACGCGGTTGCCAGAGCAATTCCTTTTCATTCTCGCCAAGCATCTCTGCCAGCAATCGGTGCCTCCTCTCACTGTCTAGTGGGAGAGGCGCATAGCAGTAGCCAATGCGCACGTTCTCAGGAACTCGCCGATAGGTGATTGCATCGCCACCCGCTTCGGCTATAACAGCCCCATCATCACCGCCAGGCGCGTTCTCCTCCAACACATATCGCCACAGGGGTGGCCAGTCGGCTTTTGGCGGATTGACGACCTCCTCGCCGCACACGCTGAACGCGTTGCTGTCCGCGCTCGCCCTGTTTACCGCTCTGAATCCCTGACTTGGAACAGACACAGTGAGCAGTTCTTCCGACTGCGACAAAAGGCTTGCTACTAAACTTTGCGGAGGAGCCTTCGACAGCATCATCGCGGCGACCCGTGCCAGTAGCAAGCGAGCCGCGACTTCTCTACCGCTTCGCTTGCGATCCACATTCTCTCCGCTTTCGTACCACCCTTCAAGCAGCGGCGTGGCATCTTCCAGGGGCAACCGTGAGGCGAGAATCGCCGCCTGATCAGGAAAATACAACGCCACAGTGGATAAGGCCGCCGGCGGCACTTCCGCTTTGCGTTGAATCAGCGCATGCAGGACTTCCGACATGGCGAGCAAATGATCTTCGTCGGGAACAGGACTTCTTTGAGCCGGATTCCAGCGCTCGACCATGCCAAGCAGGGCGGTGATCTCTCCTTCGTCGTCACTCTCGCTTGCAAACCTGGCGCCGAATGCGACCAGTCTGGGATCGTCGCTGTGCAGCCAATTCTTGATAAGGAGTGCGTTGTCCCCGGTGTTGTAATTCGGCTCTTGATCCTGAGCAAAGCCTGCCACTGCGCAGCCGCAGATAGATAGAGCGAGCAGTGTGAGTGGGAGTCTAGCCATAGCCTTCTTACGGTTCCTGGAGCCTGTCGACGGCGACAGACCCGGCAGTAGAGATAGATCGACCTGCCGTATAAGACGCGGAGCACGCGCAATCGCTCAAAAAAGCTGGAGGAATTTCAATCCTAGCTGCGAAACAGGTTATCGGCGACATCGAAGATCGTGTCTGTGGCAACGTCCATTGCCAGGCTCACCGCGAGATCCGCAGCCGTGTTCGTCCCGAAGTTCAGGCTCATGGGCAAGTCCATTGTTGGCGAAGAGAGCAAGGTCTCAGTCGACGCGAATTGCTCCTCGGGAGCCGCAGCAATGCGCGTTACTTCCCCACCATCCAGCCAGATTAAACTGCAGTTCTCGCAGGAGTCGATCACGACATTTCCGGGGCCGCCATAGAAGTGAGTGTCCATGCGGTGGTGGCACGCAGGGCAGTTCGTCTTGCGCTGCAGATCTTCGGCGTCGGCCGGCGGTTGAATCGTGCCCCCGCGTTTTTGACCCTGCACCGCGTCAACTAGCGCGGACAAAGCGCCCATGGGAACCAGCATGCCGTGGCATTTAGCGCAGTAGCAAATGCGTATGTTGTTGAGAGTCGCATGCACCAGGCCAACGACGCAGATCGGACAATCCTGACCCGACGGCTCGCCCAGAGCGCGCACGCCATCGTCCGCGTTTGTTTCCGGAAGAAAAACCCTCTGGCAGTATTCGCAGCGGAAGCTGGTGCTATCCGATTTTAGGCGCATCGGAGCGCCGCACGAAGGACAATTCATTGGGGCTTCCCGCATTCTGCGCAAAACTTGGCGCGTTGTGGAATAGACTTTCCGCACTCGATGCAAAACTTTGAACCGGCTAAACCTGCGCTTGAAACAGCAGCACTGGAAGGTTCAGGAGCCGTTGGGCTCACAGGAGCAACAAACGTGGGCCGCAGCGATGCCGAAAGCGTTTGCGCAACCGCCGCACCAGCACCCAGGCCCATCCCCATCCCTGCAGCGCCGCCCGGGTTTGCGGCAGCAATGTCCAGAGACTCCGCCGCTTCGAATTGTGTAAAGCGCCCCAAGTCCCCCACCATGTTCATCCCAATCCGCTGGTCAAGTATCTTCTGCAATTCATCGGGAAGAGAAATGTTCTGAACTACGAACTGATTCAACTCCAGGCCCAGCGCGGTAAAACCCGGCTTGATCTGTTCAATGATCTTGTCACCAAGCAATCCCTGCTTGGCCGTCATATCCAGGAATGACAGATCGCTTGACGCAAAGATTTCGCTCATCCGGGCAACAATGGTATCGCGTAGCTGCCCTTCCAGATCGCCGACATAATAGGTGGCGCGCGTGCCGCTGACCTGCGTAAAGAAAGTTCGCGGATCCACGATGCGATAGGAGTAGATGCCATAGCAGCGCAGGCGCACCGCGCCAAACTCCTTGTCGCGGATGGTGATGGGCGTGGCCGTGCCCCATTTTTGATCGATCTCGAGACGGGTGGAGAAAAAGTAAACTTCCGACTTGAACGGGGACTGAAATTCCTTGTCCCAATTCATCAGGTCGGTCAGCAAGGGCAAATTGCGCGTGCTCAGCGTATGAAGACCGGGCCCAAAAATGTCGGCGATCTTTCCTTCATTCACGAAGGCAGCCATTTGCGATTCGCTTACGGTGAGGCGGCCACCATTTTCAATTTCTTCATCCCGCATCGGAAAGCGGTAGGCCAGAATGCCTTCTTCCGGCTCATTCCACTCGATGACACGAATGAACTGCTTCCCCAGAAACTGTCCTAGAGTCACATGCATCTCCCTGGGATTCTCTAAGGCGAAACTATAGCACAGGGTTTGCGTGGCCGTGAGATTGAGTGCGCCCGGTCAGCAAAGCCTGAATCCGAGTGTCCACTCCCCATCCCGCAGGCGCCAAAGGGGGCCGTCGTCCGAATTCCGGGACACTCAGGCCCACTCGGTGTCGGTTCGAACACGGCCGTCTGGAACGTGGACAATCTGCATCAGTTCACCACGATCCAGCCAGTTCAGGCTGCATGTGACGCAAGTGTCGATGATCGCATCACCGGCTCCGCGATAAGGATGCGTGTCCATGCGTTGAAGGCAATACGGACAGTAAATCTCGCGAAGCAGATCGCTGCTCCCCGGCGAAAGTTCAATGAGGGTGGCATCCTTGGGGAACTCAAGCGACTCAACAATGTGTTGAAACACCTGCATGGGGATCAGCATGCCCTTGCATTCCACGCAACATTGCACGAGCACATTGGCGATGGCGGCGTGCACCAGTGGAATCTTGCACAGTGGGCAGTTCTGGCTGGCTCGCGCGCCGATTTCCGGCTTTCTACTTGCGATTTCAGGGCAGTCAGGATGATGGGGGCTTTCGCTGCCAGGAGATTGATCTGAGTCCAGGGACACACCACAGGAAGAACAATTCATGATCGATTCAGCTTTCTGCGCGGAGCTTGCGCATTGGGGAAGATTTGATGGGCCAACAGAACAGCGCCTTCAGCCACGCGGAGGGGAGCCGCCAAGCCTTCAGCTTTGCTTGCCTCAAAAGCTTACGTGCAAAAACAACAGCGGCATGAGCAATTCAGCTCATGCCGCTGCAGGTGGGCCGTTGGGATTGGCCACGCATTAGCCAAAGAAACAAAAAGACTTAGCTCATTCAAGAAGGGATAAAGCTCAAGGAATTCACCGAGGAGCCTTTATGCAAATACCTGGTGCTGCACCACACCGGCCACGTTGGTGAGCCGGAAGTCGCGTCCCTCGTAGCGGTAGGTGAGACGTTCATGGTCGATACCCATCAAGGCCAGCAGCGTAGCGTGAAGGTCGTTGATATGCATGCGGCCATCTACGGCTGTCATACCGATTTCGTCCGTAGCGCCGTAGCTGAACCCTTTCTTGACTCCTGCACCGGTCATAAACATGGCGTAGCCGGTGATGTTGTGGTCGCGGCCATCGGCACCTTGCGAGGTTGGCAGGCGACCGAACTCCGAACCGAACAGGACAAGCGTGTCATCCAGAAGCCCCCGTTGCCGGAGATCGTTGAGCAAGGCTGAAGTGGGTTGGTCGATCATGCGCGACTGATCAATTAAACCCTGATGCAGATTGGTGTGGTGGTCCCATCCTGCCTGCCGGATTTCAACGAAGCGAACGCCTGCTTCACTGAGTCTGCGCGCCATGAGGCATTGGCGAGCAAAAGAGCCTTCCTGCCCGGGCTTGACGCCATACGCATCCAGCACATGCTGCGGCTCCTTTGAAATGTCGAGCAGATCTGGAACCGTATCCTGCATGCGAAAGCCAAGTTCGTATGACTTGATGACTCCATCGATGGCATCCGGCGACCCCGGCGCAACCGCTGCATCGTGATTGAAATCCTGAATCAGGTCAATCTGCTGGCGTTCCAGATCCTTTTCGGTTGCAGCTTTGATGTTGGGCATGAATCCCTGATCTGTGATTGCGGTTCCCTGATAGTAAGCAGGCAGAAACGCGCTGCCGTAGTTGGAGGCTCCGCCAAAAGCAATGGGAGGATTGATGGTGATATAGCCAGGCAGATTCTGATTGTCCGTGCCCAGACCATAAAGCAGCCACGATCCCCAACTCGGCCGCGTGAGTGCCGCATTGGCGCTGCCGGTGTGGAGTTGTACAACGGCTTGCGGATGAGCCGGCGTATCGGTGTAAAGACCCCGCATGAAGCAAAGCTCATCGGCATGGGTGGCGATGTTCGGCAGCAGTTCAGAGAAGTAGGCTCCTGATTGTCCGTACTGCTTGAAATTGAAACGTGATGCGGTAAGCGTGCCGCCGCCGGGACCGGACTTTCCACGCCGCTTCTCAAGTTCCGGCTTGTATTCAAACGTATCCACGCTGGATATTGCACCCTCCATGAACAGGAAGATGATTCGTTTCGCCTTCGCAAGGAGCGGGGGACGTTTGGGCGCCAACGGATTGTTGCTGTTCAACTCCTGCGCTGCAGCTTTGCCGGCAATCGATCCCAGCAGCCCGCTAAGCGCGAGGTGGCCAAAGCCGACGCCAGCGGATCGAAGAATATTACGACGAGAAACAGTGAAAGGGTTCGACATGCTGATTGATCTCCATCTTCTGTGTGCCAAGAATCTGAGTTAGCGGACGAACTGAAACTCCGCGGAACCATAAAGGGACTGCACAAATGCGGCCCAGGCGGCCTGTCGCGCCGAATCTGGAACGACAAGGACCGGTGCTTCATCCGCAAACTGCTTGCTGGTGTCGTCGGGATCGTCCTGCGAGAGGTTGTCGGCGCGAAAGACACCGTCGGTCATGTCAAAAGGCTTGCGAGTTTGCGCGGCACTGCTGACGGTTGCCAACGTTGGCTTAGTGGAGGCTTCCTTGTCGAGAGGCGCTTTCTGCCACGTTGTCGAGTAGTGATCAAGGAACACCTTGACCTTGGCGATCTCAGCCGGAGTGGGATCCCGCGCAACGATTCGGTTGAACGCGTTGCGAATCTGCTGGCTCTCTGTGATCCGTTGGTCGCGCAAAAGATCGCTTGCCAGAATGAGCGACTGCTCGCGGACAAAGGGCGAGTTAAGCATGAAGAGCGCCTGCGTGGGTACTGTAGTCTCGTCGCGCTGGCCGGTTACGAGCGTTTGCGAGACGGGATCAAACGCCGCCAGCGGCCGAGGTACTTCGCCCCGCAGCTGCGGCAGATAGATGCTTCGATACGGACTTCGGTCCGCCGCCTTGAGAATGGAGTGAACGACAGGACCATCGTCGCGCATTTCAATCATGCGCAGCCGCATGGACGGTGATCCGTTGGGATGGGTGAGGTCGAGCTGTCCCGAGGACTGGAGAATGCTGTCGCGGATCTCTTCCGCTTCAAGCCTGCGAGGCGCATGACGCCAGACGAGGCGATCGGCCGGATCGATGTCTCTGTAGCCGGCTGGTATCTCCGCGCCCAGACGATAGGCGCGGCTGAGAACAATCTCGCGAACCAGTTTCTTGGTTGACCATCCGTTGCGAATGAAGTCCTGCGCGAGATAGTCAAGCAGCTGAGGATTCGAAGGCAGGTCTCCGGTCGAGCCGAAGTTGTCGACCGTGCTTACGATTCCCGTGCCAAACAAGTGCTGCCAAACGCGGTTGACATAGACGCGCGCGGTCAGCGGATGCGCGGGGTTTGTTATCCACTGCGCCAGCTCCAGTCGCCCACTGTGGTCGGGTGGAATGGTGGGAGCGTCTGTCAGCTTGATCAGGGAAAGATAATTGCGCGGAACCACGGGCCCATGGCGTTCCTCAACGCCTCGAATGCGGACCGCGGTATCTGTGACCAAACCCTCGCGTGCACCATGGACTCCGAATCCGAGCTCCCCTAGATCATTGGTGAGCTTCAGCTCTTCGCTCAGGTTGATCCAGTTCCGTGCTAGCACTGCGCGCTGCTTCTTGTGTTCGTCGCCCATGGTGGGAGCGCCAGGGTTGGCCTTCAGTTGCGCTTCATACTTCTGGTCAAAATCGTCCAGTGTTTTCTTTGCGGCATCCACCTGAGCCTTGAGCTTGTCAACCTGGGACTGAGGCACCTTCGGCGCCTTGTCCGAGCTGCTGAGATAGTTGAGCAGTTTGGGCTCGTAATACTGAAGGCTCGCCCCACCCATCCTGCTGCCGACACCTGCTGCGTCCACTGTGCTGGTAAAGATGCTAGCCAGCGCATAGTAGTCCGTGGTGGGGATTGGATCGAACTTATGATCATGGCACCGTGCGCAGGTTACGGTCAGGCCCATGGTCCCTCGCGTCACGGTGTCAATCTGGTCATCGACATTGTCCATCTTGAACCGAGCTTTGAATCGCTGGTTCACATCCTTCGGACCAAGCGCAAGATAGCCGGTTGCAATCAATAGGCGGTCGCGCGCAGCCGGAGTTTCCGCGGGCAACAGGTCACCTGCGATCTGCTCCTGAAGAAATCGATTGTAGGGAATATCACGATTGAATGCGTCGATGACGTAGTCGCGATAACGCCACGCGTTAGGGTAAGGAATGTTGCGCGAAGGACCGGACGACTCGGCGTACCTTGCGACGTCAAGCCAGTGGCGACCCCAGCGCTCGCCATATTGGGGTGATGCGAGAAGACGATCCACAAGGCGCGTATAGGCCGCGGCGGAATGGTCCTTCACGAAAGCTTTCACTGCAGCGGGCGTCGGTTGCAACCCGGTAAGGTCATAACTTACCCGGCGAATCAGTGTTATCGGGTCGGCATCGTGAACGGGCGCGAGTTTCTTCTCTTCCAGTTTCGCCAGCACAAAGCGGTCAAGGCTTGCGCTTGACCAGGCTGTGTTCTTGACTACCGGAACAGATGGATTGGTGAGTGGTTGCCATGCCCAGTGGCTGAGGCGCAACTTGTCATATCTGGCTGTGATGCTCGCGGGTGTCTGCGGCAATTTCTCTGTTTCATCGGGCCATGCGGCGCCGTCCTTTATCCATGCTTCAAGAGTCGCGATCTCCTCGGACGGCAGCGGGTCATTGGACTCCTGGGGCATACGCTTATGCGCATCTGCGCTCTTGATGCGTTCAATCAGCAGGCTTTTTTCTGGATGGCCGGGAATGATGACTGGGCCGTCGGCTCCGCCATTGAAGATCGCGATGCCAACATCAACACGCAGGCCGCCAGCTTCTTTGAACGCGTCTGAGTGGCAGTTATAGCAGCGATTAACCAGAATGGGCCGAACGTTCTTCTCAAAGTATGCTAACTGCTCTGCTGTCGCCGGGCGCGGATAGGCAATTGCCTTGGCGCCCTTTCCCGATACCAATACCTCCTTCGCAGTGTGGGCTGTCGTAGCGGGCGGATTGGATCCGGAAATTCCAGCCGCGGATGGACTCGTGGCTGTTGGCCCTTGAGCCAGTGGCCACGGCGCGCCCTGCGCGATCCATGTCTTCAGGTCCGCAATCTCCGCTGCAGACAAGGGCTCGGGCGCTTTCTTCGGCATGCGGTTATTGAGATCGGGATCAAGAACTCGCTTGATGAGAAGGCTCTCGTCCGGATGACCAGGAACAATAGCTGCACCCGACTTGCCGCCCGCGATAAGAGACGCGCGATCATCGAGACTCAGTTCGCCGGCGGTGCGCGTGTCAAGCGAGTGGCACTCGGAGCAGTGATCCGCAAGAATGGGTTGAACGCGCTGGTGGAAGAATGCGGCTTGTTCTGGCGTGGGCGCCTGTTGCGATACGCTTGCTTGCTGCGCAGGAGGAGCGGCTATAACTGGCGAAAGCAGGCCGGGAGTAAGCAGGCCGCAAACGAGGAGCAGACCAGGAACAACGACCGGAAGGCCGGCCCGTAGAGCACTGAAAAAGGAACGCATGAATGACCCTTTGATCGCAAGCGCGCGCCATGATGGCGGCGAGATGGATCCTGAGAAGTCAGACACAAGCAGCAAGCTAGGCCTAACTTAAATCAGGAAAGAATTGTCAGAAGGGGAAGGTGCGGAAACTAGCAACAACAAGAACGAAGAGCCATCCGCTTGTTGAGCGGGGCATTCATTCGTCCTGCATGTGAATCGAAAATCACTTGTTGCTTCTCCGTAAAACCACAACGTGCAGTTTCGAGTATAACCTCGTTTCTGCCTAGTCTAGAAATATCATTGCTTTCATTCCAGGTCAATCTTTTTATCTCGCCATCGCGCGGCTTCTCTTCACCGTCTGTCGTGCGTTTGGTCGTCGAGCGCGTCCTCAAAATGCTCGCAGAAGTTGCGGCAAAATCTAAGTTCCTACTTGACCGGATTGAGAATCACAAACCCGCCGGAATGGCTGATATAAATACTGCGGAAGATGGCTGCGGGGAGCAATCCTAATGCATCGAAGGCAACACCCCTTCGAGACTGAACCAGATCCAGATCCCTTACCAGCGTGGTGCCGACTCGTATGGTGGTGTGCGAATGCGTTGATGTTCCGTTTGGCCCGCTGCTGAATGCCATGGATCCGGCCCAGGGCTGGGCGGCGAATGTCCCATGACGAACCGGGAACAATTCTGGCAGCTTGGCTCCGGTGTCCAACTGCAACTGCAACTCGCCTCGGCTAACGTCCATGACTTCCGCCTTGATGAGGAGGCGGTTTGTGGTCGGCATATCTTGATAACGGCCTGCGGTCTCGATTCGACATCGTTCCCCGGCGGGAGCATCTCCATCAAAACGCAAGGTCCGCGCTCGATAGTCGATGAGAATGTCAAATTGTGAAAGGAAATCCTCACCCAGCACGCCGCGAATTCCAGGGGTTCTGAGCTTCACTTCATCCAGCTTGTCGATGATGGCTCCCAACTCCGAGACCTCGGAGTTCCCGACTCGAACTTTATCCAATCGCACAAGGCGATCTTTGTGTACATCGGAGACCGTGACAAGCGAAGTTTCGCCGATGACGGGAGTCTGCAACTGCTGCGCAAGGCCAGGATCGATTACCGTGTGGGTTGAGCCTGTATCAAGAAGAAAGCGGAAGGGACCGGCCCCATTTACTGTAGTTTGAACCAGAATCAGATATTTATCGTGCAGGCGGAAGCTGACTATATCGTTTGGTCGGTTTACTTGCGCTGGCAAAGCAGCGGGCAGAATGAGAGCGATCAAGATTAAGAGGGGAAAGGCAAGGGAAGGACATCGGAGCAAACAACAACATCGAACGGGCAAATGGCGACCTGTCGGCACCTTTCCCTCCCTACCGAATTCCCAACGTGTTTCCCTGATCGGTCACTTTCCAACGAATGTACCCCTTTCGAAAGGTAAACGTCCACATGGCTGGATCGTTATGGTTTGAATATTCGATTGAGAGAGTGGGATGCCGCTTCCCCGGGATGCTCGCCGGAGAAGCGGCGCTCGATTAGAAGGTGACCTTCGCCGCAAACTGAATCTGGCGCTCGGTCCGTTGAAAGGTTATATCAGACCCGGCCGATGAGACGGTTCCAATGGCGGCTGTACCAGCAGTTGCGGCCGGAAGATTGAACTGCGGCGTGTTGGCAAGGTTAAAGGCCTCCGCGCGCAATTGCAGAACCTTCGATTCGGTCAGGTGAGTATCCTTGAAGATTGAAAAGTCCACAGTCTTTGTACCCGGACCCTCAAGACTATTGCGGCCGGAGTTTCCCCACGTCCCCGCGGCGGGAACCGCGAAGGCTGCGGTGTTGAACCACTTCCCGAGTGTGCGCTGCCCTTGAGGCAGCGATCCGTTGCCGAAGCCGGGCAGCAGTTGCGCGCGGGGCGACAATCCATCGCCCAATGCGGTGGTTGAACCCACGGAAAACGGCAGGCCATCGGTGAACTGGCCAATGGCGTTCAGTTGCCATCCACGCTCAAACGCTCCCAGCACCCCACTGCCCTTGAAGGGCAACTGATAATTCGAACTGGCGACGAAGCGATTCGGGATGTTGTAGTCGGCATTTCCGTAGTCGTAACGGAGGTTATAGGGATCCGAGACGGTTGCCGATTCACTCGAACCTTCGTCCAGAGCGTGACTGTAGGTGTAGGAGGCGAGGAAGCTCAGTCCATGCGCTCGACGCTCAGCCGTAACTTGGAATGCGTTGTAGCTGGAGATCTGCCGAGTCTCAAGTTCACTGATCTGAGCGAAGACATAGGTGCTGGTCCCAGCAATATTTCCGTAGGGGCGATTCGCTGTAACAGTGGTCGCTCCATTGGCTCCCAACTCGTTCGTATTGATGTCCCGAAGATTGTCCAGGTGCGTGCCCTTGGTTCCGACATAGGCAAATTTGAGGACGGTCGAGAAGGGGATCTGCTGCTCGATAGCCGCATGCCACTGCTCGGTGTATGGAGTTTTGTCACTTGGATCCACGGCAAAGGCGGGTGTATTGGGTTGCAACGCACTGCCGGAGGTGACAGGGGTGTGAACGTATCCGTTGCTCGCATAGTTGAAGGGCGTTCCGTTGGCGGCAGCGCCATATGTTGTGGAGTTATTGAACGCCCAATAATTATCCACGGGAACATTGGCCGACAAGGTGGACGAAACGCCCACGTTGGGTGCCGCGTAGTAGATGCCAAAGCCGGCGTGAAAGACCGTCTTGTTGGTGATTTTGTAGGCTGCGCCCACGCGCGGCGCAAAGTTCGCATTGTTGCCGCTCAAGCCGCTCTTCGGGATGCCGTTGGTTCCAACCTGCTCCAAGGCAGTCGTCGAGATGGAGGGACGGAAGGCATATTCCTTGTTATGAGCTTCGGTCCAGGGCCAGCCAAGGAAGTTCTCATAGTGCACGCCCAGGTTCAACGTCAGCCTGTTGTTGACCTTGTAATTGTCCTGCGCATAGAAGGACAGATCGCTCTCTCGCAGGCCGACTTCAGAGGGGAAGGAGAAGGTGCCGCTCGTTGGGGCTCCAAAGAGCAGATCGCTCCAGGCCAGCCCGGTGTAACGTGTGGCGAACCCTTCGGAGCCGTGTTCCGCACCGGTTTGGAACATGTTGTATTCGAGGCGGATCAGATCGAAGCCGAGGTCCAGCGAGTGCTTCCCGCGCACCAGGGTGAGATCGTCGTCCCACTGATAATTGTTGGTTCCGATATTGGTGGGACTGTTGCCCGCGTCGCCGATCGCCGTGTAGCCGCTGAAGGTCATCACCGGCAGTCCGTCAGACAGCGGATTGTCAGGATTGATTACACCGGGGATGTTGAGGTTGGAAGGGGAGGCAAGTTGCAAGCCGGCGTCCCAGTTCTTGGCGTAGACAAAGAAGCGAGTCCAGCCGTAGCGCGCCGTGTTGATGGTGGTCGGAGAGAAGATATGCGTTTCGCTGAGCACAGCCTGATGCGCAGGGTCCGACGCAGGCCCGCAGATGACGTCGCCCACCAGAGGTGTCGGCAGGATGCCGGGCTGGGAGAAAATGTCATGGCCCTGACTATAGCGGAGGAAGGCGCTGTCTTTCTCAGTAAACTTGCGGTCGATCTTCACATCGAAGTCGTCTTCGTTGATGATCAACAACGGGCCGTAGAAGAAATTGTTGGCTACCGCACTCGCCTGCCCGTAATTCGGCTGCGCATATTTCTGATAGAAATTCAGAATGTTGATGCCGGTCTGGTCCAATCCTGGCGTGTTTGCTGGAATGATGGGATTGTTTTTGGTATAAGTGACGGCCTTGTTAAGCGGATTCTTGATAACAAGGCTGGGGTTCTGAACAAAGTAATTCGTGAAGTCGTAGCCCGCTGAAGTGATATTGACAACCGGCACGCTCCCCACATCGATCTGACCCTGAGCGAAGCGCTTTCCGGCATAGTCGGCAAAGAAGAAGGTCTTGGGATTGGCCTGCTTCCAAAAGACCGGTCCACCGAAGGTGACGCCAAACTCGTTTTGCCTCAGAGCAGCTTTCTCTCCTGTCGGTCCCGGCTTGGCGACATTGAAATAGTTTCTGGCGTCCAGAGCGGTGTTGCGCAGAAACTCGAATGCGTCACCATGATACTTGTCGCTGCCGGACTTGATGACCACGTTGATGGTGCCACCGTTGCCGCGGCCGTAGCGCGCGTCGGCGTCCTGGGTTTCTTCCGAGAACTCCTGAATGGCGTCGATGGGCGGGAAGACTGCCGCCATGCTGTTGTGGTTCTCCTGGTCGCCAATGCCATCCAAAAGCGTGCGGTTTTCCTGAGGGCGAGAGCCGTTTATGGCGAAGTACGAAGGGCCGCGCTGCGCGGTATAGGCAATGCTTGAACCTTGGGTCGTCGTCGACACAACGCCCGCGCCCAGGCTGAATAACTCCGAGAAGTTACGGCCGTTCAGGGGAAGATCCTTGACGGCTTCTTCCGTGCGGAGATTGCCGACGCTTGAACTCTCCGTTTCCAGTATCTCGGTAGAGGACTGCACCTCGACGGTCTCAGCCGTTGACCCTACAGTGAGGGAGGTATTAACTGCCAGACGCTGACCGACCTCCAGCCGAACGTGCTCGACAACACTCTTGAAGCCCGGTGCCTCCACTGCCACTTCATAGTCGCCCGGGTGCAACGGAGGCGTTACATAAATGCCATCCGAATCGGTTACGGTGTTTGTCGCCAGTCCGGTGCCAATATCTCTTACCGTGACATGAGCCTTCGGGACCAACGCGCCGCTGTTGTCCTTCACAATCCCGGTAATGGTTCCGGTTTCCACGATCTGCGCTTGGGACGCGGATGCGGCCAGCATGAGGAGCAGGGCCGCAATAAGGCTTGGCAGATTTAACTTTGTAAGTGTTCGAACTGCAAATCGTACAAATGACATTGAAGCCTCCGGTAATGCGATCTATCCGGATCGCAAGAAAAATGGCCCACGACTTGAGTCGTGGGCCACGCAATGCGCGAACGCGCACACTGCGGTCAGATGGGGATGATGTACTTGTCCACGACGCACAAGACATCCTGATGGGATCTATGTGGTGTGCGACAACAGAGTGCTTTAGTGGCAAATTCCGAGTGAACTCTCATCAGAGATTTCCCTTCGAGGTGTGCGTGAGCGAAACCCATCGCGCTGGAGAGGCGGGGGTGAGCATCGACCGGATGTGCGCAAATAAACGCATGCGCACATCAAGCGGCGGATGCTGAAGAAAAGTGGTTGGGGAACTTAGAGTGCAGGCCGGATCAACAACACGAGCGGCTGGGCGCCGGCTCGGCGGTGTGAAGCAACGCGCTGTGATTCTGCATCTGCATTAGGTCTATTGAGCCATGAAGTGAGTTTCGTGTCAAGCGCGAACCCAATAAATGCTTTGGGACTACGTGTAAATGCTTTGGGACTACGTGATCTCGCACCCACACTTGGCGGCTCCGCGGCTTGACAGGAAATTTGACTCCGTGCATCATCAAGACAAATCGATGACTGATCGCATCGCAATTCGTGCTTGTTGTTGTCCTGTCGTGTCTCCGGCAGTTGAGCAACCTCGTGCGAATGCGGGCTTGGATCGATCCTGATTGCAGTTCTAATCTGGAACACCGCTCATCCGGCTTATCACCCCGCTCACGAGATTTAGCTCGTGGGTGTTTCATTGCGCGAGTGGTTCGGCGCACAAAGCAGGGATGAAAGAGACAGTTGATGAATCCGTTCCACGTCATGGCCAAGCCCCATGGGCCAATTTGCAACCTCGACTGCACGTATTGCTATTACCTCGAAAAAGAAAACCTCTACGCGGCCAAGGGGCGCGACTACCGCATGAGCGACACCGTGCTGGAGTCGTACATCCGCCAGTACATTCAGTCGCAGCCCGCACAGCATGTGAGCTTTGCATGGCAGGGCGGCGAGCCTACGCTGCTGGGTGTTCCGTTTTTCGAGCGCGTGCTTGAATTACAGAAGAAGTACGCCGGGGACAAGATCATTGATAACGCATTACAGACCAATGGAACGCTTCTTGACGATGCGTGGGGCGAGTTCCTGGCCCGCAACAAGTTTCTCATTGGGTTGTCTATCGATGGGCCGGCCGAAATTCACGACGCGTACCGTGTGGACAAGGGCGGTCAACCGACATTTGCGCGCGTCATGCATGGACTCGACACTCTTAAGAAGCACGGCGTCGAGTTCAACACGCTCACCGTAATCAATCGCAAGAACTCCTACCACGCGCGGCAGGTGTACAGGTTCCTGAAAGAGATTGGCAGCAAATACCTGCAGTTCATTCCCATCGTGGAACAAGTAGCCGCAACACCTGACCCCAATGGCCTGATGTTGCTGAAACCTTACGCTCGCCAGAAGACGACCGTGTCGGAATGGTCGGTCGAGCCGCTGCAGTTCGGCAAGTTTCTCAGCACGGTATTCGACGAATGGGTGCTCAGCGATGTCGGCCGCGTTTTTGTGCAGATTTTTGATGTGGCATTGGAGTCATGGTCCGGGCTTCCACAAAGCCTCTGCGTCTTTGCGCCGCAATGCGGAAAGGCTCTGGCTGTGGAGCACAACGGGGACCTCTACTCCTGCGACCACTTTGTTTACCCCGAAAATAAACTGGGCAACATCATGGAGAGAGCGATGTCCGGCCTGGTGAATTCACCGCAGCAGGCTCGATTTGGAAGCGCGAAAGCGACCTCGCTGCCTTCCGACTGCCAGAAGTGCGATGTACGCTTTGCCTGCAACGGCGAGTGCCCCAAGCATCGCTTCAACACGACTGCGTCCGGCGAATATGGCCTTAACTATCTCTGCGCGGGTTACAAGCACTTCTTCCATCACATCGACCCCTATATGCGATTTATGGCCAATGAACTCCGTCAGGATGGCTCGCCAGCGCGCGTGATGGAGTGGGCGCGCACCAGCGGATCGGTTCACGCGCCCGCCACAACGAGAAGGAGTTCTCATGCATCCGTTCTCGCCTAGCCGACGCTGTTGTCGAATCGATTTCTAACCGCATTGTGAGTCTGCATTAAGATTGCGCGGCAATTCGCTGCTGCGCTTGCAGCCGGCGTGTGGACCATTGGCAAACGGCGCCAAATTCCGGCCGACCACTAACTCCATAATCGAGTCCTTTCTTAAATGACTGAAATCAATAGGAGCCTTATGAATGAGAAAAACTTAGCAAGAGCGTTGACCTCGACGCTGATATTTGCGGTGGGCGCGAAGCTCACATTGCATGCGCAAACGGCGCAACCCTATCAAGGCGTCGTTGGCAGAACCCTCGCCGAGTCAAAAGAATGGTGGCCGGAACCTGTGAAAGCGCCCGCGAGCGCTCCAAACGTGGTGTGGATTCTGCTGGACGACGTGGGCTATGGCGCCGCCGGCACATTCGGCGGATTGATCCAGACTCCAACCTTCGACACGTTGGCCAGCAACGGTCTGCGGTATACGAACTTCCATACAACCGCGATTTGCGCACCTACCCGCGCAGCCCTGCTGACTGGCCGTAACAGCGCATCCGTGCACGTTTCCGGCTTCTCACACACCATCCTGTCTGCAGGTTTCCCCGGCTGGGACGGCCGCTTGCCTGCTACGGCCGGTACGATCGCTGAGATCCTGCGCGACAACGGCTATAACACCTTCGCGGTCGGCAAGTATGGTGTGACTCCGGATGAAGAAGCAACCGACGCGGGTCCATTCGATCACTGGCCTACCGGAAAAGGCTTTGACCACTACTTCGGATTTCTTGGTTCGCAGACAGACCAATATAAGCCCGACCTGATTGAGGACCAAGCTCACGTCCGTCCTGACGGCCGTCACCTGAGCGACCAGATCACCGACAAGGCCATCTTCTACATTGACCGCCAGAAGAAGGCCGCGCCGGATAAGCCGTTCTTCCTCTACTACGCGCCGGGGGCCACTCATGCTCCACACCAGGTGGACAGATACTGGAGCGATCAATACAAGGGTAAATTCGATAAAGGCTGGGACGTATTTCGTGAAGAAGTCTTTGAACGGCAAAAGAAGCTCGGCGTGATTCCTGCAAACGCAGTACTTCCTGACCGCAACCCGGACATCAAAGCCTGGGACAAGCTAACGCCGGAAGAGCAAAAACTCTATGCGCGATTCTTTGAAGTGTATGCGGGCTATCTCACCTACACGGACTTTGAGATTGGCCGCCTGATTAATCACCTCAAGGAAATCGGACAACTCGACAACACGCTGATCTTTCTCTCCATCGGCGACAATGGCGCCAGCAAAGAAGGGACGTTGAACGGGGATATCGATCGGCCTCTGTTTGGAAAGCCCCTGGCGGAGCAGGAAAACATCAACTACAACCTGAACAAAATTGGGGAAATCGGAACTGCAGCCGCGACTGAGGGGAATTATCCGCTCGGCTGGGCGCAGGCCGCGAACACTCCCTTCAAGTACTGGAAGCAGGATGCAAACAGCGAAGGCGGCACTCACAATCCGCTCATTGTCTATTGGCCGAAAGGAATCAAGGACAAAGGTGGAATACGTACGCAATACAGCCATGTCATCGACTTACTTCCAACCACTCTCGATTTGGTTGGCATCAAGGCGCCAGAAGAGATTCGCGGCATCAAGCAACAACCGATTGAAGGAACGTCTCTGGCCTACTCCATTGACGATGCCAAGGCGCCGACCCGGCACACAGTGCAGTACTACTACATCTTTGGTTCGCGGTCGATCTATGACAACGGGTGGAAGGCGGAGTTGGCTTTCCCAACTGGCTTTACCAAAGGAACTCTTTTGTCCTCACAACCATTCGATGAGAGTGCATGGGAGCTCTACAACCTGAATGACGACCCCACCGAGCGAATCGACCTGGCCAAAAAGAACCCCGACAAACTGGCTGCACTCAAGGCCGAATTCGAAGAGCAGGCCAAAGCGCATAATCTCTACCCCTATATCACCTGGGACGATGTGCTGCAGGGACGAATTCACCGTATCAAGGGCGCTAAGCCATTTCTTGACGCTGCGAAGGACGTTACAAAAGGCGGCGACAACCAGTAGCCTCGCGCCTTCATTCGGCAACAGGGGCTGGCATGGCGACATGCCAGCCCAGCATTCCACGGCACCCAAAGCCATTGCGCGAGGCGGTCGTGGGAGGATACGGGGAAAGTTTTCAGGCACAATTTGTGCTTACGAGGCAGGAGTGGTATCCTGACTGCGTGATTGATCTGACCCACAAGAACGCCGGAGCGTGTTGTTGCGCGATGTGTCGCGTATGCATGTCTTCTGGCGCGAGGTATGGGCAGAGCTAAAGTTTAGCTACAAGCCGGCACCTCAATCGGACCCACCGCCAGAATTCAACTGGCAGGTGGGTTTTCTGTTTTGGCTTGAAATCGAGGCGGGTGCGGCCGAAGGAAATCTCGCCAAACCGCCTCCTCAAAGGGAGAAACGACAATGGGCGTTCCTGAAATTCGAGCTGAAGACCTGAAGAAGCGGCTCGACGCCGGTGAAAACCTCTTTCTGCTCGACGTGCGCGATGAATTCGAGTTTGAGACCTCCAATATTGGCGGCTATCTGATTCCGCTCGCCGAACTGCCTCGGCGGGTGAAGGAACTCGACCCGCTGCAGAATATAGTCGCGGTTTGCAAGATGGGTCCACGTGGCGCCAAAGCAGTGCAACTGCTGAATAAAGCAGGGTTTAATCATGTATGGAACCTCACCGGTGGCATTCACGCATGGTCGGACCGTGTCGATCATGGAGTTCGGAAGTACTAGCAGGCGCGGGATTTTCCAAATGCCTGAATCCTGTGCATCGAACTTTCGCATTCGAATTGGCTGAATGCTCGCCTCCGGGCACTTTTCCCAGACTGAGTCGAACTTGCAGAGTCCATCCACAGGTTCTAGAATTCCCTAGCGATCACATAAGGAGATACACCCTGTGGCTGAAGAAGTCGTCCGCGCCTCACTGAGCGAAGAAGCGGCATATCAACTTGCCAACGTGACCAAAACTGCTCCGCAGTATGGAGCAATCACACCACGCTGGCTGGTTCGACTGCTTGACTGGAAGCCGCTTGAGTCGGGAATTTTTCGCCTGAATAAGGTGGATGAAGACAAGCCCATCGAATCTGTCTGCAGCCACGAGGATGAGTCGCTCCTTTCCTCCACATACATCAAGTACGAAGAGAATCCTCGCGAGTATGTGCTCAGCAGTATCAATGCGGTGCTCAATGTTCATACACGCGTCTCCGATCTTTACAGCAATCCGTACGACCAGATTCGCGAGCAACTGCGGCTTTTAATCGAGAGCGTAAAGGAGAAGCAGGAAAGTGAACTGCTCAACAATGCGGAGTACGGCCTGCTCAATAACGTCGCCGATTCGCAAAAGATCAAGACACGCAAAGGGGCACCCACACCGGACGATCTTGACGAATTGCTAGTCAAAGTTTGGAAAGAGCCGTCCCTGTTCCTCGCCCACCCGCGTGCTATTGCAGCATTCGGGCGGGAGTGCACGCGCCGCGGGGTTCCTCCGCCGACGGTAACCTTGTTCGGGACGCCGTTCCTCACCTGGCGCGGCGTGCCACTCATCCCCTCCGACAAAATTGCAGTGCGCAGCAAAGACCACACGTCGAAGATCCTTCTGTTGCGTGTCGGAGAGAAGAAGCAGGGCGTCATCGGATTGTTCCAACCCGGACTTCCGGGTGAGCAGAGCCCGGGGCTGTCAGTGCGCTTTATGGGGATCGACCAGCGCGCGCTGGCTTCCTACTTGATCTCGCTCTACTGCTCCGCTGCCGTGTTGACAGACGATGCGATTGCGCTGCTCGAGGGTGTGGACGTAGGACAATACCATGAGTACCAGTGAGCCGGCACTCACCGGGACAGTCCCGAATCAAGCCCCGGACATGAATGCCCAGGCTGCGGGATTGCAGGCAGGTGAAGGATTCTCTCCAGGCATTCTGTCTCCCGCAGAACTGGCACGCATGGCCAACGACCTGTTCAATGCATTGCCAAACGAGGCACAGCAGCCTGCGATTACAGCAGCGCGCGTGGTTTTACCGGCGAACTCTGCATTAAGCGGAAACCCCTACGCCGCGGTGCCCAGCCCCACCGCACCCGCGGTTCCCGGGATTCTTGCCGGCTTCGTCGAGTTGCAGCCAGGTCCGTTCATTACAACGCCGGACCATAGCTTGCCGCCAGATGCTCGATCGAACGCCACAGTTCCCGCAACGCCGGCAGGTTCGCGGGCGGGCCGTGGGGCAGGGCTCGCATCTCCGACTGATCCGGCGTTCGCTTTCCTTGCTGATGCGCGTCCGCTTTTTGTTCCGCCCACTGACGAGCCCGCAGCTCAGAACACTCCGGCTTCCGCGTTCGGCAACACGCTACCCAGCGAAGAGGGCTTCGCATCCATTCCATCCTCGCTGTTCACCGACATTCCGCAATCGAAGTCCACAAAAGCGCCGCAGCCGCCTGCTCCGGCCATCCCCGGCTCTTTCGGCGCGTTTGATTCTTCGGCAATCCCAACATTTAGCTTTCTTGAAGACGCTCGACCGCTGTTCTCCGAACCTGGAACTTTGCCCGGCCCGGTTCCCGCAGATGCCTCTTCAAGCGTTGCTAACCCATTTGCAACTCCTATTGATAAGAATGCACCGCAATTGCCGGGCTCTGTGGCCCACGCACCCGGCGCGACTGCACCCGCTCACGACGCAGAAAGGCCGCGTCCACTCTACACATTCGACGGAGTTCCGGTAGTCGCGCCCATTGGGGAGCGGTCGGAGCTTCCGCAGGACATCGGTTTATCTTCTTATGCCTTCGATGTCGAATCGATTCGCCGCGACTTCCCAATCCTGCGCGAAGTGGTGAACGGCCGTCCACTGATCTGGCTCGACAACGGCGCTACCACGCAGAAGCCGCAATCCGTCATCGACCGGCTTTCTTACTTCTACGAACATGAAAACTCCAACGTGCATCGCGCTGCGCATGAGTTAGCCGCGCGCGCCACGGATGCTTACGAGTCGGCCCGCGAGAAGACGCGCCGGTTTCTCAATGCAAGTTCCACCCGTGAGATCGTGTTTGTTCGCGGAGCTACGGAAGCCATTAATCTCGTCGCTCAAAGCTGGGGCCGCCGAAACATTCAAAAGGACGACGAGATCGTCATTACCTGGCTCGAGCACCACGCCAACATAGTTCCGTGGCAGATGCTTTGCGCGGAAAAGGGCGCTCGGCTGCGGGTTGCTCCCGTTGACGATTCCGGCCAGGTGCTGTTGGACGAGTATGAGAAGCTGCTCAGCCCCAAAACGCGCCTCGTATCGATTACACATGTCTCGAACGCGCTTGGCACTGTGGTTCCTGTGAAGGAGATGGTTGAGGCAGCTCATCGTCATGGGGCCCGCGTGCTGGTGGACGGTGCACAAGCGGTATCTCACATGCGTGTCGACGTGCAGGCCATCAACTGCGACTTCTATGTTTTCTCGGGACACAAGGTCTTCGCGCCCACCGGCATCGGTGTCGTGTACGGCAGGTCCGAGGTGCTGGACAATATGCCGCCATGGCAAGGAGGCGGAAACATGATCCAGGACGTGACTTTCGAGAAGACACTCTATCAGCCGCCTCCTCAGCGTTTTGAAGCCGGCACCGGAAATATTGCTGACGCCGTCGGCCTGGGCGCAGCAATCGATTACCTGGATCGGGTTGGCATCGCGAACGTTTCGCGGCATGAACACACGTTGCTGGTCTATGCAACCAATGCTCTGCAACGCATCCCGGGACTGCACATCATTGGCACAGCAAAAGAAAAGGCTGGAGTTCTCTCCTTCGTGATGGACGGCTTCCGGACCGAGGAAATTGGCGACTACCTCAATCGCAAGGGCATCGCGGTTCGCGGCGGTCACCACTGCGCACAACCGATCCTGCGCCGCTTTGGCCTCGAGAGCACGCTTCGTGCCACCCTCGCCCTCTATAACACTTGCGAGGAAATTGATGCACTGGTCGCGGCGTTGTGGGATCTGCGACAGGGACGCAATCCGGGTCTCGCCTAAGACAGAATTAACACAAAAATCAGTGACAAAGAAAAATCCCCGCTGTTTATGCGGGGATTTTTCGTCGGTTAACTGTTGGGATTGGACTAAGGCCATCGCGCTGCCGCGAGTGCCATTTGCCCGTGCGGTTGATCTCCGCCCGGGGCAACCATGGGGTCTGGGGCGCGATGCCCTAGGCCTCAGTCACCTCACGTACGAAACAACTAGAACATTCACTTTGCATTAGCTGGATCAACCTCCTTTCCCGTGTATGCACAAAGTAACTCAGTCGCGATTCGGCGTCAAGTCCAGATGTTGATCCGCCAACCAATTTCACGAGGTGCGTTCAGAGAATCGCGTTCTCAGTGGGTTCGCTGAAGAACAATTGTGGTGGGGTCGTGCGCGTCCACCAGTCCGCGCCCTGGAATCAGCCTGAGACTTTGCCGCACAGGGCCGTAGGTAACCGTATACATGTGGCTGTTCGCATCAAACAGCTTCCACCGCCCCATGGTCCCGCTTGCGAATTCCAGCACTCCGTTGGGCTCGAATTTGACCGCTGAGTCCTCGTTGTTCTGAATCACCATCGGCGTGTAAGTGCCTACGATCAGTGCAGTCGGATCCAGCGGTGGGTCGAATTTCACTGCGCCGGTTGCGCTTACCACGTAATCGCCGCCTGCACGCACCAGGCCGCCGCTGGGCGGAATTACGGATAGGATCAGCCTGGTGGGAACCTTCAGGTTCCCCACCATCTTTGTCGTACTCGATTGAGCCAACGACGAAATGGTTCTCTTCTCCACCCACGAATGCTTGTCGTCCGTCAGCTCCACGTTGAGCGACGAACGCTGCGCGTTGCCCAGCAGGCCCATGGACTTGAAGCTGACGATGATGGTGGCCGGTCCCGGACCGGATGTGAAATAGAAGTAGTTAGCCCCTACAAAATTGTCCACCGTTCCAGTGTTGTCGCCTGGTTGCAAAGGAGCCGGATGGTGCGGATCGAGCGATTGTGCCCAAGCGCATGGCAACGCGCAAAGAGCAGAGATCGCCAGGGGAAGAACCTGTCGCGCGAAGCGAGACATCGTGACTGAGCGCATGTCAAATCTCCTGAATGTCTAAAACGTAATTGGGCAATGAATTCCTGGGGAAACATCCGCATCGCCCCCTGGACGGCGGCGATGAGGGCCAATGGCGAAAGAATCATAGCATAGCCAGTTACCAGCTATGCAGCCACTCTTCGTCGCGCCCAATGCGCACCGGCGCATTGAACAATTCGCTAAGGCGCGCCTCGGTCAGCAGCTCCGCGCGTGGCCCGTCTCCCACAATGCGCCCGTCGCGCATCAGGATCACTCGCTCAATCTCCGGCAGAATATCGCCCAGGTGATGCGTCACCAGGACCAGACCTGTTCCCTCCCGTGCCAACCGCCGCAGCGTCTCGCGCAGGTCCCGCTGTGCCGCAAGGTCCAATGCATTCGAGGGCTCATCCAACAGGAGTTGTTTTGGCCGATGCACCAGCGCACGCGCAATCAGAATGCGCCGCTTCTCCCCAGCCGACATCTCGCCTACCAATCGCGCACCGAGATGTGTTGCCTCTATCCGCTCGAGCGCTTCCCGGCCACGATGCCGCATCTCGTCGGAAACATGAAGATTGGGCCAAAGTGTCGACGCCGAAAAAAAACCGGCAATCACCGCATCCAGCCCCGTCGTCACCGCTGTGCGTTCACCGGGAAGATCCGCGGCAACCACTCCGAAGTGCCTGCGCAACTGCGTCAAATCCCATCGCTCACGCCCAAAAATCCGCACCACCATATCCGGCCGCACAATCGGATACACCTGGCACGTCATGGCCATGATCAGGGTCGATTTTCCGCACCCGTTCGGCCCCAGAATCGCAACATGCTCAC
>Ga0302267_10001005_pt1 | contig 36777 bp, 28 predicted proteins | sample III_Bog_E1_3_FD_194555 | JGI IMG/M metagenome (GOLD analysis project Ga0302267, IMG submission 194555) | Peat permafrost microbial communities from Stordalen Mire near Abisko, Sweden - III_Bog_E1_3 | ecosystem: Environmental > Terrestrial > Soil > Wetlands > Peat | place: Sweden: Abisko...
ACGATAAGCTGCATAGGGTGGGAACGCCTTCTACTTTGGAGTTGGTCTTGGTAACCCTATTCTAAAGTTGGCGATCCCCCGCCGATAAATCACCCCAAATTGTGAATTTTGCAAAAGGCTCCTACAGATTCTTATAAGTGTAAGCGTCGATTACAGGTTCGTCACCCCCGATGCAGAAAATTCGGACTGAAAGTCCAACAGCAATTCGATGGCTCTATCCCAGCAAAAAACCGGGGGCCTGCTTTTTCGGGATACAGTGGGGGATATCTTACGAAGGTGAAAGTGTATCTAATTGTTAATTAGCAGGTTATATGTCGATGTGAGTCCCTCACTGCTCAAAGTTTCAGAACGTCTCATAATATCTCTTGTCCTCCCCTTATCCCCTTTTTATCTGCATTGAATATGCAATCGCTCACGGACTCGTGCAGAGGAACCCAGCACATTGAACTGCAACTGGCACACGTGCCCAGCAACGCCGAACCGGCCGCGTAGAATCACGCTTTGCCTTGAACTGCGCGCGAAGATGGTGCAGGAGTGGGCAACTTTTGGAGCACGTTCAGCGCAAAGGGCAGGTGCTGCCGTTCCGGAAGAATGTGGCGGAGAGGGCAGAAGGCAATCTTGCTATACCGCAAGACACACTGATAGAAGAGCCGGTTAGATGCAATACATACTGGACGGAGCGCCTGTAATTCCGCTGCAGGACGAGCCAGCTTCCGCGGCTGCAGCAATCGGCGAGGACAAGCTCTCCGGTGATATTCTGGATCAGTCGAGAGAGTACCGTCTCGCAGTCCAAACCAAGCCAGGTCTTAAGAGCAAAGCAAATGGCATTGTCAGATCTCGAATTCGCTTATGCTCCCGTCCGCGATCAAGTTCGCGACCTGCGGGAGTATCTTTGACCCTGCTCGTAACCGCAGGGAACTAGCCGCACTGGAAACCAGGCTGGCCGATCCGGCACTCTGGTCTGACCCGAACGCCGCCAAGCCGCTGATGCGCGACAAGAAGCGCCTTGAGACGCTGGTGGCCGACGACGATGCGCTGGTCCGTCGCACAGAGGACCTCGAAGCCTACTTCGAGCTGGCCCGCGAGGGCGAACAGGTCGATGCCGAGCTCGAACAGGGCATCAAGGACCTAGCGGCATTTGCCGAAGAGCTTGAGGCGCGCAACATGCTCTCAGGCGAGGCCGATCCGCTGAACGCCATTGTCACCGTGCACCCCGGCGCGGGCGGTACGGAGAGCCAGGATTGGGCCGAGATGCTGATGCGCATGTATCTGCGCTGGGCCGAGCAACAGGGCTTCAAGACCGAGATGAACGACTACCAGGACGGCGAAGAGGCGGGCATCAAGTCGGCCACCTTTACCATCATGGGCGAGTTTGCATTTGGCCAACTGGCGGGCGAGAGCGGCGTGCATCGTCTGGTGCGCATATCGCCGTTCGACTCGGCCAAGCGGCGGCATACGTCGTTTGCGTCCGTCTATGTGTCGCCGGAGATCGACGACTCCATCCATGTGGACCTCAGGGTTGAAGATCTGCGTATTGACACGTATCGCTCCGGCGGCAAAGGCGGACAGCACGTGAATACGACCGACTCGGCCGTGCGCATGACGCACCTGCCCACCAATATCGTGGTGCAGTGCCAGAACGAGCGCTCGCAGCACAAGAACCGCGAAAGGGCGATGAAGATGCTGCGCTCGCGGCTCTATGAGTACGAGTTGGAAAAGAAGCGCGCAGTCTCAAAGAAGCTCGAAGACTCCAAGCTCGAGATCAACTTCGGCTCGCAGATTCGCTCGTATGTGTTGCAGCCCTATCGCATCGCCAAAGACCACCGCACCAAGGTGGAGGTGGGCGACGTGGACAAGGTGCTCGACGGCTATCTTGAGCCATTCCTGCGCGGCTACCTGCTGGCCAAGCGTCGCGGCACCGCTGTAGCCGGTGACGACAGCGACGATCTCGACGTCTAGCGCATCCAAACCAAAACAGGGCCCCGCCAACTGCCAACGGACGACTGTCCTATGACCAACGACCGCTCCATCATCGACGAAATGCTGCGCCAGTCAAAGAACATCGCTGTGCTTGGCATTAGCGACAAATCTTGGCGCGCAAGCCACAACATTGGCCGCTACCTGAAGAACTCCGGCTATCGCATCTTTCCGGTGAACCCGGTTCTGAAGGAAGTGCTTAGCCAACCCTGCTTTGCCACACTCGAAGAAGCCGAGGCCGCCGCACGCGCCGAAACAGGGCAGGGAATCGACATGGTCGATGTCTTCCGCGCCTCCGAGCACGTCCCGCCGATTGTGGATGATGTGATCCGCCTCAGGATTCCCTATCTTTGGCTGCAGGATGAGGTGGTGCACGATGAAGCCGTCGCTCGCGCTCGCGCCGCTGGCGTCAAGTGCGTCCAGAACGACTGCATCTACCGCGAGCACGCCGCCCGGCCAGAGTTGCACTGAGCGAGCGGAGTCAGCGCGGCGTTTCGCATCGGGTATGGTTTTGTGTCAGGGCACGACTTCAGCCGTGCCGCAAAAGCTTTGGAAAAGTGTAAGGAGCTTCACAGGCTGCGGAAAAGACTATGTTTGACCTCGCAGAATCCGAAAAGCATCCCTCAGGGCTAAAGCCCGTCCCGTATTCCGCTGCAATCGGCACGACTAAAGTCGTGCCCTTTCAAAACAGGCCTGAATTTGAGTTTTTTCGCAACCTGTTCAACCGCTGCGATTGTTTTTCTTCAGAGTGTGCGAACCATCTTCCGTGCCCCATCCTTTCGACAGTTTCACCGTCGAAAGGATGGGAAACCACACACCCAACCAGCCACCGAGAATTCCCTATCTCTTTCGCATCCTCTGTCCATTACACTGAGTCCAACAGACAGGATTCTTGTCTCACAGCCCACCATGCGCCGTTTCCGCCTCATCTTCGCACTGCTTTTCCTGCTTCCAGCTGCTCTGCCGCTTGTGGCCGCTTCCAGCTCTGCAGATCTACCGCACGTGCACGTGCAGTTGGTGATGCCGGAAAAGGTGCTTGTGGCAGGCACCTCAACCGACGTGGGCCTCTACTTTAAGCTCGAGCCCGGCTGGCACATCTACTGGAAGAACGCTGGTGACGCTGGTGAGCCGCCGAAGATTTCCTGGACACTTCCCGCAGGCGCCACTGCGGGCTCGTTGCAGTTTCCAGCGCCCAAGCGCTTGCCGCTTGGCCCGCTCATGGATTTTGGCTACGAGAACGAGGTGATATTTCCTGTTCGTCTGAACGCCGACGCTACATTGAAGTCCAGCACGACAGCGCAACTCGCTGCCAACGTGAGTTGGATTGTCTGCCGTGAGCGCTGCATTCCTGGAAAAGCTGAACTCGCAATTACTGTTTTCACATCCGACCATCTTCTGAAGGACATACCCCTCCCAGGTCCAGATGTAGCGCTCTTCAAGCGTTTTGGGAGCGCAATGCCCCAGCCGCTGCCCGCGAGCTCGAAGGCCATCTTCCAGCCCACAGCAGACGGCTTCCGCCTTGCTCTGACCACCGGCCAGCGTGAGACTGAAGCCACCTTCTTCCCCGAGGACCCCGACGCGCTCAACAACCCTGCGCCGCAAAAGCTCACGCCCACGCCGCAAGGGCTGGTCCTCGACCTGAAGAAGGGGCCATACCTACAGAAGGAACTCACCGAGCTCAAGGGCGTCATCGAGCTCTCCGGTGGCCGTGCTTACGACATTACTGCGCTGCCTGGTACGGTGGCCGCTCCGGCAGCCTCTGCCACGCTCTTGCCGTTGCTCCGTGCCGCAGCACTCGCCTTCCTCGGCGGCCTGCTGCTGAACCTGATGCCTTGCGTCTTCCCTGTGCTCTTCTTGAAGGGCCTCGCGCTGGTCAACTCCGGCCATGAGGACAGCCATAAACTCCGTCGGCACGGCCTCGTCTATACGGCTGGCATTCTCGTCTCGTTCTGGGCGTTGGTCGGCGTGCTGCTTGGTCTGCGCGCCGCAGGCTCCTCGCTTGGCTGGGGATTCCAGTTTCAGTCGCCTGTCTTCCTCTCGCTCATGGCGGGCCTGCTCTTCTTTCTCGGCCTCTCGCTTGCCGGGCAATTTGAGATCGGCCTTACGCTCACCAGTGCAGGTGGCTCGCTCGCGCAAAAACAGGGGCTCACAGGCAGCTTCTTCACCGGCGTGCTGGCTGTCATCGTCGCCACACCGTGCACGGCTCCCTTCATGGGCGCGGCGGTGGGCTACGCGCTCTCGGCTTCGCCTGCCGTCACCTTCGCCGTCTTCACGGCTCTCGCGCTGGGTCTGGCTGCTCCTTACGTTGCGCTTTCGCTACAGCCCGCATGGACGCGCATTCTGCCTCGTCCAGGCGCATGGATGGAGATTCTCAAACAAGCCGTATCGGTGCCCATCTTCGCTACGGTGATTTGGCTGGCGTGGGTGCTGGCCGGCGCTTACGGTGCCAGCATTCTCGCCGTGCTGCTAGTCAGCTTCCTGTTGCTTGCTGTTGCCGGATGGTTTCTGGGCCGCTGGCCCGCGAAGCGTTGGGCTGTGATTGTGGCTACGCTGATCCTGCTCGGCGTGATTGCAGTCAGTGTCTTCGCCCCCAGTCAGCTTTCTACTGCTTCAGAGACATTGGCTCCGCCGGAGGCGCAGAGTCTGTGGCAGCCATGGTCGCCCGATGCTGTCTCCCGCGCGCAGGCCGCAGGTCAGCCGGTTCTGGTGGACTTCACCGCCAGTTGGTGCCTCAGCTGCCAGGTCAACGAGCGCGTCGCCTTGCGCACGCCGCAGGTGGAGCAAGCCCTTGCCGCCCGCAACGTGGTGCTGCTCAAGGCCGACTGGACCCGTCACGACGAAGCAATCACGCAGGCCCTCACCGCGCTCGGCCGCAGCGGCGTGCCTGCCTATGCGCTCTATACGCCGGGCCAGGTTGAGCCGCAATTGCTACCGGAGGTGCTCACGCCCGGCATCGTCCTCGAAGTGCTCAAGCCGTTGCCTACCCGCAATTGATCTGTTAAGACAGCAGCGCATTGTTCTCCCACCCATTCCGCACAAAACGCGGAATGGATGGGGCACCCAATATCAGTATTTATGGGCCGGATCAATAGCGATCTATGTTCGCAACAGCGCCGGTACCTGTGAGCGGTGCGGATACCCCCGTCCGTTTGCGCTCTATCGCAAGCGTGCATTGCCCCGTAAAATGAGGGTGATGCTTTCGGCAACTTCATCGAGCGTGGCCATTGTCGCCATCGGCCGCAACGAGGGCGAGCGCCTCAAGTGCTGCCTGAGCGCGGCGCTGGCTGCTGCGTCAATGGTGGTTTACGTTGACTCGGGTTCTTCGGACGGAAGCGCTGCTTATGCGCGTAGTGTTGGCTGTACGGTCCACGAGCTCGATGCGGCGCGACCCTTCAGCGCGGCACGTGCCCGTAACGAGGGCTTTGCGCGATTGATGGAGATCGCGCCCGAAACCACCTTTGTCCAGTTTCTCGATGGCGATTGCGAGCTCGATCCAGCGTGGCTGGAGGCGGGCATCGAGGCGCTCAGGGCGCGGCCCGAACTGGGTATTGCGCGTGGCGCGGTTAGCGAGATGTATCCCGAGCGAAGCGTCTATAACCGGCTATGCAGTCTGGAGTGGCAACAGAAGCTAGGCGAGGTGGACGCCTGCGGCGGCCGTTTTCTGCTGAGAGCCAGGGTCTTCCGCCAGATGAATGGCATGCGTGCTGACCTGATCGCCGGAGAAGACGATGAATTCTGTTTGCGCGTGCGCGAAGCAGGATGGAAGATCGCCATGCTGGATGCGCCGATGGCGCGCCATGATGCCGCCATCACGCGCTGGAGCCAGTGGTGGCAGCGGATGCGCCGGGCCGGCCATGCCTTTGCTCAGGTTGCTGAACTGCACCCCGGCTGGCCATACTTTCGTGGTGAGCGGCGCAAGCTATGGATATGGGGTCTGCTGGTTCCGCTGGCAGGCCTGCTGCCGCTCGTGATGACACATGGTGGGTCGCTGGCGGCTGCGGTGGGATTGTATGCGCTCCAATATATTTACATCGCTCGAGGCGCGCTTCGGCGTGGCTGGCGTGCGGCCGATGCTTGGCCTTACGCGGCGTTCGTCGTGCTTTCGCGATTTCCAGGGCTGCTGGGACTGCTCGAGTACAAGCTACGGCAGCGCTTTGGCCGCAACTCGCGCCTGATCGAGTACAAGTAACCGGAGCACGCACCGGGACTGATGTGCCTGTGTGGCTAGTTGCTCCAGCCGGGACGAATGACTACCAGGGCCTGGGTGGGCTTGTACGGCCGCCGTCAGTGTCTTGCCATGCCTTGCGCAGCAGTTCGAGTACAAGGTCTGCCTCCGCGGCGCGTGCCTTTCGCCACGGTATAGAGCTCATCCGGTTACGCTGCCTGCGTAGCCAAAAGAACGACCGCTCAAGCCACAGCGCCATCCAAGCCTTTCGACCGTGGTGTTTGCGGTAGTAGAGCAGCCAGGAGCGGATCCGCCAGAGCTCGATCTGCGCGTTCACATTGGAGAAATGCTGCTCGCTGACTTGCTTGCTTGACTCGCCGCCCAGATGCGTTACGAAGACATCGGGCCAGTACCAGACCTCAAAGCCTGCCTGCTGGATGCGGCGGCAGAGATCCACTTCCTCACAGTAGAGAAAGAACGCCGGGTCAAATATCCCGGTGACGGCCAGTGCCTCGCGCCGCAGAATCATGAACGCTCCGGTGACCCAGTCCACTTGCGCAGCCTTCGCTGGATCGGCCCAGGTGCGGCTGGGCGCGCCGAAGATGCGCGACTTTGGAAAGCGGTCAGCCAGGCCAGTCATGACCAGCGCATCGCGCCAGAGCGTGTGAAAGCCGCGCGCTGAGGGCTGCCAACTGCCGTCGCCGCAAACCAGTCGTGCGCCCCCCACGCCCGCCTTGGGCTGTTTCTCGATTTGGTCAATGGCCTTGTTGAGCGCACCCTGGTGCAGAAAGGCGTCTGAATTAAGCAGCACAATGTAGTGGCCGTCGGCGGCATCCATGGCCACATTGTTGGCGGCTCCAAAGCCCAGGTTTACGGTGCTGCGGAACAACCGCACGGTGATTGGAGCCTGGCCGTAGTCGCGCTCCACCATGTCGGCCGAGCCGTCGCGCGAGGCGTTGTCTACCACCAAAATTTCGGCGTTGCGCCCTTCTCCCAACCGGCCGCACTCGGCAATCAGCGAGTCAAGGCACTCGCGCAACAGCTCCCGTGTGTTGAACGAAACAATCATGATCGAGGCTGTATACGCGTAGTTCGGGCGCACCATCATGCAGGGCTTCCTTGGGTCGCGCCAGTAGCGGCGATCATGTTTCCAGCGGTCAACCCGCATTGACGGTTGTGCACGGTCGTCATCGGAGTGCCTCAAGTACCAGAATGCCTCAAGTATAGAGCCGTGGGTTGGACTGGTGGCGCCGGACGCCTGCCACAAAGGTGGTCTGGATTGCTGCCGCATTTCTGCCATGACCATTCCGGTACAAGCCAATGCGAATGCTGTTCGCAAGTGCCCGGGCATGGACTATGCTGGGCTTGCACCCGCACGCGGTTTTGTGTACGCCAAAGGTTTCTGCAGCAGCATAGCCCGCAAGCGGTCCAGGGGAAGCCGATGAAAACCACTCAACTCGCCTATTCCAGCAGCCTTGTGGCTTTTTTTTTGTGCTGTGCTCTTGCGGTTTCCGCGCAAAATCCGTCTTCCTCAGCGGCCACGCATCTGAGCGTGAGCCACCAGGTGATTCTGCCTTCGGTGACGCGGCTGGGTATCAATTTGGGCGAGCAGAATTACTTCGACTCGGGCCAGATGCTCAAGAACATGCTCTATCGCAATCCAGATTTTGCAGGGCTCAGCTACCGCAGCATCTTCCACTGTGTGGCGGGCGGGCCGGGCCGCTGCCTGGATATGCGCGGTGGCATTCGGTTCCCTACGGGCTTCTGGGATGGAGCTGCGTACGAGATTCTCGATGGCGCAACGGCCGGTCGCCGCGGCATGGTGACTGCGGCTGGGCCTTCAGGCAACGGCTACGTTTTTGTGCTTGACGGAGGCATAGCCGTGAACCCTGGAGACTGGGTCGCAGTGCGCAAGGGGTTCTATGGCGAGCCAACCGCAGGCTGGTGGCCCACAGTGCGCGGGGGCGGTACGCTGACGCCGGAGCGGAGCGATTTGGCGCCGGGCTCCAAAGGCCGCCAGGCGCTGCGCATGACGGCCACGGCTCCGGGATCGCTGGCGCAGGTCAACGCCTACTATGACACCTCGAACGAAAAGGTTTTCGTTCACCTGCACGGCCACTACCGACTCAGTTTCAAGGCCAAATCTGCTTCTGGATCGCGCATTTTGAATGTGCATGTGCGCCGTCTCTCGCCAGGTTTGCCGAACTACATCGACTTGCAGTTGCCGCTCACCACGGCGTGGGCGCAGTATCACCAGGACTTCTCTGCCAACGAAGGCGCGATCGCTCCGGGGAGCGTCGAGATCAGCTTCAGCATTACAGGCGGCGCGGTACTGCTGGACGACATGAGTTTGGAGCCGGTGGGCGGCGATCCTGCCAACCACACCGCCTTTCGCGATGAGGTTCTGGAGACCCTGCGCGATTTGCATCCGGGCGTATTACGCATGATGGGCAGCTACGAGGAACTGGGCTCGACCATCGACAACCTGCTTGCGCCTGTAGGTGCGCGTGTCCGCTCCGGCTATCTAACCTGGTATACGCCCACTGAAGAAATTTCCATTGGGATTCCCGAGTTCCTCGACCTTTGCCAGGCCGTGGGGGCCGAGCCGTGGATTGTTGTTCCTACGGCCATGAGCCAGGAGGAGGCGCGCAAGCTGGCGGAGTTCTTCGCAGGTTCCGCTTCGAGCGAAGGTGGGGCTCTGCGGGTTGCCTCAGGGCATCCTCAGCCTTGGACGCGTACCTTCCGCACCATCCACTTCGAGCTGGGAAATGAGGCATGGAGCGCGAACTACCAGGGGAATATGGGTTACCAGGGCGAGTCCATAGAGGACTCGGCCGCCTATGGACGGCGCTCGAACATGGTCTTTTCTGCAATTCGCGCGGCCGCCGGCGCCGATGCGGCGCGCTTTGACCTGGCTGTGAACACGCAGGCCGGCTGGGCAGCGCGCAATGCCGCCCTGATGCCGGCCTCCACTCTGGCCAACACAGTGGCCATCGCGCCTTACCTGATGTCCAGCGTCACGGACTGGAGCACAGACGACCGGCTCTTTAGTCCGCTGTTGGCCCAGTCTGAGCAGATGGCGCGGGAAGGCATTCTGCATGACACCAAAGCCTCAGTGGGCGGCCGTCAGTTGGCTGTCTACGAGGTAAACTTGCACACCACTGGCGGAACTGCGCCGGAATCGGTTCTGGACCGCATTACGCCGTCGGCCGCTGCCGGTGTTGCTTTGGCTGGCCACATGATGCGCATGATGCGCGACTTTGGCGTGCGCGACGAGATGATCTTCTCCCTGTCGCAGTATCGCTTCAAGCGTGGCGACGGCACGCCGGTACGGCTATGGGGCACGGTGGTCGAGATGGGCGCTGCCGGGAATCGCCGTCCGCAGTTTCTGGCTGCCAGTTTGGTGAACCGTGTACTGCACGGGGATCTTGTCCGCGTTGATGTTTCGGGCGAGAATCCGACCCACGATCAATCGGCCGGCAATGACGGCGTGAAGCTGAACGGGGTCCACGAGATCGACGCCTACGGCTTCCGCGATGGCCGCTCGACCGGCCTCGTCGTCTTCAACTATGGCCTGCACCAGAGTCGTCGCATCGTAATTGACTCACCCGGCTCCAGATTCGCTTCCACCGCAACGCTGTCGCGGCTGGTCAGTCCTTCGCCAGCGGCTGGAAATGAGACATCGGTTCAGGTTACCTTGAGCCAGCAAAAACTCCAGAGTAACGAGATTGTGCTGGCGCCTTGCTCCATGGCCGTGATTGAGTGGAGCGAATGATCCGTCGGCGCTATCCCCTGGGTGTTTCAATCTCAGACAAGGCTGAGGTATTTTTGTGCTGAAATCGGGTAGCTTTAGTAATTCTAAGTAGACAGGTAACGTCATAATTCCACATAAGTAACATTTCGTAGTTACCGTATTGCTGCGTAAGCTATTCCTAAAGCGACAGTTCCACCGGAACTGGGATTCCACTTTCTCGCCATTGTTCGGATAGGAGTAATGACTGTAGGGTCTATTACATTGCATGGACCGGACCGATGAAGTGAATGAGGAGCCCGCCGCCAACCCGTCTTTCTGAAGGAAGACGGAAGGTGAACGGCAAATATACATTCACGAAGCGCTGAACCGGCGGCTGGTGAACGTTGCTAGGGATCGGGTGCAGGGTGTGATGTGCGCCGGAATCCATCGAGGCACGGCCAAGAGGCCGATGTCCTGGGCAAAGCTCGGCGGCAAGCAGGGATGGAAACGAACGATGAAGAGCGATCATATGCACCCGATAGCAATCATGGGGCTGCCGTTGAATAGCCTCACTGCCGACCAGACCGTCGCGGCCATGGAGCGGCTAATCATGACGGGCGGCTCGCATCAGATTTGCCCGGTCAATCTGGATGTGTGGCTTAATGCTCTGGGCGACCCACATTTGCATCGCATCATGGCAGGTTGCAGCCTGGTGGTTCCCGATGGCATGCCGCTGGTCTGGGTTTCCGGCCTGCTGGGTTGTCCGCTTGCAGAACGCATTACCGGAGTCGACCTGGTTCCAAGGCTAGCGCAGTTGTCGGCGCGCAAGGGCTACAAGATCTTCCTGCTGGGCGGTCGGCCCGGCGTTGCAGATCGGGCTGCGGAGTTACTGCGCGAGAACTATCCAGGGGTGAACATTGCCGGCACCTTCGCTCCGGCTGAAGAGAACCTGATCCGCATGGATCATACCGAGATCCTCGACCGGATCCACGCTGTGCGGCCCGACATTCTGTTGGTAGCCTTTGGCAATCCCAAGCAGGAAAAGTGGATATGGATGCACCGCAAGCGGTTGGGCGTACCGTTGTCGATGGGCGTGGGCGGCAGCTTCGACATCATCGTCGGCGACACGCGGCGCGCGCCACGCTGGATTCAGCGCGGCGGCATGGAGTGGGCGATGCGTTTTCTGCAGGAGCCGGCACGGCTTGGGCCGCGCTATCTGCGCGACTTCATCGGCCTCTGCCGCCACCTGCCTGTGACGCTGCTGGCTGCATGGATGCAGCGGCCTTACCTGGGACCTTCGCGTGTGACCACTGCCGTTACGCCCCAGGTGACCCACGTCTATCTGCACGGAAAGCTTTCGACCAATGCAGGCGATGCTATTCAGGAGGCTGCGACCTCGAGCATCGTCAACGGTCTGGTGATGGTGGTTCATTTGCAGAATGTGCGCCAGGTGACAGCGGCCGGTTTCGGGCTGCTGATGGAAGCGAGGCGGCAGCTTTTGGAGGCAGGGCTTTCGCTGTCGCTTGCCGGTCTCAGCTTGAAAATGCGTTTTCTGCTCCACGCCTGGTGTGTCCAGCCTCTGTTCGACGAATGGCAGCCGGCGCTTTCCGTGGGCCGGCCCCTGGTGACCGGCAAGGAACCGTTCACCCACATCGAACTTTCACTCGGAGCAGAACAGGAGGCATTGCCGGCGCAGACACGCATGAATGGCTGATCGCCGTAGCTGCCAGACCTTTACGGCGGCGGCGCGTTGTTTCTCCCATGGATACAGAAGTTCGTACAAACACATTCTTTACCCTTTCAACCGCGGCGTACCGGATTTGCCGCCTTGTCTCAGACTGCCAGCCAGGCGTGGACAATGACCTGGCGGCTGGTGCTCCACTTCCCCCGATCATGCAAGTTTTGTGAGCTCGTCCTCTCTGTCTGGCCATGCCTGATGCAAGGTTTGCCGGGAGATGGGATCAAATGCTTCTACGCTTGTTCGCCGCGTGCAAATAGACTGAGTTGATGAGGCTGGAATGAATATTCGTGAACTGGCAAGCCTGGGTTGGATGCACACCGTCAGTGCGATGGCCGAGTCGGTCTATCTCAAGACTGGTATCGACTCCACGCGTCCGGTGACCTTCTACGGATTGGTGAACGAACGCTGTAACGTCAAGTGCCGCTACTGCGAGTACTGGCGATTTGAGAAGTACTCCGAAGAGATGACGATTGAGCAGTGGCAGACTGCGCTTTTGAGCGTAAAGCAGTTTGTGGGCAACTACTCGATCAACTTTTCCGGTGGCGAGCCCATGATCAAGCCGGGCTTTGTCGATCTGCTGGGTTGGTGCTACGACAATGGCATCAAGGCCGGGGTAACCACCAACGGCTCGGCGCTGACCCGTGCCAATGCGGCGCGCATCGTGGCCTCGCATCCGTTCAACGTGAATATCTCGGTAGATGCACCCTCGGCAGAGGTGCACGACTATCTTCGCGGCGTTCCTGGGCTGTTCGACAAGCTTTCGAACGGTATCCGATTTCTGCTGGAAGAGCGCAAGAGCCAGAAGGTAGAGTTTCCCATCACCATAAAGCCCACCGTGAATGCGCGGAACTTCCGTCATCTGCCGGCGCTAGTGGAGTGGGCCCAGCAGATGGGCGATCTGTGCGTGAGTCCGCAGCCGATGAACCGCTGGACGCCGGAGACTTACAACGAGTTGTGGATTGAACGCGAGGATCTGCCCGAATTAGAGGCTGTCATCGAAAAACTGGTGCAGATGCAGAAGGCTGGCGCGCCCATCCTTACTCCGGAGCATGTGCTGCGGTTGATGCCGGGGCACTTCCGCGAGGAGCAGGCGCCGCGCTCTACTTTGCCTTGCCGCGTCGGTATGCGCAACTTCTTCATCCGTACGAATGGCGACATCGAGGTCTGTGTGCTCGGCTTTCCGACGATTGGCAATATCCAACAGCAGTCGGCGCGCGAGATTTGGTACAGCCCAGAGGCGCGCAAGGTGCGAGCGGATACGGTGAAGTGCGAGAAACTCTGTCTGATTACCTGCCTTTCGCAGAAGACGCTCGGCAACAAGGTTGGCATGGCGTTGAAGATGCTTCGCGGTACGCACGGAAGAGAGTAGAGACGGCGCGCCGATGGGCATGTTGATTTTGATTCCGGCGGTATTCAGCTGGCTGGTGCTGGCCATGGGATCGGTGCGTAAAGCACTGCTCAACGTCTATCTGCCCTGCGTGCTTTTGCTGCCCAACTACTATACGGTGCGTTTGCCGCACACGCCGGCGCTCACCTTTTCCGATGCCGCCATCCTGCCCATCGGCCTGGCTCTTCTGGTTCACGAGATACGTTACTGGCGGCTAGCGTGGATGGACTTATGGGTTTTTCTCTACGCTGCTTCGGTGGCGCTGTCGGAGGGGTTCAGCACGGAGCTGAGCAATGGTGAATGGGTAAATCTGTTCAGTGCCGAGTCGGCCGTCAATCACCAGCTGAGCACCAACATTGCCAACGGCGGTATGATGTTTTTTTCGCACCTTATGCAGGTGGTTCTCCCTTATATGCTGGGTAAACTGCTGATCGAGCGAGCCGATCAGGATGGCTTTGTTGCGCGCCGCGCCCTGGTGGCGCGCATTGCCGTGCTGCTGGGCATAGTTGGCATTCTCAGCATCCGCGATTTCTTTGTGGTCGGAAGCCTCTGGCAGGACGTAGGTTCCAAGGTGTTTCCGGGGCAATACGTTGGATGGACTCCGCAGCTGCGCTGGGGTTTTGGGCGCATCACCGGTCCCTACGCCGACACTATTCTGGCGGGCATGATCTTCCTGATGGGCGTCATCTATTGCTTATGGCTCCGCCACGTGGACCCGCACTGGGGAAGCCGGAGGCTGATAGCAGGCATTCCAGTTACCTTACGCGGCCTGACCTTCTTTGGCGTCGTTGCAGGGCTGTTGATGACCCAGTCGCGCGGACCATGGCTGGGAGTTGTGCTAGCCGTCGGCTTTGCCATGCTGACGCGCGTACTTTCTGTCGGCAAAGCAGCGTTGGTCTTTCTGGTGCTGGTGAGCTGTTTTTCACTGGTTCTCTACCGAGTGGGCAAACAGTATACCGAGATGGATAATATGGATCAGGCCAGCAGCGAGGAGCAGCGCAGCGCGGTCTATCGCCGTGAGTTGCTGACCAATTACGCTCCTATTGTCGCCGAGCGCAAGGCATTTGGATGGGGTATTACCACCTTTCCGTCAGTGATGGGGCAAAGCTCCATCGACAACGAATTTCTGCTGCTGGCTGTTACCCAGGGCTTCTTTGGGCTGGGAATTTTCCTGGCCATTGCAGCTGGTACGGCTACGCGGCTGCTTCGCTTTATTGCGCTTCCGCTTGGTCATGAAGACCGGATGCTGGTCTTCGCCCACTTGGCGGTGCTGATTGGGTTGATGACTTCGGTGGCCACAGTTTACTTGGGTGAGCAGGTGATAATGATGTACTTTCTGTTCACAGGGTGGGTGCAGGGCATGAATCCAGTACCGGTGAGCGGTGAGCAGGCAGATAAATCGTTCTTTGGCTTCCGGCGGGTGTTGGTATGAGTCTTTTCCGGGCCTGCTGGCGGCATGAGGACCAGCGGAAGGCGTTGTCGGAAGACGTGAGCGCATGACTCTGTATTGGGCAATCCGTCTGATGGCCGTGGCCATGGTGCTTTTTGCATTGCCGCTGTTCTTTGATCTGACAGTCTCGCTGGTGGGCAACTTGCGCCGCCGGCGTATGGCTGCGCCGGGGGGCGTGGAGATTCGTCTGGCGGTAGTGGTGCCGGCTTACGATGAAGAGGCCATGATTGCCCGCACCGTCGGCTCACTGCTGGGGGCAGGATGCGCGCCTGCTTTTCCGTCTGCTTCAGACGTGGGGTTTGCATCCCGGGTCTTTGTCGTGGCTCACAACTGTACTGACCGCACTGCAGCCGAAGCGGTGAAAGCCGGCGCAGAGGTGGTGGTGCTCGACAATCCGCGCGAACGAGGCAAGGGTGCTGCTCTGCGCGCTGGCTTCAGCGCCGCGCGTGCCTCGGGCGCCAATGCCTTTCTGGTGGTTGATGCAGACTCGGTGGCAAGGCCCAATCTAGTGGCCGAAATGCGTGCCGCGCTTCAGACCGGAGCCGCTGCGGTGCAGTGCCGCTACGAACTGGATTTGCCTGCCGATGCACGTCTGTTTTCGTTGGCCCGCTTGCGCGTGCTCGCCTTTCGCGGGGTCAATGTGTTGCGCGCTCGCGGCCGGGCAGGAATGGGTCTCTCGGCCGGGTTGTTCGGCAACGGTTTTGCGCTGACCGCGCAGACCTTGGCTCAGGTGCCTTTCGCAGTTGACAGCATCTGCGAAGACATTGAGTACCACGCCAAACTGGTCTGCGCCGGGTTGCGCGTCGATTGGGTTGAGGACACTGCAGTCTATGCGCCACTGGCCCGTCCTGGCTCAGCCCAGGCACAGCAGGAAGCGCGCTGGGAGGGCGGGCGGTTGCGCGTGGCCAGCATGGCGACTCCGCAACTGCTTGTGGCCATCATGGGCGGCAGCAGTTGTGCGCTGGGTATGTTGGCCGAGGCCTGGAGCCTGCCGCTCTCGCGCGGCATGTTGTTGCTGCTGCTCATGGCGTTCATGCCCATTCACTGGCTGCATCTGTTCGCGCTCGGCTGTCTGGCAATTGCCGTACTCTACGTGGTGCAGGCGGCGTTTCTGGGGCCTACGCCGCTCAAGGATCTGGTGGCTCTGAGCTTTGCACCGCTGCACCTGCTCTGGAAGGTCGCTACCACGCCTCTGGTCCTTCTGCATACCCGCCGTCGTACGGCATGGGCGCGCACCAGCCGGGAGATCCAGCACCTATGACCGAGATCCAGATGATCCCCGATTCGGCCGACAAGGAAGTGGACTGGCTGCTGAGCCAAGAGGTTGATGCACCCGTGCAGGAACCAATGCGCGAGGTGCACAACCGCTTCGGCCGCAATGTATCCGCCACCATTTTTGCCCGTGTGGTGAATATGGCGCGCGGCGTCTGCATTGTGCCGTTTCTGCTTCACCGCATTGGCCTGGAAGCCTACGGAATCTGGACTACCATCTTCATCCTGGTCTCGTATGTGGGCGTGACCACGATGGGTTTGTCGAACGTCTACATCAAGTATGTGGCCGAGTTCCATGCCCGCAGAGAGTACGACAAGGCCAACGCGCTCCTCTCTACCGGCCTCAGCATTACCGTTCCGCTCTGCGCTACGATCTTCGCCGGTTTCTACTTCGGCTGGGACTGGTACGTGCCCTGGCTGCGGCTGCCGCCGCAGCACGCTGCCGACGGCAAGGAGGCGGTGCTGATCGTGCTCGGGGTCTTCCTGTCTTCGATTGCCTTCAACGCCTTCGGCGACATTCTTGCCGGCGTGCAACAGATTGCCTCCACGCAGATGTTTCTCACCCTCAGCATTCTGGTGGAGTTTGTACTGATTGTCTGGTTTGTCTCGATGGGCCGCGGCATCAGCGGGCTGGCCGAGGCTTACCTGGTGCGTACGGTGTTGAATGACTCGCTGACCATCTGGTGGTCGTGCCGCCAACTGAAGTGGATGCGCATTTCCCCTCGCTTGATACGCCGTGAGTCGCTGCGCTACGTGATCCATTTTGGCGGCGTGGTGCAGATCCAGACCATGCTGTCGATCTTCCTCAGTTCGGTGGAGCGGGTGCTTGGCCTGGGGCTGGTGAATGCTGCTGCGGCCGGCTTGATGGACGTGGCCAAGAAGTGGCCCACTTCGCTTTCCACAGTCCCCATGGCGTTCTTTGCCGCGCTGTTACCGGCCGCGGCGCACGTGGATGCCGCGTCTGATCGTCCAGACAGGATGCGGAACCTTCGCGAGCTCTACCTGAGCAGTTCGCGCTATGCCAATTTGTCCACTTCGGCCTTTGTCGCAGTGATCGTTTTCTGGTCACATCCTATTCTGCACGTTTGGTTAGGGTCGGAGTTACCAATGCGCCAGACCCTGATCACCCTGTTTGTGGTATTTAGTATTGCGATGCAATTTCATATGCTAACTGGACCGGGAACCTCGATTTTTAGGGGTATGGGCCGGGTATATGAGGAGTTCACTTACTCGATCCCCAATCTGGTATTACTGGGGGTAACATTACCACTTGTTTGGTGGTTCGAAAAGGGTTGGACAGCCCTCGGAATCGGAATTGCTGTTTCTCTGGCTACGGTAGGGTCGGCTTGTGTGCTGATGGCCAGGGTGCACCACGTGTTGGAGCTTTCTCTGAATCGCTTTCTCAGGTATGTGATTGTTCCTGGTTTGCTTCCGTATGTTGCGGCGGCAGTAATGGCTTGGCCGGTAGCTTTGCTGGTGGGATTGTTCAACCGCTGGCAGGGGGCAGGCGTTTTGCTGGTTGCTGGCATTCTGTACGTGTTGGCGACAATGGCCTTGCTCTGGCGTTGGGCATTCACAGTAGAAGAAAGAGATATAGGGATGAGTTTGTACCGAAAGGTGCTCATGGCGATTCGACGCAGGGAGGCAACCGTATGAAAGGCGCGCAGCTGTTTTTGCTTGTATTCGTGCCGGTTGCAGGTGTTGGTTTGTTGTGCGCACAGGATTTGCCGGCCCCCGCCGACTTCCAGCAGCCTCAGCCCTCCATGAACCAGTCTGCGCCACAGCCACAGCTACAGGCTCCGCCTGCGGCCGAGCAGCCACAGGCCCCCAATCCTCAACTCAAGATCAATCCACAGGTAGCGCTGCGCAACTTTCAGCCTGCGGCTGATGAGGAGTACCGTCTGGGCCGGGGCGACGAGATTACGGTTGATTTTGCCGGCCGCACCGATCTGCAGGCCAAGCTGATTGTGGGACCAGACGGCCGCATCACACTGCCGCTCGCCGGAGAGATTGTGCTGTCTGGGCTTACGCGCTCTGAAGCTGCCAAGGCCGTTGTCGCGGCGCTTTCCAGCTATTACGAAAACCTTTCGGCGCAGGTAACGGTCACCAAGTACACGGCCAATCGCGTGCTTGTGCTGGGCGCGGTGGATAAACCCGGTCTGGTGACCTTTGAAGGCGCTCCAACGCTGCTGGAAGCGCTGACACGGGCTGGCATGGCGCCTGCTGTGGCGGGTAAGGCAACGCTGCTTCCAGAGCGCTGCGCGATTTATCGCGGCCAGGACCAGGTGCTGTGGGTTGAACTCAAGAAGTTGATTGACTCCGGCAGCAGTCTTGCGGATCTCCGCTTGCGTCGCGACGATGTGGTTTATGTTCCCAGCGCCGCGGAAAACTTTATTTCGGTTCTTGGTGAGGTGCAGAAACCGGGTGCGGTCCAGCTGAACGGCACCTCCACACTGGCTTCAGTGCTGGCGGAGTCGGGCGGTTTCACCCCCAAGGCAGGCAACAAGCCGCACATTCAAATCGTCGATCCCTCCACCGGTGTTTCGCGAGTTATTTCGTTCAACGACGTGCTCAACCCGGTCAAGTCTCTGGAGATCACCTTGAAGCCAGGGGAGATCATCTATGTTCCTCAAACTGGATTTGCGCGCGCAACCTATGTTCTCGAACGGCTGAACCCGTTACTTACCGCCTCCATGTTCTCGATTGCGACAGGGGGTGTACTGTGAAGCAGATCGCTGCACCGTCTTCTGTAGTAACCAGTGGGCAAATCGGCGCGGGAGCCGTGGCGCGTCTGCGTCCCGAGCAGGCGTTGTTTCAGCCGGAACTGTTCCGCTCATTCAAATTGCACCGCAAGCTCGCCATCTTCATTAGTCTTGTGGGCATTACCTTGTCGCTGCTGTATTTCTTTCGTCTCTGGCCCATCTATGAAGCGCAGAGCCTGATTTATATCCAGCCTGCCTCGCCACGGGTTCTGGAGCAGGGCGGTCCTGCGCGCTGGCCCTACGATGGCGGCAGCTACGAGTCGTACCTGAATCAGCAGATGACCAACGTGACGCGCGCCGATGTGCTTACAGGCGCACTGCACAAGCTCGATCGCGGTTCCTGGCAGTCGAGCAACGAAAGCGATCAGGCAGCGGCCGAGCGTCTCGGCCACCTGGTGCAGGTGCAGCGCGCGGGTTCTTACCAATTTGCCATTCTTGCCCGCGCGGCCAAGCCAGAACTTGCCGCGCAGCTTGCCAATGCCGTGACCGCAGCGTACCTGGAGAACGCCAACCGGGAGTCCCGTGTGGGCGACTCCCAGCGGCTGGCCATTTTGCGTGAGGAAGGGGAACGAGTCCAGAATGAGCTGAATGCCGACCGCACCGAGCAGTCTGGGCTCGGCCGCCAACTGGGTGTGGCGGCCACCGGCACGACCGCGCCTGACGTCCTCGATGACGAGATACAGCGGACACGCGGCGAGCTGGTGAGCGCACGCACTGCACACGACGAGGCGGAGGCGCGCTTTACGTCGATGGGTAGCGGTTCGGCCTCGGCGGCCACCGATGCACAGGCGGACGAAATTGCGGCCAGTGATCCGGGCCTGAGCAGCATGAAGACCTCGCTCAATCAGCGTCGCGCGGCTCTCATCTCTCAAATGGCGAATCTGACACCCAATCATCCGCAGTACAAGCAGGATGCGACGGAGCTGGACAAGATCAACACCACCCTCGACTCTGCCATGCACGACCTGCGCTCCAAGGCCTCGGACCGCATCCAGCAAAAGCTGCACAGTGAACTGCAACGCACCGCCAGTGTCGAGGATCAGCTTAACGGCCAACTGCGCCAATTGGTGGGCGCGGCCGGGGGAGCCAGTAGCAAGATGCAGCGAGCCAACGACTTGTCGGCCAATATCACCCGGCTCGAGGCCCGCTATTCCGCTGTCGACGAGCAGATCCACAACCTGATGCTGGAAGCAGGTGGACCCGGAGCGGTGTTCCTTACCGCTGCCGCTCAGCCGCCCTTGCATTCGGCCAAGTCCGGTGTTATTCGCAACACGGCTGTTCTCATCTTTGCCTCTTTGTTCTTTGGCTTGTTTGGAGCCGTGGTAGCGCACAAGTTGGATCCCAGGGTCTACATTGCCTCAGACGTAGAGAACCTGATCGGCTTTGCGCCCATGGCCCAATTGCCAAACTTCTCCGAGGTATCCGACGAGATTGCCTCCGAGCACTTGTTCCGCCTGGCCGGAACCATCGAACACAACGCCGTGCAGGGCGGCTTGCGCAAAGTGGTTGTTACCGGCGCATCGGAGGGTGTTGGTGTTTCGACGCTTGTTAGTCGCCTGTATCCCATGCTTCACCCGGCGGGGGCGGAAGAGCAGGCACCGGGTTCGAATGGCTTTGTACCAGGTGCTTCGGGTCCGCTTGGCCCATCCGGGGTCCAGATTGCGGAGACCGCACCGCTGGCTGTTTCAGCCGAGGCCGAATACATGGCCCGCCGTTCCGACTGCACCATTGCCGTGATTGAGTCGGGCGTGACGACCCGTGCGCAATTATTGGCTACCGCCGAGGCGCTTAAGCGCCTGAACGTAGGCGCTGTTGGATTTGTGCTCAATCGCATCGGGCTGTCCACTGCCGACCCGGCTTTCCGCCGTTCGATAAGCGATGCCGAGCGGCATCTACGTACGCGCGGCGGTTTCAGTGCCATCAAAGCTCTGCGCGAGCGCCAGATTGCGGAAATGGCAAGCGCGACGGCCGAACAGTTGCCTTCGCCGGCCCCAGCGCCATCGTACGCCGATTTTCCCTCTCCGCGCATTGGCGCTTCCACGGCTCCGTCTTTTGCTGCTCCGGCCTCTGCTCCCATGGCAGCCCCAGACTCGAGCAATGGTGGGCCATGGTGGCTTGCCGATGCTGCTCCGGTTCCAGCTTCAGTGCCCGTTGAAAGGCACTCCGCACCGCATTTCAAACAGCCCGCTGCCGGGTTCCCGGTTTCCGATTTTCAACCGGTCGAGACGAGGGCTTCCGATCCGTTCTCCGAGCAGTCACCGTCACATTTTTCGCGTTTGAACGGTTTGCGCGGGGTGTTGTTCGACCACGGGCTGAAGAACCTGAACCGGCCCCACGCAGCTGAGACCGGCGAGGTTCCGCAGGCTGCTCCTCCGCTCGAATCGCTCTATGCGCCTCCGTCCGTCGGGCCGAGTTACGCAGAGCAGAGGCGTGAGTCTGCGCCGCCAGTTCAAGAGCCCAGTGTGGCTTATGCCGCGGCTTCGTCCGGTGACCTACCCACCGAGATCAGCTTCACGCCTTCATCCCGCGAGGTGATGGCGGAGCCGGAGTTTCTGCCCCCGCGCGAGTTCATTCCCATCCGCAATGAAGATTCTGAGCAGGATAACGAAGGAAACGCGCGCCGTGATCGCCGCGACCCCTACGATCCGGTGGATATTCTGCCCTCGTGGCGTGGCCAGTACAAGAAGAAGAGCTGAACGCGTCTGTGTTATCGCTGCGTGGTTGGACAGCCTGAGTGCGCAGCCGGTCCTGCAAGAGTTCATGCCTGAAAAGCCGGCACGTCCCGGCTTACGGTTTGGCAGGCAGCTTGGGCGGAGCTGTCAGGTACTCATCCCCGGTGCGTGCCAGAATCTGGGCGTGACGGTCGGTGAGCAGCTTCAACTCGGTCGTCAACTCAACAAATTCTTTTTTCTGATCGACGCTGAGGCCGGTTGCCGTGGGCTTATCCGAACGGACAGGCTTTTCGTCAGTGGAGAGAGCGGACGTCTTCGCGTCGTCGGCGCTCTGCGCATCCTCTGCGGGCGCGGCCAGCTTGCTCAGTTCGTCGAGCCGGGCCTGGAGGCGCGGAATATCGCGGTCGATCAGTTCAGGGCGAATCACCGTCGTCTTGGTGCGGCCTGCGGCAATGTCGTTGCGGTTGTTCTGGCCCCAGACGGGCAGAATGCCCACGTGGCCAAGCTCGACTCGGACCCCTGCAGGTCCGTAATCCTTGCGCACGGCAGAAAAAAGGCCAATCATCGAGTCGCGCGGATCGCCGGTCGAGTCGGGCATAAGGCCGTCGACGTAAGTGCGCGACTGGTTGGAGAGAAAGTTACCGAGCGAGTAGAAGATGACCGTGTTGCGGCCGTCTTTATCGTCTTTTCCTCCGGGGCCATCAGGCCCATCGTGGGTGCGGTATGTCTCGACCGGCTGCAGCACGTGGGGATGGTGGCCCACGATCACCGACGCGCCTGCCTCCATGATCTTGTGTGCCAGATCCACGTCTTCGGCGCGGGGAGCCGTTGCGTACTCCACGCCCCAGTGGATGGAGACGACCAGGAAGTCGCACTGCGCGCGGGCGGCTTTGACCGCAGCCAGCACCTGATCTTCAGTGGCGCCTGTGGCTGAGCCGGGTTCGCCGGGATAGGGAAAGAAGTTCACGTGCGGCAGGTCGTCCTTGTCGGGGTTGCGGCCGCCGTTGAGCCAGCGCGTCATGCCGAGCCAGCCAACCTTGATGCCGTGCGCCTCGGTAAAGACGGGCTGAAAGGCGTCGGCGGCGGTGTCACTGGTTCCGGCAAACAACAGGCCGGTCTCGCGCAGGTGGTCGCGCGTTTCTGCAAAGCCTGCCCAGCCCTGATCCATGGCGTGATTGTTGGCGAAGGAGACGATCTTGACGCCGCTGGCCTTGAGCGCCTGAGGGAGATCGATGGGGGCGTCGAAGAGAAACGGCTTGGTCCCGTGTGAGTGCGCCGGAGCTACTGGGGTTTCCATGTTTACGAAGCCGAAATCGACGCCATGAAAGACGTCGGCCACATCGGAAAATAGGGCGGTCCAACCCTGCACACCGTCACCGGCAGCGGCAGCCGCGGCGCGGACCGGCTCGTGGGGAATGACGTCGCCAGCCACCGCAAAGCTGATCTGGGCCAGGTCGTGCGGGTAGGGCGTGACGGCGGCGGAGACGTCGACCACCGGCGGCGTCGTGTAGATGGCGATTCCGAGCAGCAGAAGAATGGCCGAGAGGGCCGCTACATCGCCAGCTCGACGGCGCTGAGCTGGTTTGGCGAAGGCTTTAAGGAGGCGAAGAAGGATGGTTTTCACGCGGTCTCCGTACGCAATCAGCATACATTCCTGTCGAGGGAGATGGTTCCCGGATTCATGCTGGGATCAGAACTGCCGTGAATTCGCTACTCTATTCCCGGATGCGAGGCCTGATCGGCGGTGGGAATCAGTTGCTGGTAGAGCGCCGGGGGAACGTGCGTCTGCCAGTGGTTCGTAGCCCGCGCAAACAGCACCAAGCCGAAAAACAGAGCCGCCAGCAGCCCCACGAAGGCCAGCGGTGTAACGGCGCGGCGATAGCGCGGCAAGGGTCCGTTGGCTTGTACGCTGGTCGCCACACCGGGGAGCGAAAAGCGCAGAGCGCCTTCAGCGGGGCATGCGGCTACGCAGCTCATGCAGGCCGTGCACTCAACGGAGCGGATCTGCGCCAGCTTGTCGACGGCGAGCCCGGCCGGGCAGACTTTGGCGCAATGGCCGCAGCCGGAACAAAGCTCGGGATTGCGGCGAATCTTGAGTGGGCTCAGAAGCGAGACCAGACCCATCAACGCGCCGTAGGGGCATAGGTAGCGGCACCATACGTTTTCGACCACCACGCTGAGCAGCACCAGCACGCCGACGACGATGGCAGCGGTGAACCCCATGTGGCGGAAGAAATTGAGCATCTTCACGTCGGCGATGATGCCGTAAGGCGTCTGCATGAACTCGTCGAGTGCGGCGGCCGACATGGAGCCGATGATGAAGACAAAGAAGGCCAACAGCAGGTATTTGAGGCCGCGCAAGGGAATGTCGAGCCAGCGCGGCAGGAGCAGGTTTCGGCCGAAGATGCGGCGGCCGAGCAGCGCCAGATGTTCTGAGAGCGTTCCAACTGGGCAGAGCCACGAGCAGAAGGACTTTTTCGCGACCAGGCTCATGGCGACGAAGGCCGTGAACAAGAACATGGCTGCCGGATGAATGGCGGGCACTTGGCCGGTGGAGAGGAAGAGCTTGAAGTTCATCAGCCCGGCGATGGGCAGCCAGCCTTCAGCGCCGGCGGGGCGGGGAACCGCGAAGCCTGCGCCGCCACGTTCGTAAAAACGCACCCACAGATAGAACTGCAAGCCGATCCATGCGTTGAGCGCGACGAAGACGTATTGCACGATGTGGCGCGTGCGTTGAAAACCATCCGGCGTGATGCGGCGAATGAGCTTCTTCTTTGGCTCTGGTCCTGGGGTGTGGATGAGCGGCGGTGCAGCCATGAATGGCTCCTTCTAATTGAAAGACTAGAGGCGCCGCTCATATGGAGCTATGACTTCTGTCACTGGTCGACGGCCGATTCAATGCCTAGATTCCCAGCTCGGCGCGGATGGTGTCTGCGATGGCGTCGGCGTGGTGGTGCATCGCCTGCTCGCTTTCGGCTTCGATCATTACGCGCGCCAGCGCCTCAGTGCCCGAGTAGCGGATGACTACGCGACCCGAATCCTTCAGCTCTTCGTTGGCAGCCTGAATGGCGGCAACGATTGCGGGAAAGCCATCGAGCGGCTTCTTCTCGCGCACCTTCACGTTTACGATCACCTGCGGAAAGACCTTTAGATCGGCGGTGAGCTCGTCGATGGATTTGCCGGAGCGGGCGATGAGGTCGAGCACGACGAGCGAGGTCAGCAAGCCGTCGCCAGTGGTGGCCAGGTGCGGCAGCAGAATGTGACCCGATTGCTCGCCGCCCAGAGCTGCGTTGTTATTCAGCATCTGCTCCAGCACATAGCGGTCGCCGACCGGCGCACGCAACATGCGGATGCCTGAGCGCTTGAGCGCAGCTTCAAGGCCCATGTTCGACATGGTTGTGGCGACGACCAGGTCGCCGGTCAACATACCGCGCGCCTTCAGGTCGCGTGCAGCTACCAGCAGAATGGCGTCGCCGTTGATGACGTTGTTGTGCGCGCCAGCCAACATGCAGCGGTCGGCATCGCCGTCGAAAGTAAGGCCGATCTGCGCGTTGTGCGCAACCACTTCAGCGGCTACGTGCGCGGGGTGGAGCGCGCCGCAGCCGGCGTTGATATTGCGGCCATCGGGCTCGATGTGCAGCAAGGTGAAGCTGTTTGAGCGGTCCGCGCCCAGGCGGCGGAAGAGCTCGGGCGCAATGGCGGCGGCGGCGCCGTTGGCGCAGTCGGCCACAATACGCAGGCCTGCAAGCGAGAGGCCTGGGACTGCGTCGATGAGGAACTGGATATAGTCGCCAGCGTAGCTGGCATTGTCTTCGACCGGCGGAAGGGTTGCAGGATCTGGCGGATGGATCTGCGCGGCGTGGAGCAGGATCTCGTCTTCCATGGCCAGCTCCACCGCGTCGGGTAGCTTGAAGCCGTCGCCGCCGAAGAGCTTGATGCCATTGTCCTGCCAGGGATTATGCGAGGCCGAGAGGACCACACCGGCGTGGAAGCCGTGCTTGCGGACCAGGAATGCGACTGCTGGGGTGGGCACTATGCCGGCGCTCTCAACGGCAGCTCCGCCGGCGCGAAGACCGGCGGCCAGCGTTGCGGCGATCCAAGGGCTTGACTCACGCGTGTCGCGGCCCACCAGCACGCGCGGCTCGGCGGTGGTGCGGTGCAGTGTGTGAGCCAGCGCCATGCCGACTGCGTAGATGGTGGTGGGGTCAAGAGGCGACTGGCCGGCGATGGCGCGAATGCCGTCAGTGCCGAAGAGCTTGCGGGCAGCGGTGGTGCTCATTTCCTGGTCTTCCTGTCTTTTCCTGGTTTTGGTGGAGCGGGTTCTGCAGGGGATGCCTCCGTGGACTCAACGCGGCTGGTGAAGACACCGTCGGAGAGGCGCGTCAGGAGCCGGTCGCCCGCCGAGAGTGCGGAGGCGGAGCGGATCAGGCTGCCATCGTCGGCCAGAACCAGCGCGTAGCCGCGGTCAAGCACGGCCAGTGGCGAAAGCGAGTGCAGGCGCGCATCGAGCGCGGCCAGCCTTGAGCCGGAAGACTGCAACAGACGCTCCAGCGCGCGCTCGATGCGGGCGCGGAAGTCCACCAGATGCCCGCGCACGTGTGCCAAACTCTGGCGCGGATCGGCGTGCAGCACCTGCGCAGTCAGCACGGCCACGCGCGTCTGGCGACGGCGCAACTGCGCGATGATGGCTGACTCCTGGCGAAAGGTGAGTTCGTCAAGCCGTTGCGCGGCGCGATGCAGTAGCGATGAAACGCGCGCCTCTACGCGGCTGATAAGAAGGCGCGCGAGATGCTGGCGGGCTTGCAGAATCTGATAGCGCACGGCGCGTTCCAGGCGGTGTGTTATTGTGTCCAGATATTCGGCTACGGTGTGCTGCGCCTCGGTGATGAGCTCGGCTGCTGCTGAAGGCGTGGGTGCGCGCAGATCGGCGACGAAGTCGGCGATGGTGAAGTCGGTCTCGTGGCCAACGGCGCTCACCACCGGAAGTTTGCTCGCGGCAATGGCGCGGGCCACGCGCTCGGAGTTGAAGGCGGCCAGGTCTTCCAGCGATCCGCCGCCGCGCGCAATCACGATGAGATCGGCAAAATTTGGATCGGCGCTGGCGGCTGCGTTGAGCGCGGAGATGGCGGCTTCGATCTCGCCAGGTGCTTGATCGCCCTGCACGCTGACCGGATAGAGCAATACGCTGAGGCCAGCGTGGCGGCGGCCGGCCACGTTCAAGAAGTCGCGAATCACTGCTCCCGTGGGCGAGGTGACGATGGCCACGGTGCGCGGAAAGGCTGGCAGTGGCCTCTTGCGGGTCGCCTCAAAGAGGCCTTCGCCCTTGAGCTTTTCCTTTAATTGTTCAAAGGCGAGTTGGAGCGAGCCCGCGCCGACCGGCTCCATGGTCTCGGCGACGAGTTGCATCTGTCCGCGCTGCTCGTAGATGCTGACCCGGCCACGCACTATCACGTGCAGGCCGTCCTCAGGCCGGAAGCGCAACAGCATGGCCTGGCGGCGAAAGAGCACGATGGGTAGTTGAGCTCCGGCGTCTTTCAGCGTGAAGTAGACGTGGCCAGAGGGAGCGGGCCGGTAGTTGGAGATTTCGCCTTCGACCCATACGTCGCCGTACACCCTCTCCACGAGGCCTCGAACCTCGTTGACGAGGTCCGAGACCAGCCAGACGCGGCGGCTGGGGCGCGGCTCCTCGAAATTGAGGTCGAGTTGCGGTTTGAATAGGTCGGAAATGGCCATGAGTCTACGTGTATGAGTGTAAAGGGTGCGGGGGGAGCAGGGAATAGGGAACGCTGTCGTGCGGCATTGGGTTGCTGTAGCATGGTCAGCTGCGGCTGGACGTCTATGCTTGAAGAACAAAAGCGCTTGCTATTTACGGCTTTCGACGATGCTTTGAAGCTCGGCGGCAAGGGAAGTGAGCTGCGGCGCGAGTTCGGGAGCAGGTCCGTCACCGACGGAGTACATCAGTTCCAATTCGCGCGCCAAAACCGAACCTCGAGTCAGGTCGAAGGTTCCGAGCGAGCCGGCCAGATTGTGGGCGGCATTGTGGGCGGCTCGAATCTGGGCTTCAGTGAGCGTGGCGTTCCGGCAACCCGTCGCAGCTGTTTCAAGCAGGGCAATGCGTTCGAGCATCTGGGGAAGGAATCGTTGCCAGAGCAGATCGAGGGTAGCGGCGAGTTTGGCTATTTCGGCGGGTTCCATGGGTGGGTGTGGCTAGCTCCAGCCTAGCACTGAGGCGATCTGGTTGGAGAGTTCGAGTGGGTCAAAGGGTTTGAAGAGCACAGCCTTTACGCCCAGGTCTGCGAAGCGGCGCTGGTCGGTGGCCTGTACCTTGGCGGTGAGCAGCAGCACGGGAATCGCGGCAGTGGCTGGGTTCTTGCGCAGTTCGCCAACGGTGGTGGGGCCATCCATGCCGGGCATCATCACGTCGAGCAGAATGGCGTCGGGCTGTTCGGCAGCGGCGCGGGTCAGGCCATGAGCGCCGGAACTGGCGGTGATCACTTCCCATCCGGCAACGCTCTCAAGGCTGAGCGCGGCAACTTCGCGAATGTCGTCTTCATCGTCGATGATGAGAACTTTGTGGGCCACGGTAGCAGTAATCTCCAAGGGTCTATTGTCGGCTCTGGCCCGAGAGTTGTCGATGGCCATCCTGCGCCGGGCGGAAGATGGGTAGTGAATCGTGTACTCCTCACAGAGTGTGGAGCCGGGGTGCCGGTTCCTGCTTTTCAGCCTCAGTCAGCAGAGGCGACCTCTTCGTTTTGGCGTGAGCTGCGCAGCATGGTGAGCACCAGCGCCTCCAGTTGCTGTGGCTGCACGCGGGTCTTGGTGAGGAAGTGAGTGGGGCCGAGCGTGAGCTGGCGGCGCTCAGCCTGGGAGAGGGTGCTGCCGGAGTAGACCACCAGCGGCAGGCGAGCCAGCGATTCGTGCTGGCGAAGCCAATCGACCACGTTGAAGCCGTCGCCGTCGGGCAGACCGATGTCGAGAACCAGCAGATGCGGCTTGAAGCGCAGGCAGGATTGCAGGGCCTGGTCAAGCGAGTGGGCTAGTTCCACCTCGATACTGTCGCGGGAGAAGACTTCGCCGATGATGCCGGCCAGGTCGTGATCGTCTTCAACGATCAGGATGCGCGCCTTTTCTCCAGGTCCGCAGAGCACGCGGGCAAGTTCCCCGAGCAGCCGGTCCTCCGCCAACGGTTTTTGCACCCATCCGGCGACTTCAACCGGGGTTTGCGCAAGGGTCTCTGGCTCGTCGACGCTGAGCAGCACCACCGGGGTGCGCGCCTCCGGGTCAAGCCGGCGCAGCAGAGGCAGAATCTGCCAGCCGTTCATGCCGTCCAGCGAGGTGTCCAGCAGAATGGCCTGCACACCCTGATGCGCGGCAGTGAGGGTTTCTTCAACCGTGGAAGTTTCCAGCACTTTGTAGCCGTGGCGGGCCAGCAGAGTGGCGATGCGTGGACGGCTTTCGTCGCCTGCTCCGGCCAGCAGTACGGTGCCTTGCCCCGGCTCAAGAGCCAGCGGCTCGCCTGCCTCTAGCGGTTCCGGATGATAAGGCAGGAAGACACGGAAGGTGGAGCCGCGTACCGGATTGCGCTCAGCCCAGATACTGCCCGAATGCTGCAGGACAATGGTGCGGCAGATGGCCAGGCCCAGACCGCTGCCACCCTTCTGGCGCGAGTCAGAGGCGTCAACCTGCTGAAAGCGGCCGAAGACGGCTTCCAGCTTGTCGGCAGGAATGCCACGGCCGTGGTCGATGACCGACAGCGTGACGCCGGTCAGCCCTGGGCGCAGCATTACGGAAACGGTGGAGTTGGGGGGCGAAAATTTGACCGCATTCGATAGCAGGTTGGTGAGCACCTGCAGCAGGCGGTCAGGGTCGGCGGCAATCTCGGTCTGGATGGCGTCGTGGATGAGCTTTACGCCGGCGGCGTCTGCCATGGGCGTCATGCCGTCGATGGCCTGGCGAACCACGTCAGCCAACTGCACGGTGCGAAAGGCCAGCGGCTCGCGGCCGCTCTGGATGCGTTCGAGGTCGAGGATGTCGTTGATGAGCCGCACCAGGCGATCAGAGTTGGTGAGTGCGATGCGCAGCAGATTGGCGGCTTTGTCGTTGACCTCACCCAACATGCCGGAAGAGAGTAGCCCAAGCGCGCCGCGGATTGAGGTGAGTGGGGTACGCAGTTCGTGGCTGACGGTGGAGATGAACTCGTCTTTGAGCCGGTCAAGAGCGTAGCGCTGGCTGATGTCGCGGAAGCTGAGCACGGAGCCGGAAAAGCGGCCCTGATCCCGGTTCTGAACCCAGCCCTGGTCAAGGATTGGAGTCAGCGTGTATTCGGACGGGAAGCAACTGCCGTCGGCACGATAGATGTTGTCTTCCCCACCGGTAACCTTCTGGCGTCCGGCAGCGGTGCGCAGCGGGCACTCTGCCGGACATTGGCGTGCTTCGGGAGCGGAGCCGTGCAGCAGGTCGTGGACCGACTTGCCGGTGAGCATGGTGGCGGGTGCGCCCAACAAACGGGCGGCGGCGGGGTTGGCAAAGCTGACTAAGCCATTGCGGTCAAGGCTGCAGATGCCATCGGCTACCGAGTCGAGCAGATCGCTGGGTCGCGTTTCTTCGGATTGGTTGGCGGCGCGGCGGGCGGCGCGGAATCGCAATAAAAGATCGACGGCCAGAGCGATTGAGGCAACCGCAATGGCACCGAGCAGTAGCACATCAAAGCCTGCGCCGGTAACAAGACGCACCGCAAATGCGGCGCAAAGAAGCAGCACAGCAGCCATCGTCAGGCCTGGCCCAGGAATAGCCGATACAAGAGGCGCGACGAATCCGCGCGCTCCTGGCGCGATCTTCGACTCTGCACTGACCGCAGTCTGACGCCGCTGCTCCCCCATGTTTGTTCCTGTCCCCCGACAGTCTCAGCCTGCAGCCCCGGTGCAAGGGCACACTGCTGCAATAGTTTGCACGTAGTATAAGCCCTTGATAGACGAGAGTTCTGTCAAAACTGGACCTGGGGCAGGCAGGGGGCCGGACGGGTAGCCAAGCGTACGCGTAAAAGGGCCGGAGACGGGCAGGCGACGCCGCCGTATACTGGCTGCATGTTGTTACTTACCCCTTCCGCCCGCACCGTTGGCAGCACTGTTCTGTTTGCCGTTCTTGCCTGCCTTACGCTTCAACCCACCGCCGCTCATGCATGGGGCAATGAAGGCCACCGGCTCGTGAACCGGCTGGCCGCCAGTTCGCTGCCGTCAGACGTTCCGGCATTTCTGACCACCGAGGCCGCAGTGAACGAGATCGAGTACCTGGGGCCGGAGCCAGATCGCTGGCGCTCGAAGACTGAGCCCGAATTGCTGGCCGCGCAGGCCCCCGAGCATTTCATCGACATGGAGCTGGCCGACGCTCTGGGTCCGTTGCCGCGCCAGAGGCTGGACTTTGAAGCCAAGGTGTTTGCCGCCGGACAACGGCCGGAGAAGATCGGACTGCAGCCGTGGGTGGCTACCGAGGTCTGGCAGCGGCTGAAGGCCTCCATGCGCGAATACCGCGCCCTCAGCGCCGCGCACAAGGACACCAAGCCGGTGGAGCAGGTGATCCTGTTCTATGCCGGTTGGATGGGCCACTACGTAGGAGATGCCTCGCAACCCTTGCATACCACCATCCAGTACAACGGCTGGGTGGGGCCGAACCCCAACGGCTACACCACCGCGCACCAGATTCACTGGCAGTTCGAAGGGCCATTTGTCGGCGTCAACATCCATGAGGCCGACGTGAAGGCCAAGATGACCGTGCTCAAGCCTGTGGAGGGCGACATCTTTGATAGCTACGTGGCCTATCTGCGCCATACGCAGAGCTACGTGGAAAAGGTCTATCAGTTGGAAAAGACGGGTGGGTTTGTGGGAGCGGGAACAGCTGAGTCGCGCGAGTTTACCGCCGAGCGGTTAGCTGCCGGCGCCAGCATGTTGCGCGACATGATCTACACTGCGTGGCTGAAGAGCGCCGACCCGGTGCCGAACCCGTACGCGGAAAAGTAGTGTGAAAAGAGGCTCTAGTCGGCTGCTTCGGCCGCCGCCAGCGCCGGAACCCGGCGCAGCATAAAGGTGAGGATCGCGGTCATCAGCAGCACGGCCGGGATTGACACCAGCAGCCAGGCCAGCAGCGCCTGCGCGGCCATGATTCCCACACCGCTGGCCATTGCGAGTGGCGAGGTGTGCAGCAGCGCGGCGGCGTTCAGCGGTTTGGTGTGCGCGGCAGGCGCCAGCCATCCGCCCAGCCGCACAAAGGGCACGATGAGAAACAACTGCGCGGGCATTACGGCGTAATTGGCGGCTTGAATCGCGGGCAGGTTCAGCCGCAGGGCGATCGCCAGGCCGGCGCAGAGCAGGGTGGGAATGCCAACCACTGGAATGCAGCCGATGGCACAGCCCAAGGCCAGCGTCAGAGCCAGCCGCTGGGGCGAAATGCCCTGGCGAATCCATTGACCGAATTGTTGTTGCATCGATGCGCGCGTCATCGCAGTTGGCCCCTCTCTATTATGGCCGGATTTCTTTCCGGGAGGTTACGTCCGGATCAATTTCCCGCTGGTGAACAGTGCGAGTGAACAAGGATTGCCCGGAGAAATCCAGCGTCATCTATGCGTACGCTCTACCCAGCCAACTGTGTAGATGCAGTCATCGGCAGCGTGGCCTTGCACAATAGACGCACGAGCTGAACCTCGGTAACGGCTGCCGACGGCGGATTGCGATAAACTTGGACCCGATGCGTGTCTTCGGAGTGGATTGCGGGACTGAGGTGACGGGGTTCGGTGTGGTGGAGAGCGACGAGACCAGTCGCCAGCCGCGACTGGTCTGCTGCACGTACGGCGCCATCCGGCTAGTCAAATCGAAATCGCTCCCGGTGCGCCTGGAGCAGGTCTTCCGCGAACTCTCAGAGCAGATGGCGCAATGGCAGCCGGATGCGGTGGCGATCGAAGAGGTTTTTTACTCGGTCAATGCGAAGTCGGCGTTGAAGCTGGGGCAGGTGCGCGGAGTGGCGCTGCTGGCCGCAGCCTGCCTGAAGCTGCCGGTGGTGGAGTACGCGCCGCTGAAGATCAAGTCCAGTGTGGTGGGCTACGGGCTGGCCAAGAAGGAGCAGGTGCAGTTCATGGTGGCTCGGCTGCTTGAGCTCAAGGAGATTCCCGAGCCAGCCGATGCGGCCGACGCGCTGGCCATCTCCATTTGCCACATCCACACCGCACAGACCGAGGCCGGGCAAGGAATTGGGCGATGAGCAGAACTGGTGAGCGGAGCCTGTAGCTGCTGGTGGGTGGATGCTGATCCAACTTTTTGCCGCCAACCGCGACATTCTGCTCCGCAGCGTGTCCTATAGTTATTGAGGTTGGAAAAGGCGGTTTTCCATGATGCGCTGGATAATGGTGCGGAATTTGACGCAGTGGGGAAGGTCGATTGTGAGCCGCGGGGCAATGCTGGCGGTTCTAACGGCCGGTTGCGTCTGGATGGCGCAGAGCGTTGCAGCCGAAGGCCCGGACGGCGCGGCGGGAACGGCGCGGCTGAGTAGTGTTGACGGCCAGGCGACCATCAGCCAGGCTGGCCAGGCGCTGGCCGATCAGGCTCCGGTGAATGCGCCTTTGTTTGAGGGCGCGCAGCTGGCTACCGGACAGGACGGCAAGGCCGAGGTGCAGTTTCAGGACGGCAGCCTGGCGCGCATCTCGCCCAACAGTGCTCTGACTGTGGTTACGCTGAACGGCTCGAACGGCGCGGAGGTGGCGCTGGACGGCGGACTGGGCTACTTTGAGATTCCCGCCGGCAGCAACGCGCAACTGCGTATCCGCTTCGGCGACAGCGTGGTGACGGCCGCGAGCGGAGCGGTTGTGCGCATCCGCATGGATACGCCTCCGGGTGCTGTAGCGGTGTTGGCCGGTACAGCGCACGTGGAGCGTGGCTCGGTGCTGGCGCTTGACCTGCACAGCGGCGAGAGCGTGGCCTTGAATGCCAGCGACCCGGGCCGCTACAACTTGGCCGAGTCGATTGACGCGGATTCCTGGGACGGGTGGAACGCCGACCGCGATCAGGCGCTGAACGCGCAGTCTGCCAACCAGACGACGGCGGCCTCAAGCTATGCGGGCGATCAAGCAGTAGTTCCCGCCTGGAGCGACCTAGACGCCAATGGCAGCTGGTACAACGTGCCGGGGCAGGGTAACATCTGGTCGCCGTACGAGGCGTCGAATGGGGGCTGGGACCCCTACGGCTGCGGCCGCTGGATGTGGACGCCTCGCTTTGGTTACGTCTGGGTCTCTTGCGAGAGCTGGGGTTTCATGCCGTATATGTGCGGCTCGTGGAACTACTACGATAGTTTTGGCTGGGGCTGGGCGCCTGGCGCAGGTTATGGCTGCGGCAGACGTTGGGGAGTAGGCTACTTTGGCGGCTCCCACATCGGTAGAGGACCGGCTGGTTATAGGCTCATCCAGAGGCCGGGAAGTGGTCTGCCCATTGGCAGGGTTCCGACGCCGATCATCGTCAACCGGCGCGGCCCGAATGATGGCGGAGGTCTGCCCATTCGGGCGCGCAATGCGCCGGTTACCATTGACGGGCAGAGCATCCGGCCTTTGCAGCCGGTGGCTACAAGGGCATTCAGCGAGCGGGCGAGCCAGAGCTTTGCCAACCGCACCGAGCCAACCAATAGCGGCACCCGCTCGGCAGGAACGGCGTTTGGCGTGAGTCGGCCGGTGAATGGCAGCTCCGCGCCAAACAGCGGGCCGGGAAGCGGGCGGTCAAGCTATGTATCGCCTGCGGGCGGCCAGAGTTACGTACATTCCAGCCAACCTTCCACGACCTATGTGCAGCCTTCCCAGCAGGGCTCTTTCGGCTCGTCGCAGAGTCGTTCCATGCCCAGTTCGCACCCTAGCGGCGGTTATTCCGGTGGTAGCAGCGGCGCACGCCCGAGCGGAGGCGGTGGATTCTCCGGTGGAAGCAGTTCGGGAGGCGGCTCACATTCGAGCGGAGGCGGTGGTTTCTCCGGTGGTGGCGGTGGCTCTCACTCTGGCGGCGGTGGTGGCGGCGGGCACCGCTAAAGTTGTTCGCGAACTCAGGCCGAAAGCCGTTCTCCCCTTGGTATAAAGTCTAGAATGCCCCATCCTTCGCGCACTTTGCGAAGGGTGGGAGCGGATACACTTCCGAGTTGTTCCTTGCCTTGTTGAACTTGATTTTCTGCTTCCTGCCGGGCCAGTTTTCCTGTTGCTCGTTTGGGTTCCTTGCGGTTCCAACCTAGCTGCAAGAACAAGAACGCGGCAAGGATGGGGCACCCAAAGTTTCATTCTCCGCAGGTCAGCGAAGCCGGAAATTGGCCTAAAAAGCAAACGCGGCGTCCGAAGACGCCGCGCTCGATCAAGCAAAAATACTGCCAACTGCCGGAGTTAGATCTCCCAGCGCAGCAGGGTGGCGCCCACGGAGAAGCCAGCGCCGACGGCGGCCAGCAGAACCAGGTCGCCCTTCTTCATCTTGCCTTGTTCAACCGCGGTCTCCATGGCCAGCGGAATGGTTCCGGCTGAGGTGTTGCCGTACTTCTCGATATTGATGATGACGCGCTCGGGGTCCATGCCCAGGCGGTCGGCGGTAGCGGTGATGATGCGCTTGTTGGCCTGATGCGGGATGAAGCAGCCAAGGTCAGCGCCGGTCACGCCGTTGCGCTCCAGCAGCTTGCTGGTGGCCTCGGCCATCTTGCGCACGGCGAACTTATACACGGCTGGGCCGTCCTGGTAGATGTAGTGCATGTGCTTGTCGATGGTCTCCTGCGAGGCCGGGTTCAGGCTGCCGCCGGCCTTCATGTGCAGGCTTACGCCGCCGGCTCCGTCCACTTCATGGAAGTAGTCGATAAAGCCGATCTCGCCCTCTTCGGCGGGCTCCAGAAGCACCGCGCCGCCGCCGTCGCCAAACAGCACACAGGTAGTGCGGTCGGTGTAGTCCGTCATGCGGGTGTTGGCGTCGGCTCCGCACACCAGAACCTTCTTGTGCGCGCCGCTCTCCACCATCTTTACGCCGGCTTGCAGCGCGTACACAAAGCCCGAGCAGCCGCCAGAGACGTCAAAGCCCCACGCGCCGGTTGCGCCGATCTTGTGCTGCACGAGGCAAGCTGTAGACGGAAACATCATGTCTGGCGTGACGGTGCCGACGATGATGCATTCGATTTCGCTGGGGGCTATGCCGCGTTGGGCGATGACTTTTTTGGCCGCCTCGGTGCATATGTCGCTGACGCCCAGCCCCTTGGCGAGCCGGTGCCGCGTCTTGATGCCCGTACGCTCCATGATCCACTGGTCGTTGGTGTCAACCAGCTTTTCAAGATCTTGATTGGTAATGAGTTCCGGCGGAACGTAGGTGCCGAGGGCAGTGATTTTGGCGCGGCGGCCTACGACGGGGCGAACGGTCAGGCTCAATTTCTCTCTCCCAGCGGCGCTTGAGTCCGGGGAGAAACCAGCGGACGGCCGCTCGACTTCACAAAAAAATAAAAACAAACGCAAAAAAGTACCGGGTAACCCACTGCGCCCGTACTAGCCCGTTACCGTTGCTTCCTTCCGGACCTGGCGGGGTTGGCGGGATTACGTCGCGTAGGACCCGGCACTCGTTGATTTTAACACTATGAGCACGGGGCAGATTATGGCTTTCCACAGGCCAAGCAAGTTAGGGCGTCGAGTTCCTGCAATTCAAATTGAAGCGGATCGCGGCCTGCCCAGTAGATGCACTGGGCGTAGCGGGAAACGTCCAAGCTTGGATCGCATCGGCAACGGCTTGGTGGAGCATTCGGGGACCATCGATAATCGCGACGCTCTTCACTGTTCCACCCGCATTTACCACAAAGGAAGCTGTGACCATGCCCTCTATGCGCGCGGCTTTTGCGATAGGTGGGTAGAGGGGTAACTTGGACGAGATTGGTGCGGCTGGAGTCATGGAGACGATCTCTGCCGACGGCGGAAGCGAAGGGTGTGCGGTCTGTTCGGCGATCTTTGAGACCCCTTGCTCCGCTCCGAACAATTGGTCAAAATGCCCCAGCCTGATCTCTTTGACGAGGGGCACATCGGGAACTGGTTGCGCATTCGCAGCGCCAACCGAGAAGGCGGGTTTATCCCAGACGCCGGGGCTCAGCGCTAAATCCAAAGTCTCAAGCAGCTTCATCGTCCAGGAGGTATTCGGTGGCGTGTCTGGCTGAATGGCAAACATATCCTTATCGAGAATGTCCATGCGGATGGAGCGATTCTGGTCGTTGCACTGCACCTGCATTGTGACGTTGACGCCGCTGTAGTCGTGACATTTTTTGCAGCGCTTGAGTTCCTTGTGAAGCCCCTTTTCGGGAATCGCGCAAGGGTTTTTGCCCTGCAGAAGTTCCTGCATGGAGTGGGCGATTACGGTGGAACTGAATTCGACAGTGGCTGGCATTGTGCAGGCTGGGCCTGAAGGCGTCACTAGTGCGCGTTCGACCTGGAGAGCGTTACCGCTGTTTTGTACCCGGATTCACTGGTGTCCGGTTAGATGTCGAATAGATTTAGTTGGTTAGAGAAGGTCGGCTGGCCTGTTTCGTGGAGATATGGCTGAAGGGCGCATGAAAGCTCGGTTTTCTCGAAGATCGATACCGACAGAATCTGTAGACAAG
>Ga0302267_10001015_pt1 | contig 36498 bp, 23 predicted proteins | sample III_Bog_E1_3_FD_194555 | JGI IMG/M metagenome (GOLD analysis project Ga0302267, IMG submission 194555) | Peat permafrost microbial communities from Stordalen Mire near Abisko, Sweden - III_Bog_E1_3 | ecosystem: Environmental > Terrestrial > Soil > Wetlands > Peat | place: Sweden: Abisko...
AATATCCTCACCCGCAGATCGTCCGAATAGGCTCGTCCCATCCTCGCTATCGCGGTCACTTCACCAGAGAAATACAGGATTACTCCTAGAAGAGCTGTTGGGTATATCTATCTTGATGCCGCTCTAGAGACTACCCGCGGCCCCTGAGAATGGCTGCCATCACGCGCGGATTGCGGCGGCCGTGGATGACGGCTACAACCCATAACGGCTTTTCATCGGGCGCATATGCAATCAGGTATTCGCGTACCACAATGAAACGCAAGGGCCGCGAGGTGAGGTCCGGGCGGCGGTGGCCCCGACCGGGAAACAGCACAAGGTTGTTGAGGGCGTTTTCGATTTCGGCGGTTACGCGGTCAGCGGTGGCCGAGTTGCCGGCGGCGATGTATTCCCAAATGTCGTTCATATCGGCTTCTGCTTCAGGGTGAAAAGCACAGCCGGTCATGAACTAGATTTTGCCTTGCGGGCCTCGCTCTTGGCGCGAAGACGGGCAAACACTTCCTCGCCAGGAATAGGCTTCACCCTTCCGCTTTTCAGGTCGTCATACCGGCTATCGAGCGTTTCGCGCACCTGGACGACTTCTTCAAGGAATCCGGCCATCGCATCCTCAACGAGGTCGTCCGTCCTGCGCCCGCTCTCGATGGCAAGGGCGTTGAGCTTCTTTTCCGTCGCGGAGGTGAATTGCACTTCCATAGCGATCAGCCTACCGGAAAAACAGCCCCAGCTCAAGGGCTCCCGAGTTACGGTGGCCGCCGTGCTGACTCCGTGCCTCGCTGCTATCTCAGTAGCTCCGACGCCGCCCACAGCACAGGTTCCTGGCCGTGGAAGTCGCCCGTTCTGCGCGGACGCTGCAAATAATAGTCGAGACTGTTGAACTTGTTCGTGCCTGCGCAGATGTTAGTCACGTCGTTGTTCTGGTCGATGAAACCAGTGACTGCGATCCACGCCTTGCGCGCGGCGGGGCCGTAGGTCGGCCCGTCGAGCCAGCCGTTCTTGACGCCAGTAATGAGCGCGAACGTAAACATGCCGGTGCTAGACGACTCTTCCCACGCTTCATCGTGATCGATGAGTTGACGCCACATGCCGTCAGCTCCCTGATACTTGAGCAGGGCGGCCATCATCAGCGTGTAGCCTTTCATGATGCGCGCGCGTTGCGGATGATCGGCAGGCAACGTCATCAGCATCTCCGTCATGCCTGCGGCTACCCATCCGTCGCCGCGGCCCCAGAAAAAGGGCACATCGGTCGCGTGGTAGAAGAGGCCGTTGGGCTGCTGCAACTTGTCGAGGTAGGCAACCATCTCGTTGGCGTCGCGGTCGAGATATTTCTTGTCGCCGGTGGCGCGGTACGCCTCGAGCTGCAGGATGGTGAGCATATACATATCGTCAATCCAGTAGCGCGTCTCATGGGAGAGGCCGTCGGGCTGCGGATCGACCCACTGCTTGTCGGCGAAGGAGAGCCCGTAGTCGAGATACTTCTTGTCCTTGATCTGGATGGCGATTTCGAGGGGCACGATGCCGAAGATGGAGTCGTCGACGTGATCGCGTTTGGGGATCAGCGCGTCTTCCGCGCCGCCGGGAAAAAGGGGATCGAATTTCTTGACGAGCTTGTCGCGGAGATCGGTATCGTGCGTGAGCTCGGCGAAGGTGAGCGCGCCGTACCAGGTGCCGACTTCGCCGTAAAAGATCGTTCCCGGAAGGTGCTGGTGGGGGCTGGCGGCAAAGTGCTCGGCCAGCGCCTTGCCCACCTCCTGCGGAGAGCGGCCGGCGGGCCAGTTGCTGAAGTAGTCTTGCTGCGCGGCCAGCGGGAGGGCCGCGGCCGGCAAGAGCAACGCCAAAGCTGCAAATTTCAAAACGGCTTTCATGCGCATTCCTCGAAGTTTGGGTGATGAGTTGGGGCTAAAAATGGTGCATGAAGATGATAGCGCCCAGGGGTGCTGGGCGGCAGGGCGCTCTAAGGCTGCGCGGCAACGTATGCAGGATCGATGGACGCACGCATCGCCGCGGAAAATCCTTCCCAGGTGCAGGAGAGATCCTGCCGGCTACAGCCGGGAACGAAGATGGGCGCCACTGTCGGCGGATTTGCGGGAGTGAGCGTCTCCGAATTGCGCATCTGGTCGAGAGTTTGCGCCGTGTATTCCAGACGCACAAAGGGCTTGCCGCCATCGCGCGGACGCCAGAGCTCGAAGAGCAATGCGCCGCCGGGAGGCGTGTCGTCGACACGGCCATCCAAGACCCAGTCGATGTGAAGTGCGCCTGCCACGGTGACGATGTTGGTGTCGTGGCCCACCAGGATCACGAGGCGGTCGCCGGGCTTGCCGAGCGCGCCGGGAACGGCCGCGCCAGTGGCGTCCCCGCCGTCCGCGCTTTGCTGCATGGTTTTCAGAACGCGGTCGAGGAGCGTCGAAGCGTAGGCGCGCGCGATCGCCGGGGTGCGCTTGGTGTAGTCCCAGTTCGCACTGTTGACCTGCATGATGGTGCGCAGGGTTGCGGCGTCGACGCAGCCCCAGCCGGTATCGGCCTGGCTCATGCCCTGGGTGTATTCGAGGAGGAGATTTTCGGCCATGGTAGCGGCGGTGGTGACTGGTCCGCGTAGAGCGGCAGGACTATCGCCGGAGCCGGGCGCGAGCGTGGCAGGAATGGTGAAGATCGAGGCGCGCGCAGCGTTCACGGGCGCGTGTCCGCAACCAGCCAGCACGCGGTCGAGCAGGGTCAACTGGGAGCGATACAACTCGGTGAGGTTATTGGGATCGCCGCCGATGCGGCCGGCGACCGCCGCAGTTGCCAAATTGTTATCAGGATGAACTGCGCCGGCCTCGATGGGCCGGAAGAGCGGATCGTTTGCGCCCTCAGCCTGCGCGTGCACCGCAATTTCGCAGCCGGGAAACATGCCTTCGGCGAGGGCTTTGCCGGTTTCGCGCGTGCGCTGGTCGCTGTCAGCCAGGATCGAGACGTGGGCGGCGCCGGCGCAGCCCGCGGGTGCGAAGAGGTTCTGGCTCGCGAACTGGGTGCGGTCCCAGGCTCCGAAGAGTTTCATTAGCTGATAGCCGTGCGCAGTGAGATAGCTCGGCGGCACATCCCACGCGGCCCAGGGCGCAGCGGCGTACTGACTGTGCTGGGTGGAGGTGGCCATGGGCGCGCGGACGCCGTGGCGGGTGAGCACGACGACTAGCTGCAGGTCGGCATCGCGGCTTGAGGCCGGGGCGGCAGCCGACTGTGCCGAAGCCAGCGGAGAGAGCAGGAAAGAACCCAGGGCGAAGAGGAAAATTCGAACCGTGGCGCGCATGTGATCGTGAGGAACTCCCAGAGAGAAGTGTAGCGGGCGCAGGCGGGGATTCGATGGCGGCATGATGAAAACTCCACGGGGATAGACGCCATCTTCGGCTTACGAAGAATTGTCATGCCAGCCGGGCGCAGGGGGACAGATGAGAGGGAAGAGGGGTTGGATATTTTGCCTGAAATCACCACCAGGCGGAATAAGAATGCACACAGTTAAGAGCCAAGTAAAGCCATTTACCCGTCGTCTCTTTAGGCATAAGTTGAACAGAATCTGCGGATTGCGGTCAGATCGCGAGGATCGGGCCGCGGAACGCCGGTTTCATAAAGGAGATAAATCGGTTTTTCTTTTAAATAAATCGGTTTTTTGTCTTGACAACGATCCTGAATCGCCCATATAGTTCGGATCGCCAACATGGGCATGCTCCGGCGTGTATTGAATCACCATTCGGACTGGCTGTGCTTGGTTTGTGGAGGCGGTGTGGCTCTGCTCGGGACGCGAGTTCCGGCAAAGCTGTGGGCAACAACAACATTTTTTGGAGGTGGTTATGTCAGGAAGGCCAATGGGTAACTTTCGAGTCCAGCACCACGCGATCAGAATTTTGCTGACCGTGATCGCGCTTTCGGTGATGTTCCTAGCGAGCAGCGCCGCAAATGCCCAGATCCTTTACGGATCGATTACCGGAACCGTGACCGACAAGACGGGCGCGGTGATTCCGAACGTGACGGTGAGCATCATCGACCAGGGCACCGGCGCAGTCCGCACCGATCAATCGAATGGATCGGGAATGTACAACATTCTGAATGTGCTGCCGGGCGTATACACACTTTCTGTCGCCAAGACGGGAAATTTTGCCGGCTTCTCGCAGAAGGACATCCAGCTCGAAGTCAATCGCCAGGTGCGTGTTGACGTTATGCTGCAACCGGCAAGCGTGTCGACGCAGATCACGGTCACTGAGGCGCCTCCGGCGTTGCAGACGGAGACCGCGGAAGTCAACAGCGAAATCAGCCAGACTCAGCTCAGCCAAATGCCCGAGACCTCCTCTCAAGGGCGCAGCTTCCAGGCTCTGTATGCGCTGATACCCGGCGCGGCGTCGCCAAAGGAGCAAAACTCAACCGCATCCAATCCCTCGCGCGCCATGTCGATCAATGTGAACGGCATGAGCATGAATGGCAACACCACGCGCATCGACGGCGCGGTGAACTACTACGGGTGGTTAACCTACCTGATCGCCTACGTACCGCCAGTGGACTCGATCGAGAACGTCAGCATCACCACCAACGACTTCACCGCCGAGCAGGGCCAGGCGGGCGGCGCATCGATCAAGATCACCACCAAGAGCGGTGGCCACGACTTCCATGGCGGGGCATGGTACTACTACCAGACTGCCGGAATCAACGCCCGGTCGTATCTTGCGACGGTGACTGCGAACAAGAGCGCCATCGATCCGACCGGTGGGGTTCTGCATAACGTATTCGACGAATACGGCTTCAATCTCGGCGGCCCGGTGATTATTCCCAAACTCATCACCGGCAGGAAGAAGCTTTTCTTCTTCGACAACTGGGAGCGCACCACGCGTCACCAGTTGATCGGCAACGGTGTAACACTGACGGTTCCAGATACCAACATGATCAACGGCAACTTCTCTGAGGCTGCGCCGTATGCGACGATCTACGATCCGCAGCCGACGGCCGCGTGGGTGAGTGCATTCGCGCCCACCACCGCATGCCCCACACTGACCTACACCGCGGGCTATCTTAACGCTCCATGCCGCCCGAGCTTCACCTCCGAATATGGCGAGACGGGCAGCGGCGTCAATACCATTCCCGCTTCGCGCCAAATGAACCCTCAGTCTACGGTGATGATCGCCAATCTGGCCTCGATCGCGTCCACGATCGGCACACCGAGCGCGACGCTGCTCAGCCAAAAGATGGCCAACGACTACACGGGGTCGGCCCCCTTTGTCTACGCTCGCACCAGCAACGATGCCAAGATCACCTTCATTCCGAATGACAACACGCAGATCTTCGGCAAATACAGCACCGAGCCGTTCCAGGTACTCGATCCGCAGGAACTGGGCGCGGCGGGCGGCGGCACCTTCGATGGCGGCCAGCCGGGCGCGGGGCATGGCCACATCCAGAATGTCGGCATGGGCATGAGCCATGTGATCAACGCCAACACCGTGTTGGACGCCGATTTCGGCTACACGCGGCAGTGGTCGGGTGCGGAATCGACAGTCGATCTCGCAGCCGGAAGCTATGGGCTGAACACACTGAAGATTCCGGGAACGAACCTTGCCTCCAACACCTCCGACCCGGATTATTGGGGCCAGCCGCTGATGAGCTTTAACAGCACCTTCAGCTCCATCGGCAACTCCAATACCGCTAATCCTTTCGAATTCCGCGACAATCAATTCACCGGCGATGTGAACCTGAGCTACGTCAAGGGCAAGCACCAGTTCAAGGCCGGCTTCACCTACTACCACTTCGACCTCAACCACTTCCAGCCCACCACCGGCGGCGGCGTCTCGAACGTACACGGCGGCTTCCTGTTTTCGGGCGGCATGACGTGCGCGGCTAGTGCGTGCAATAACGCGTACAACAACCTGGCCGATTATCTGCTGGGCCTGCCCAACGGCACGGCTTCGACTGCGGCCATTCAAAAGGCGCAGCAGGTTTACGATCCCAACTCTCTGCGCTGGACGGAACTTGGCGTCTATGTGCAGGATCAGTGGACGGTGTCTCCCAAGCTGACCATCACCTACGGCGTGCGCTTCGAGCGCTATCCGGCGGCGTACCGCGACCATACCGGCATCTCTGAGGTGTATTTGAACCGGCCTCAGTCCTCCAATGTCGAGGTTGGCGGCGTCATGGGCAACCCCAAGAGCGCAGGCGTGGATGTGGGGTACGGATTCTTCGCGCCTCGCGTCGGTTTCGCGTATCGCCTCGACAACAAAACCGTGATTCGCACCGGCGCCGGTATGACCGTCGATCCGGACAGCATGCGCGAACTGCGCGACGAATACCCCTTCGATTTGGCGCCGAACTATTACTCGCCAAACGGAGCGGCAACCATCGCAATTGATCCGGCGAATAACAACGCGGCCATGCCTCTCACCTATGGCATTCCGCTTCCAGTCGCGCCCAACTACACATCAGGCTATGTGGCGCTACCGGTCGCTGGCGGAACCAACGCCCTGTGGCCCACTTTCCGCCGCGGCTACATCGAAAGCTGGAACCTGTTTGTGCAACGCGACCTGGGAATGGGCTTTGTCGCCAACCTGGGCTATGTGGGTGATTTATTCGTCCGGCAACAAACCGGCGTCAGCCCGTATAATTCGTCGCCGCTGCCCAGCTCAAGCACGCCTTGCATGGCCAATGGACAATGGAACACCACACTTACCGGTTTGACCGGCCCGTGTACGGGCGGCTCATTGCCTGGCACCGCCGTCAACCAAATCATCAACCAGCAGACTTGCACCGCAAACGGCTGGTCAACGTGCACTACGAGCGCCGGCTTATACAACACCGGCGGCATTACCATGAACGGGCCGATCTTCAGCGCGAACTACAACGGCTTGCAGTCGACAGTGACCCACAATGCCGGCACGAACGCTACGATCGGCTTGGTTTACACCTACAGCCACGCCTTCAACTATGCAGACAACGGCGCCGGGACAGGAGGCGGAGGCACGGCCTTCAACTATCCCGGGTATTACAAAATGAACCGGGCGCAAGCCAGTCAGGACCAGAAGCACAACGTACAGGTCTATGGCATCTACAAGCCGCCCTTCGGCTACGGCCAGAAGTGGCTGAACAGCAACAGCGTAGTGAGCGAGATCGTGGGCGGCTGGCAGTTGACCGGCCAATACAGCTACTTCGGTGGCCTGCCGTTCTCAGTCTCCGCCAACAGCAACAATCTCAATGCGCCGGGCAGCACGCTCTACGCCCAGTTGGTTGCGCCATATCAATTACAGAAAGGGCACGCGCGCACCGTCGGCAGCCCGGTTTCCGGCGGCAACCCATGGTTCAATCCGGCCTCGTTTGCCAACCCAACCGAGCCGGCGTTTAGCACAGCAAATACCACCAACGCCTCGCCGGTCTTCGCCAACACGCATCGCAACCAGTTCCGCGGGCCTGGCACGGGTGTCGTAAACGGGAACCTGTTTAAGGGCTTCCGCCTGTACCGTGAGAGCGAATTCAAGGTCGGCGTGGAAGTGTTCAATCTCTTCAATCACCCGTATCTGAACCTGAACAGCCCGGGCACGACAGTGGGCGGCGGCACCTTCGGTTACATCACCAGCTTCGGACCACCGTACTCCCAGACGCAGGGAGCACGTTCGATGCAGTTCAGCGGAAAGTTCAACTTCTAACCTTTCGTCAGATCGACAAAGCGGCAGCTCCTCCGGGGGCTGCCGCTTTTGTTTTTGCGCGAAGTCCTGCGGCCTGACGGAGTCTCAGGAATCGCAACTCAACGCCCGCCTCGCCGGATATATTGGTTGCTGGGCAACTTGCAGTAGCCCGCGCACCGGCAAGCCGGGGGGCGCAAGCAGATTGCAACAGAACATTTTGGGAACGCGCGATTTCAAAAGGCCAAACGAGAGAGAAGGCCGCCGAACATGCAAGGCTATAACAAGCGCATAACCGACAAGCCAACCCGGCCCCGCCGCGCCGTGGCCTCCAGCGAAACCGCGCGCGCGATCAACCGCGACATTCTGTTGCATGCCATCCATCTGCACCAGCCTGTGAGCCGGGCCGACCTGGCGCGACTGACCGGACTACAGCCGAGTACGGTTTCAGTCATCATCGGCAAGCTTATCGATGAGGGATGGGTGCTGCCGGGTTCGCTGGGCCGGCTGCCGCGGGGACGGCGGCCTACGTTTGTCACGCTGAACGATCGGCACGTGATGCTGGCCATCGACCTGCGGCCGGGAAGGGCCAACCTGGCTGTCGTGGACATCAACGGCAGGTTCCTGGGCCGGGACACGGTCCCCTACGAAATCAAGGCCGGCTCCACAGCCGACGAGGCCAGGACGGCCATTGCGCACATCGCGCAGGCCGCGCATTCGCTGAAGGCAGCCTTCGGGGACCGCGCCTTTCACGGGCTGGGTGTGAGCGTTTCAGGCCGCGTAGACCAGAAGACGCAGCGCTTGTTGTTCTCGCCGAACGTGCCCTGGGGCCAGATCGATGTGCATGAAGAGCTTCAGCGGGTTCTGGAATCCCCGATCGAAATGGAGAACGCCGCCAACGCCTGCCTGTTCTCGGAGCGCTGGTTCGGAGACTTCCACGACGCCTCGAACATGCTGGTGGTTTCGGTGTCAGAGGGCATCGGTACGGGAATGCTGGTGGACGGGAACGTGGTGCGGGGCAGAGACGACATGGCAGGCGAGTTCGGCCACATGACACTGGAAGAATCCGGCCCCCTGTGCGGCTGCGGCAACACGGGCTGCTGGGAGGTATTTGCCTCCAACCGCGCGGGGCTGCGCTACTATCATGAGCTGGCGCCGGAAACCACGCTTACCAGCTTTCAGGAGCTGCTCAATCTCGCCCAGGCCGGCGACCTGCGCGCGCTGCGCTCCATCGACAAGATGATGGCCTGGCTGGCGCGGGGATTGACCATGTTGGCTGCGGGCCTGGCTCCTGAAGTGATCATCATTGTGGGCGACTGCACGGCGCTGTGGCCGCGCATTCGCCCGCTGCTGGAGAGCCAGCTGATTTCCAAGTCGATTACGCCGCACACGCCAAGCGTGGTGGCGGCCATGGATGGCGATGCCGCGCGCCTGCGCGGCGCCGCAGCCCTGGTGCTGCACAAGGTCCTCTTCGGGCAAACCGACTTCGCTCCGCAGGCGATGCGCGGCGGCGCGCACCCGATCTCAAAGGCAGTACCGCTCCCCGCCTGATTCCGGCCTTCGCTTTCATGCTGCAATCCAAGTCCTGTTCCTACTGGACCTGGCGTTGCCGGCTTGACAACCGACCTTTTGGGGTGACTATACTTCGCGGATGCAACAATTCGGAGGTCACGAGATGTCATTCCCAATGTCTCTTGTATTTCTGCGCAAGTCTCTCTCGCAATCACAAACAACCATGCGAATCGCCCTGGGATGTTCTCTGGCAGTTCTCTTCCTCACTTTGACCAATGCGCCGCTCGCCCGTTCGCAGGCGGTGGGAGCCGGTCAGATGCAGGGCATCGTCACCGACGCCACGGGCGCGCCGGTGGCGGCCGCAACCGTTGAGGCACTGCAAACGGATTCCGGGCTGCGACGCGATGTAGCTACCGGCCAGGACGGCGGGTACCTGCTGCCCAATTTGCCCGTCGGAGCCTATCAGTTGAAGGTGACAAAAGCCAGCTTCGAAACCTACACCCAATCCGGCATTGTCCTTGAAGTCGGCAACAATCTGCGCGTCGATGTGCAGCTCAAGGTGGGCGGAGCCTCGGAGACCGTCCAGGTGACTTCTGAAGCCTCAATGGTGCAGACCGAGGATCAGGCAATCTCTCAGGTCATCGACAAGCAACGCGTTATCGACCTGCCGCTGAACGGCCGCCAGGCCACGCAGCTCATCCTGCTTACTGCCGCCACCGCGGTTGCGCCCAGCGGCGACAACGTCGGGTCCAAGAACTACCCTTCTGAAATCACCTACTCCATCGCCGGCAGCCAGGGCACCCAAACCGATTACCTGATGGATGGCGCCGACAATACCGACTCGTTCTCGAATGTGAACCTGCCGTTCCCGTTCCCAGACGCGCTACAGGAATTCAGCGTGCAAACCTCGGGCCTCGCCGCGCAGTATGGCTTCCATCCCGGTGGAGTGGTGAATGTCGTCACGCGCTCGGGAGGCAACGCGTTTCACGGTACCGCGTTCGAGTTCCTCCGCAACAACTACTTCAATGCGCAAAACTACTTCTGGGTCCGCGGTCAACTGCCCGATACGCTCAAACGCAACCAATTCGGTGGAGTACTTGGCGGGCCGATCGTGAAGAACAAGCTCTTCTTCTTTGGCGGCTATCAGCGAACCATTGTTCACCAGCAATCGGCCAACACCAAGTACATTCTTCCCACGCAGGCCATGTTGAATGGCGACTGGACGGCATTTGAGGGCAGCAAGACGCTCAAAGCTCCGTTTGCCGGAAACACGATCAGCCCGACGCTCTATAACCAGTCGGCCGTGCAACTGGTGACAAAGTATCTTCCGCTCGCGACCGCTACGAACGGCGTTTTACTTTTCGGTCCGCCCAATCCCACCAGCGAAAACCAGTTCATCGGGCGTGTGGATTGGAATAAAAGCGAAAAGCAAAGCCTCTTCGTTCGCTACTACCTTACTCACTATTTCCAGCAGGGGTTCTTCAATAACAACCTGCTCAACACCACGAATCCGCAGCTGAACGACCAGGAACAGTCACTGACGCTAGGCCACACATACACGATCAATTCGTCAATGGTCAATTCGTTCCACGTAGCCGGAACGCGCAGCTTCGTCAGCCGCGGCCAGGTTTCAAGCCTTATCACTCCGCAGACGGTAGGCATCAACGTCAGCATTCCGGTTCCGAATTACATCTACATCGCGGTCTCGGGAGACTTTACCGAGTCCTGCGGAACCTGCGAGACCTACCAGGTGACGACGAACTCAGAGAATGTGGTGGACGACGTTTTCTGGACGCGCGGCAAACATCATTTTGGTTTTGGTGTCGACTATCTGCACCCGCACATGAACCTGCAAGGCACGAACAACGCCAATGGGCAATTCACCTTTAACGGATCGTTTACCGGCGACGCCATGGCCGATTTCTTCCTTGGCGATCTATTTACCATCTACCAGGGCAACGACACGGGCAGCACCTTCCGCAAAAACGAATTTGGAATGTACGCGCAGGACAGCTACCAGGTAACACCGCGCTTCACACTGAACGCCGGTGTGCGGTGGGAGTCGGATCTGCCGGAGGTTGAGACCGCGGGCCGCGGCGACAGCTTCTCCATGTCCGCCTTCCTCGCCGGAACCACCTCCACTGTCTTCAAAACCGCGCCTCCGGGGCTTCTCTTCGCCGGCGACCCCGGCATCCCCAAGGGTTACATCAACAACCACTGGAATCACTTCGAGCCGCGCGTCGGTATCGCATGGGATCCACGCGGCCTGGGCCGTGAGAGCATTCGCGCGTCCTACACCGCAGGGTTTTCGCAGCCCATCGTCTACATGGAAGATCGCTATGAGAACAACGCTCCCTACGGCGACGCCATCACGATCAATCCTCCTGCGGGCGCTTTCTCAAACCCCTACACGGGTTACCCCGGCGGCAATCCCTTCCCGCAGCCCTATCCGCCGAGCCACACCGGCGCCTTCTTCCCGACCGCAGCTTCGTACTTCCTGTTCCCTGTGAATATGAAGCCGAGTTATACGCAGACCTGGAACCTGACGCTCGAAAAGCAACTGGGCGCCAGTTGGGAAGTTACGGTCGGCTATCTGGCCAACCACGTCGTACATATTCCGTCGGGCAACGAGGATAACCCTGCCACCTATATTCCCGGCACGTGGACCGGCGCGGGAAGCTGCGGATCGCTCACTGTTGCTCCTGGGCCCAGCGGCACGGCATGCTCGAGCACGGGCAACACCAACCAGCGCCGCGCCACAGCGCTGGCCAATCCTGTCACGGGCGCTTACTACTCCGAGATCAGCGTGATGTATGACGGCTCGAGCAGCATCTATGACGGCTTGCTGCTCACCGTGCAGCACCGCTTGGCCAACGATTTCACGTTGCTGACCAACTACGCCTGGTCGAAGTGCATCACCGGCGGCACGGACGTGGGCGACCTGGGCGGCAACACCTTCCAGAATCCCTTGAAACCTGCCACTGACCGCAACAACTGCGGGGAAGACTTCAGGAATAACTTCAATACTTCTGTTGTGGCCACAAGCTCGGTGAAGGGAAGTCCGATAGAGCGGGCGCTGCTGAGCGACTGGCAGATTGCGCCCATTGTTGCGATCATCTCCGGGACGCGCGTATCGCCCACCACCGGAACCGATGCTTCGCTCACGGGCGTAAACGTCGACCGGCCCAACCAGATCGGAAACCCGTATCTGACTGGGCAAGGCCGCAAGATTGTCCTGAACCCGGCATCGTTCGCGAAGAACAGTCCGGGAACGTACGGCAACACGCGGCCATACGAGTACCTGGGCCCTACTTATTACGATCTCGACGGGGCCATCGTGCGCTACTTCCCCATGCCCGAGAACATGAAGCTGGCATTCCGGAGCGAGTGCTTCGACTGCCTGAACCATCCCAACCTGCCGGGCCCCACGGCGGCATTCAACAGCTCGCTGTTCGGCCAGATCACCACTACAACACCCTATACTCCGCGGATCCTTCAGTTCAGTCTGAAGCTTGATTTTTAACACCGCGATTGAGAATCGGACTGCGCAGACCGCTTGAAGTTGATTGACCACGAGGCATCGGGCGAAAGCCGATGCCTCGAGTTTTTGTGGCGAACTGTTTTCGCCAAAGCTGTTCTGCCGGAGCCGTTCTGTATGATGGGGTTTCGTAAAACTGCATTGTGATGGGAGTCTTGCAAGCCATGAGAGTGGGAGTTATCGGAACCGGCGCGATTGCATGGAAACATGCACAGGCCTACAAAAACATCGGCTACCAGATCACGGCGTGCACCGATCGCACCGAAGAAAAAGGGCGGAAGTTTGCTGAGGCGTGGGGTGCCGAGTATGTAGCCAATCCGGAGCAACTGAGCCAGCGCGCGGACGTGGATTTTCTCGATCTCTGCACCTTTCCCGGCTACCGGCTGGCCGCGGTGGAGCTGGGCGCGAAGTATGGCAAACACGTGCTGGTGCAGAAGCCGATGGCTGTAGACCTGGAGACGGCTGCGCCCATGATCGCATTGGCGCGCGCGGCGGCCATTCAACTGGGCGTGGTGAGCCAGCATCGCTTTGACGATTCGACGCTGTTTCTCAAACGCGCGCTGGCCGCGGGAAGGCTGGGACAGATTTTGCAAGCCGACGCCTATGTGAAGTGGTACAGGACAGATGAATATTATGGACGGCCGGTGAAGGGAAGCTGGGCCGGCGAGGGCGGCGGTGCGCTGATCAGCCAGGCGATCCATCAAGTGGATGTGTTGCTCTCGCTTGTGGGCGCGGTCGACGAGGTCTTTGGTTATTGGCGGCTGGGCGCCATTCACAAAATCGAATCCGAGGATCTGGTATGCGCAGTGATGCATTACGCATCGGGCGCGCTGGGCGTGATACAGGCCGCGACCGCACTGTGGCCGGGCTACCCGGAGCGGATCGAAATTCACGGCACAAAAGGGAGCGCGATTGTGACTGGCGACCAACTGACCACGTGGGATGTGCGCGACGACCCTTCGGCGAGCTCAGGGCAGGCTACGGTCGAGCCGCCGCCGCTTGCGCTTGAGGCCAAGTCGGGCGCGTCCGATCCCATGGCGATTTCGCTGACTCCATTCGAGCGGCAACTCGCCGACTTTGGCGAAGCATGCAAGACCGGCCGCGCGCCGGCGTCGTCCGGTATCGAAGGCTATCGCGCACTGCAACTGGTGCGGAGCATTTACACATCCTGCGCCGAGGGAAGAAAAGTGAAGATTCCTTCCGCCGAAATCTAGCCTCGCAGTAACCCGAATGATTGATCACGCGTTCTCATGATGGAACCTGAGCTGGACTCCTTGTATAATTCGAGAGACGAACAAAATATGAGCAGCTCGACTATCGCACCCCATCCAAATTTGGCAAAAGATGCCTTTGTCGTCAGGGATCCCGACCAGGACCTGAGCCCGATGACGGGAATGACCCGTCAGCACTATATCGAGTGCGCGCAATATGTCCTGGGACGCGCCTTCCGGCACGTGAAGTCTTTTGACCAGCCGATCGTTTTTCCGCTGGTGCCGGGCAAATCCTATCCGCAGCCAGGCGACCCGGAATGGCGGTTTCGCTCGTTCGAGTTCGAGGCGTTGGAGAGGACGTTCAACCTCGCGGCGCCGCTGGTCCACGTCGACCCGGAAATGTCGATCGGCAACATCAAATTGCGCGATTACTATTGCCACCATTTCTACAACGCACTGACGCCGGGACACGCGAACAGCCTGCCGCTGCCCGAGGATTTGCCTGACGCGACCTATCAGTTCACATGCGAGTTCGGCGGATTGACGAAGACGCTGCTGCTGATGCCCGATGTGCTGTGGCCGCATTTGTCTCAACAGCAACGCGATGCGATGGCCGTCACCATCTCCAAGTGGGCGCATCACCGCACCACGCAGAACAACTGGCGGCTGTTTAATATCTGCGCGCTTTCATTTCTGAAAAAACACGGCTACGCCATCGACGACGATCTGCTCAAGAGCCACCTGATGTGGATCGCGTCGTACCATGCAGGCAACGGCTGGTATCTGGAGCAAAGTTACAACTACTACACGATTAGTCTTTTTGTGGTCTACGGAACCATCTGGAGTCAGGCTTTCGGCCGCGAGCACTATCCCGAAATCGCCGCGGTGCTCGAAAAGAGTTTCGCGGAACTGTTTCAGACCTACACCAATTTTTTCGGGCGCAACGGCTTCATCAACATGTGGGCAAGAAGCATCTGCTATCGCTCATGGATCTCGGGTGGATTCCCGGCGTCTTTCCTGCTCGAGCAAAAACCGCCGTTCGATCCCGGATGGGCGCGGCGCTTGTGCTCAGGATCGATTCTGCAATTCACCGGGCGGGAAGATTTTTACCAGAACGACATTCCCAGCCTGGGCTTTTACGGTCATCGCGAGTTCGCGATCCAGAGCTACAGTTGCCCGGCCAGCCCGTTCATCATGTTTCTTCCGTTCATCGCTCTGGCGTTGCCGGAAGACGCACCTTTCTGGACGGCCAAAGAAAACGACGGCATGTGGGCAGAGCTCGGCGGGAAATCAAAGAGAACGGTTCTGGAAAAACCGGGGATCGTCCTCGTCAACCATGGCTCGAGCGGAAGTTCGGAGATCGTCTCCGGCAAGGTGTACGACGACGATCACAACTATTCCAAGCTGGTGTTCAATACGCATTTCCCGTGGGAGAATCACAATCGCAAGGGCGGCACATCGCAGGAGTACAGCTTCCGCAGCCTGGACCCGCGCGATTTGCGGGGCGTCGACATCAATTTCTACCTCACTGGCCGCACCGTCGATAACACGGCAGCGAAGAACGGCGTGTACGTTACTTCGCAGAGCATGCTCTTCAACGGCGTGCGCAATGGAGTGCTCTACCGGCAACTGATCCTGCGCAAGCCGCCGAACAACGGCGTCGGTTACCTCATCGACCTGGCCGAAATCACCGTGCCGGGCGGCGTGGTGCGCGTGGATCGCTGCCGCCTCGCCTTCGAGCACGAACTCACGCTCGGCCATTACGGCCTGCCCCACATGGGCGGCGAAAGCGCCGTCCTGCGCGCCTTTGAGACGGGCACGGAGCGCGGCATCACGGCATCCATTCCCGGCCGCCAGGTGGCGCTCATCGCTTACTCCGGCTGGGACGAAATCGAAAGCCAGGTGCATCGCGGTTTCAACGCCGAGGCGGACGAGAGCACGGTGTTGTACGTCCATCGCAAACGCACCGCAAAAAATCCGGCGATGGAGTTGATGATCACCACCATGCTGCACAAGACGGACGATTCCGAATGGACTAAAGACGAACTGAGCCCGGTCAAAAATGTTCGGATCATCGACGTCACTCCATCGGGCTCGGTGCTCGGTGCCGAGATCACGTTAGCGGATGGCGCCGTCTATGTGGTCGACTTCAAGGACATAGACGGATTAAAGAATTCCTGACGGCTCTCGCATCAGCTCAGTGACTCGCTGTTCGATCCGGCAGCACCGTCCATATCTCAGGATCTTCCTGGCCAAGCGACCACGAGCAGAAGCCTTCGAGGCCGCGATCCGCCGCCAATTGATACCGGTCGCGAAACGTGCGCTGGTCGGTATAGAAAACCCACTCGCGCAACTGATCGCGGTAGAACCAAAAGAAAGCTGTGTGGTCGGTCGCATCCCAATCGGGCTTGGCGCCAAACTGGGTGGACAATTGCAGAGCGTCGGCCGCCTTGATGGAGTCGCCGGTGAGATTGGGCCGCTCGTCGCCGGTGGTTTTATCTGCGATGGGCGCGCCGGTGTACCAGTGGTAGCCGTAGAGCGGAATGCCGAGCGAGAGCTTTTCCCTGGGCACAAACTGCAGCGCGTAATCCAGATTGTCGACAGTCCATTGCCAGCCGGCGACGGGGCCGGGCATGGTCCAGCGCGTGTGCTCGTCGTAGGTCATCAGACAAATCAGGTCCACGGATTTGGCGAGAGCGGCAAGATCGTACGCGCCGCGCCAGTCGGTGAACATCCACTTTGAGAATCCGCCATTGCCTGGATAGCCGGGCGCGTTAGGCACAGTGGCAATGGTGAGCTTGAGGCCCGCTTTGTGCAGCGTGTCCGCTGAGTGCGCGACCAGCGTCGTCAACAAATCGCGGTCGAGATAGTCGACGTGTTCGAAATCGATTTGGAAGCCAACGTAGCCGTGCAGCCTGGCCTCGCGGAGCAGCGCATCGTTCATGCGCTTTTGTGCGGCTTCGCTGCCGGCCAAATTGTGGAACTTGGCTTTCCCGAAGAGCGCGACGATGGGCATAACCGGCAGGCCCTGGCTTTGCGCGGCTTTGAGCACCGTCGCGTTGGGCGCGCCCGTCACCAGCCCGCTTTCATCCACGCTGTACCAGGCTGGCACCAGCAGATCGATCTTGCCTGAGTGGGCGAGAAATGATCGCACGGAATCGGCGGCATCGGTCATGTAAAAGAGCGCCGACGGCGCGGCGCAGAACGCTGGGATGGCTAAAAGGCAAAGCCATGCAGCGAGAATCAATCGACGCATAACGAAACACCTCACAAAAATCCACGCGAGAAACCGGTTACGGGGCGTTGCTTGAAACTATAATCGAACGGCGCGGTGGTTTGCCGCGAATACAATCATTCCGACTTGATTTTGCAGGAGTTTGTTGCGCAATGAAAGACGAATCGAGGAGAGAGCGGCCGACGCGGCGTGAGGTTCTGCTGGGCGCGGGCGCATTTGGCCTGATGCAAGCGGGGGTCGCGCGCGCGTTTGGGGAGCAGCCATCGACTGTGCCCGCGAGCCCGAAGCTGCCTCATGCGCGGCCGCCCGTGGCGGATCGCAAGTTTACTTCGCCGGTGGTGGAGGATGCCATTGCCACTTTGCAGCGCCAGATTGCCGACCCGGCTCTGCGCGTGCTGGTGGAAAATTGCCTGCCCAATACACTCGACACGACTGTTTATCCCAGCGTCGTAGACAAGCATCCCGACACCTATGTGGTCACCGGCGACATCGACGCCATGTGGCTGCGCGACTCCTCGGCGCAGGTGTGGCCCTATCTGCGGCTGGCGCGCAAGGACGCGCGGCTGCGCGTTCTGCTCGAAGGTGTCATTCGCCGCCAGGCGCGCATGATTCACCTCGATCCCTACGCCAATGCGTTTACGCGCGAGAGCACTGATCCGCCGCTCACCTGGGCGGAAGGCGACCGTACAGAGCATCACGCAGGCGTGGCCGAACGCAAGTGGGAGATCGATTCGCTGTGTTTTCCGATTCGGCTGGCATACGGCTATTGGCAAGCCACAGGCGACACCGGTCCCTTCGATGCGCAGTGGCGCGCGGCGGCGGATGAGATTCTGCGCACCTTTACCGAGCAGCAGCGCAAACAGGCGCATGGGCCGTACAGTTTCCAGCGCAGGGCTGAGTCACCTTACGACACGCAGGGGCTTTCGGGATTCGGCAATCCGGCGAGGCCGAACGGAATGATCTTCAGCATGTTCCGGCCGTCGGACGATGCGTGCATTTTTCCATTGTTGGTGCCGTCGAATCTTTTCGCGGCCAAGGCGCTGAACCAAATGGCAGAGCTGGCCGCGCACGCGGCGCATGACGCGGCGCTTGCAGCACGGGCCTCGGCGCTGAGCGGTGAAGTGGCGCAGGCCACCGCGCAACACGGGCGCGTGAACCATCCGCAACTAGGCGAGATCTGGGCGTATGAAGTGGACGGCTACGGCGGCCAATTGCTGATGGACGACGCCAACGCTCCGGGCCTTGTGACGCTCGCTTACCTTGGCATCTGCCCGGTCGGCGATGCAGTTTATCAGCGGACGCGCGCCTTCGCGCTTAGCGAAGCCAATCCCTATTTCTTCCGCGGCACGGCAGCGGAGGGCGTGGGCGGGCCGCATATCGGGCTCAACTCCATCTGGCCGATGTCGATCATGTATCGCGCGTTCACGTCGACCGACGATGCGGAGATTCGCCAATGTCTGCGCTGGCTGCGCGACACGACGGCAGGTACAGGCTTCATGCACGAGTCGTTCAACAAGGACAATCCATCGAAGTTTACGCGCTCGTGGTTTGCGTGGGCCAACACGCTTTTCGGCGAACTGATGCTGACCCTCGCCGACCAGAAGCCGGCGTTGCTGACGGCGCCGCTGAGTTAGGGTCGCTGGCCGTTTGATCTACGCTGCCACGAGATCGCGCTGGAGGACAAGGTCACGATGCGCCGCGCTTGCGTGATCGGATCGGGCCCGAACGGGCTGGCCGCTGCCATCGTGTTGGCGCAGGCGGGGCTGCGCGTGGACGTCTACGAGGCGGAAGTTGAACCGGGCGGCGCAACCCGCACCTTGCCGCTGACGCTGCCGGGATTTCTGCACGATTTTGGTTCGGCCGTCCATCCCTTTGCGGCAGGATCGCCGTTTTTCAATACGCTTCCGCTGGCGGAGCACGGGTTGGAGTGGATCCACGGCGATGCTCCCCTAGCGCATCCACTCGATGACGGCACTGCGGTGGTGCTGGAGCGCGACCTGGCCGCAACTGAGCGCGCGCTGGCAGAAGACGGCAAGGCGTGGCGGCGTTTGATGCAGCCCGCGGCCGATGATTGGCAGGAATTTGCTCAGGATTCGTTGGGACCGCTGCTGCGCACGCCGCATCATCCTTTGCGCAGGTCGAAGTTCGGATTGAGCGCGCTTGAGTCCGCGCGAGGCTTCGCGGCGCGCCATTTTTCGAACGCGCGCACGCGCGCAGTGTTTGCAGGATTGGCAGGGCACTCCTGCCTGAGCTTCGACGCGCCGCTGAGTGCAACTATCGGATGGATGTTCGGCATTACGATTCATGCGGTGGGCTGGCCGATACCGCGTGGCGGCGCGCGCGCAATTGCTCAGGCGCTCATCAGTTATCTGTGCTCGCTCGGCGGCACGGTGCACACTTCGCACCGTATCGACGCCGCGGCGTTCAAAGAGCTCGAAGCGGACAGCGAGTTCGTATTCTTCGACACCGCACCGCGACAACTGCTGGCGATTGCCGGCGACCGGATTGGCAGCGGCTACCGGCGCGCGTTCGAGCGATTCCAGCCGGGGCCGGGCGCATTCAAGATCGACTACGCACTTTCAGATCCTGTCCCGTGGCGCGCACAGCAATGCCGGCGCGCCATCACGGTACACCTTGGAGGAACATTCGAAGAGATCGCCGCTTCGGAATACGCCGTGGCGCACGGCCGGTGCGCGGAACGGCCCTTCGTGCTGGCTGCTCAGCCCACGCTCTTTGATCCCACGCGCGCGCCTGCGGGCCACCATGTGCTGTGGGCATATTGTCACGTGCCCAACGGGTCGATGTTTGACATGACGGAACGTGTTGAGGCGCAGATCGAGCGCTTCGCTCCTGGCTTTCGCGATTGCATTCTGGCGCGTCACGTTTCTACGCCGGCAACACTGGAAGCGATGGACGCGAATCTTCTGGGAGGCGACATCGGCGGCGGCGCATTGTCGCTGCGCCAGATGATTTTCCGGCCCACTCTGCGCGGCTACGCTACGGGCGCCAGGAATTTGTATCTGTGCTCGGCGTCGACGCCTCCCGGGGGCGGCGTGCACGGCATGTGCGGCCATCATGCGGCGCAGTTGGCGCTGCGGCAGATGCAGAGAGCTTGAAACGGCTGCACAAAAAAAGAGGCCGCTTGCTGGTATGGCTCTATGCTTTCCCTAAAGCACAGCTTCAGCAAACGGCCGGTTGAGTTGTTTCTCCAGGAGGATGAAATCTTCGGTTCAACCGCGCGCGTAGCTCTCGAGAGCTACGCGGCTGGGGATGGTCAGCGTGCATCCGTGCTGCGCCACCAGGTGATGATTCTTAAAAATACTCAACGTGCGCGTAACGGTTTCGCGTGATGCGCCGATGAACTCGCCGATCTGCTCGTGCGTAAGCGAGAGACGGCAACGCGCCGCGCGTTCGGGTTTCTGGCCGGGCTCGTCGCTCCACACCAGCAGCAGACGCGCCAGGCGCTCGGGTACAGAAGTTGAGAGACCCACCATGCGCAGTTGCTCGCAGGCGGCGTGGTAGGTGCGAACCATCTCGCGCGCCACGGATTGGTAGACGGCGGGATGGCGAGACATGAATTGCAGGAAGGCCGTCTGCGAGATGTGCGCGATTTTGGCCGGATACATCGTATCCGCGGTCATTTCATATGCCCCGCCAGAGAGCGCGGAGGAAAGGCCCAGCACTTCGCCTGCCTTGGCGATGCGGAAGCTCAGGCGGCGGCCGTCGGGCGAATTGATGGAGAGCTTGACCTCGCCCTCGAGAACTACGTAGATGCCCGAGGCCGGTTGCGTCTCGCAGAAGAGAACCATGCCAGCGGGGTAATTGGAGGGCGCGAGCAGGTGCTCGAGTTCGGCCAGAGCTTCGGCCGGTAACGACTTGAAAAACTCGCCCTTCAGATAGGAAGGAACATTCGCCTCGTTCGTCGATTCGTATGCTGTGTGCATTTCAGACCTCCGGGCCCGCTGGTTGAGAATTCGTGTTTGCCACTTCTTCGGCAAGATACTGGGTCCATGGTGTGCCGGCGAGGATTGCGGCTCCGGTTTGAGAGTAGATGGTTTGCAGAATCCGAATTCCGTCGCCATCGGCGAAAGTGGTTTCCCGCAGATCGAGAGATAGTTTCTTCTGCGCGCATGTCGCAGCTTTCTCTTCCCAGAGACGGCGAAGTTCGTCCGCCCATGGTCCGGCAAGGCGCCCTTCCAACTTGAGAACGACTGCATCCGATTTTTCTTCAAGAGTGATTCGCAGCACTTGCTGGCCCGCCTTGCGCCATGCCTGTGTATAGGCACGGCGCGTGCCAAACTTGTGCGCCGGCGCGACGAAGGACGTGGAGCGCGGAAAGCAAAGCAGTTAAATTCCTGACGATTCACCTGGGGAGGGTGACGAAGCACAGCGCGTGACGAAGCGACGGCGACGAAATTTCGTCACGGAGACGATGGGAAGTCGCGGAGCGCTTTCACACTCACGCTCACACTCACGCTCGACGTCTATATATAATCGCCGCGCTCGATGCCGAGCTTCTTGATTTTGGAGTTGAGCGTGGTGCGCTTGAGGCCGAGACGCTCGGCCGCACCGCCGGGTCCGCCGATCACGCCTTTGGCATCGCGCAGCGCGCGCAGAATGGTTTCAAGCTCCGCGGCTTGCAGCGTGGGATTGACGAACGCTGTGTCGTCCTCTTCCTCTTCCTGCATGGCTTCGATCTCGGCGAGCGGCACATAGAGCACCGGCCCGCGCGTGAGGATCACGGCGCGCTCCAGGAAATTTTCGAGCTCGCGAATATTGCCGGGCCACTTCCATGCCACCAGCGCATCCATGGCCTCCGGCGGAATGGTTTCGATGGTTTTGCCCATGCGGCGGGCATGGCGCGAAACAAAATGCCGAACCAGGATGGGAATGTCGGCGACACGGTCGCGCAGCGGCGGAGCAAACACCGGAAAGACCTTGAGGCGATAAAAGAGGTCGCTGCGGAATTCTCTTTCCGCGACCATTTTCGCCAAATCGCGATTGGTTGCGGCGATCAGCCGCACGTTGATGGGGATAGGGCGCGTGCCGCCCAGGCGCTCGATCTCGCGTTCTTGCAGAGCGCGCAACAGTTTCGGCTGTAGGTCGAGCGGCAGTTCGCCCACTTCGTCGAGAAAGAGCGTACCTTCGTGCGCCAGCTCGAGGCGGCCGATTTTGCGTGCGATGGCGCCAGTAAACGCGCCCTTCTCATGGCCGAAGAGCTCGCTTTCCAGCAGCCCCGCGGGAATGGCGGCGCAATTCAGCTTGATGAAGGTGCGCTCGCTGCGCGGGCTCAGGCGATGGATGGCGCGCGCCAGCAGCTCTTTGCCGGTTCCCGTTTCGCCCTGGATGAGCACGGTGGCATCGGTGGGCGCGACGGTCGCAATCTCGCGCAGCACGCTGCGCAGGCCCGAGCTTTCGCCCACAATGTCTTCGAAGCGGTGGTCGAGATTGATCTCGTCTTCGAGGTACTTTTTTTCCTGAGTCAGGCGATCACGCAGCTCAGCGATCTGCTTAAAGGCCAGCGCGTTATTTACCGCCATGGCCACTTGTCCCGCGACCTGGGTTAGCATCTCGGCGTCGTGCTGCGAAAAAGCATTCTCGAGACGGCTGGCTACCATCATGGTGCCGAGAGTCCTCTCGCGGTGCACCAGCGGAACCCAGACTCCTGATTGCATGCCCATGCCGGTGAGGTGCTGCACGGAATCGGGCGCGAAGGTCCAGCGATCGATCTTGTTGAGAATCACGGGCCGCCGCGTGCGATAAGCCTGGCCAGCAGGAGAAGCGTCAGGATCGAGCAGCACTTCGCCGTGGTTGGCATCGTCGTCGCCGGAGGCGAGAAACTGCACGCGCAGCTTGCCTGTGGGTTCGTCATAGAGCGCCAGCGTGGCAGCATCGTGCGGCACCATCTGGCGGATGCTTGCGGTGAACGCTCCGAGCAGCTTGCGAATGTCCACGTTGACCAGCAACAGACTGCTCAGCTCGGCGATCACCGACTCCTGCGCCTGCTTGTGCTCCGTCACGTCGCGGGTGATTTTGGAAAAGCCCGTAACTGCGCCGCTGCTGTCGTGGATGGCCGTGAGCACGACGTTGGCCCAGAGGCGGGAGCCGTCTTTGCGGACGCGCCATCCCTCTTCTTCCACGCGGTTCTTGACGATGGCCTGGCGCAAAAGTTCGGCAGGACGGCCCTGCTCAATATCCTCTTGCGTAAAGAAACGCGAATAGTGCAGGCCCAGCACCTCATCCGCCTTGTATCCCTTGATGCGCTCGGCACCGGGGTTCCAGGTAAGCACGTGGCCCTCGCGATCGAGCATGTAGATGGCATACTCACCGATGCTCTCGACAATGGAACGCAGCCGCGCATCATTGAGACGCAACGCCTCCTGCGCCGCGCGCTGCTCCGTGGCGTCGCGGATGAAGGTCAGCACTGCGGGCCCGTCTGCGGTTTCGATCGGCTTGAGCATGATGTCGACCGGGACTTCCGTGCCGTCTTTGCGCAGGCCAAACAGATTCATTGCCGCGCCCATCTGCCGCGTGCGCGGATGCGCGCTGTAGTTTTCGCGATGCCGGGGATGGCCGCCGCGGAAGCGCGCCGGCACCAGCATTTCGACTTGCTGGTCGATCAGCTCTTCGCTCGCGTAACCGAACAGCTGCTCGGCGCGCGGGTTGACAGCGCGCACGACGCCGTTCCCGTCGGTGACCAGGATCGCGTCTGGCGAGAACTCAAAGAGCCGCTCGATTGTGTCTTGGGCAAAACCTGGACGCGAACGTTCGTGCGCATCCGCGTGCTGCCCTGGGAAATCCGAGAGAGCCATTTTGTGCTACCGACCTTAGCTGAAAGGTACGCTCCCGGACCGTGGTTTGCAACGCCGAACAAGGAAACTGTGACGAGATCCGCAGAATGGGTGCGCGGCAGGCTCAGGAGGGTGTCGCCTGCTCCGCCAGGTAGTCGAGCCATGCGTCCATGCCGGCGCCGGTTTTGGCGGAGGTCTCGAAGATGCGGATGCCCGGCCGGATCTCGTTGATGTTGTGCAGGGCCAGCTCGCGGTCGAAGCCGCAGGGTTCGGCGATATCGATCTTGGTAATCACTGCCGCATCGGCGGAGTTGAAAAGGCCCGGGTATTTGAGGGGCTTGTCTTCGCCTTCGGTCACACTGAGCAGGACCACGCGGATGCGCTCGCCCAGGTCGTAGCTTGAGGGGCAAACAAGATTGCCGACATTTTCAATAAACAGATAGTCGAGACCGGCGAGCGAAACGCCCTCCCAGCCTTCGAGGTGCCTGGTGATCATCTCCGCGTCGAGGTGGCAGATGCCGTGGGTGTTGATCTGGCGCACGGGCGCGCCGCTCGCCGCCAGCCGCCGCGCATCGTTGTCGGTTTCAAGATCGCCAACCAGGGCCGCCGCCTGCGCGCCGCGGGCGCGAAGCTCGCGCAGCGTGCGCTCAAGAAACGCGGTCTTGCCTGTGCCTGGGCTTGAGACCAGGTTCAGCACCAGCACGCCGGCCGAGGTGAATTGATGGCGCAACCCCGCCGCCAGCTCGTCGTTCTTCTTCAGAATTCCCCGCCGCAATTCGACGATGCGCGTTGTCATACCTGCTCCTTAACCGGGTCCGGCACGACCGCATCCGGTTCTTCCAGTTCAATCGATTCGATTTCGAGCTCGCGTCCCTGGCGCAGATCGGCCGCCAGCTCGCCGCATTTGGGACAGCGAAAACTTTGCACGCCTGCGATTTCGGCGTCGGCGCCGCAAGCATCGCAATGCAAAATCACGGGCAGAATGTTGATCACCAGTGCCGCGCCCGCAAGCGGCGAACCCTCCGTGGCCAGCTCCCAGCAGAACTTCAGCGAGTCCTCGACCACCGACGCCAAAGCGCCAACGCGCAGCCGCACTTCTTTCACGCGCGCGCCAGGATACTTAGCCGCCGATTCGGTGACCGACTCCACAATGCTGGCCGCGATGGAAAGCTCGTGCATAGATGTCGTTTCTTCCTGAAAGATACTACGCCGCGGGCAGCTTTGGCTGGCCGCAGAGCAGCGCGCCGCCGCCGGCCGGCTCAAATTGTAAGATGGAAGCAAAGGATCTTCCCCGTGCCAGGCACAACCATTCAATCGACGCGCCTTGCCCTCAGCGCCCTCGCGCCCGAGACGTTTCAGTCGGAAATCCGCGCTATGACCACGGAGTGCGACCGCATGGGCGGCATCAACCTGGCGCAGGGCGTGTGCGATACGCCGGTGCCCTCGGTGGTAGAGGCCGCCGCCGCTCAGGCCATGCGCGATGGGCAAAATATCTACACGCGATGCGACGGCATTGCGCGTCTGCGTGAGGCCATCGCGGCCAAGCAGCAGCGCGACTACGGACTTGGCTACGATTTTGACCGCGAGGTGCTGGTGGCGTCGGGAGCCACGGCCGGTCTTCATGCCGCGGCCATGGCGCTGCTCAACCCCGGCGACGAAGTGCTGGTTTTCGAGCCGTTTTACGGCTACCACGTGAATACGCTCAAATCGCTGCGGGTCAATCCCGTTCTGGTGGCGCTGGCCGAGCCCGATTTCCGTCTCGATGTGGACGAGCTGCGCGCCGCTGTGACGCCGCGAACGCGCGCTGTCCTCGTGAATACACCGGCCAATCCCAGCGGCAAGATTTTTTCGCAATCCGAACTCGAACAGGTTGCGGAATTGTGCAGGCAGCACGATCTGTTCCTGATCACCGATGAGATTTATGAGTATTTCGTTTACGATGACGCGCGCCACATCTGCCCGGCCACGCTGCCCGGCATGCGCGAGCGCACCGTCGTGATCTCAGGCTTCAGCAAAACGTTTTCCATCACGGGCTGGCGTATTGGCTACGCGGTTGCCGATGCGCGATGGATGCCGGCCATGGCGCATTTTCACGACCTGACCTACGTGTGCGCGCCTGCGCCGCTCCAGGTGGGCGCGGCCGCGGGGCTCGAACAATTGCCGACGAGCTTCTACACGCAACTGGCTGCCGATTATCAAGCCAAGCGAGGAAAGATGGCGTCCGCACTCGAAGACGCGGGCATGAAGCCGACGGCGCCCGCGGGCGCGTATTACATTATGGCTGACGTGGAGCGTTTGCCCGGCAAAACCGCCGCGGAAAAGGCGCGCCACCTGCTGCGCTCTACCGGCGTGGCCGCCGTGGCGGGATCGGCATTCTTCCGCCCCGGCCGCGGCGAGAACCTGCTGCGCTTCTGCTTTGCCAAGCAGGATGCGGAGCTGGATGAAGCCTGCGCGCGGCTGCGCAAGCTGTAAAGGCGCATTCCCCAATTCTGCACAAACTTCGTGCCCCACATCTCGCTTTTGAGATGTGGGAGAGCACGATCTCTATCTCAGCAACTCTCGGGCAGCGACGGTCCGCCTACTGCCCCTGCGCAGCCAGCCACTTCTTCAGGTTGGGCTCCTGCAATCGCCGCAACTCGATGCAGCCGTCGATGTGCTCGAGCGCGTGCCTAAATGTGGAGTCGGTCGCAGGCACCGGGTGCGCGGCGAAGAAGTTCTTCACGTCGTCACGCGCTTCGGCAGAGCAAAAGCTACCCGTGCCGTCCACAAGGTACGAGCCCATCTCGGTTGTGAATTCCGCCTGCACCTGGTTCCAATGCGTCTTGATGAATTTCCAGGCGGCGTCGCGGTTTGCGGGGATGCGCAGAGCGATGTTGAACTGCATGGCCGAATCCTGATTGCGCACCTTGGGGGAAACGGAATATTGCATGGCGCGTTCGAGCAAATCGGGATTCGTGAACATGACAAGCTCGCGCAACGCAGTGTTCTGCAACTCGGGATTGCTCGAGGTCTCGTAGATCTTTTGCAGTTTGTCGAAGAGCGCTGCATCGCCGTTCTCCGCAGCGATGCTGAGAGCGGTCTGGCCGAGAGTGGGGCTGACCGAAGACGGATCGGCCAGATATTGATCTGCAATCTGGCGCGCCTGGGCTCGCAAATTCGCATCTCTGCCGGCGGAGGCCAGGATGCTGAAGAGATACGCGTGCAAGGCACGCTTGTTCGACGTGTCGCTTGCCGAGGCGTCGCCGAGCTGCGCGTACACAGGGGCAAACGTCCGTCGCATCCAGGCGGCAAGCACGTCACGCTCTTCCTGGGTCGAGGCCACGCTGTTCTTGATCACGCTCACGTTGTCTACGGCGTTGGAGAGAACATCGCTGCTGGGATCGGAGCGCAGCGCAGCCACGAGAGTGAGATAATCGCCGACCGTAGCTTTATCGGCGCGCACCTGCGCCCACTCGTCGCCGGTCAGGCTGATGCGCTCTTCGGGAGTCAGGCCAGTTTCCACCTGGGCCACAAGCGCCGCGTACTGTGCGGGTGCATACGCACTGCGGTAGTAGCCCTTGCCGCCCGCGTTGGCGAAGAAGACTTTCGAGGCCTTCACCGCCAGCGACGGCGAGGAGGGAGTAAGGACCTGGCATTCCTGTTTTTTCCTGCCCACTTTGAAGCAGACCGGCATGGTCCACTTCTGCGCGAGATCGGGCGTGATGCCGGGACTGAGGAAGAAACGCGACTGCGCGACCGGAACCTGGCCCCCGGCGGGAACGCCAAATTCGCCGGGAGGGCCAAATTTCAGCAGGGGCGCGCCGGGCTCGGCCACCAGCGACTCCATGATCTTGTCGACGGGCTTGTGACTCACTTCGGTCTGCGCGTTCCAGAAATCCTCGGCGGTGGCGTTGCCGTACTCGTGCGCGGCCAGGTACGCGTGCACGCCCTTGCGGAAGGTTTCCTCGCCAAGATAATTCTCGACCATCAGCAACACGGCGCTGGCCTTGTTATAGGCGATGGAGTCGAACATCTGATCGATCTCTTCCGGCGTGTCGGCGCGGGCGCGGATGGCGCGCGTGGTGGGTTGCGCGTCGATATCGAGCGTGTGCTGCTCGTCGGCAGCGACAAATTGCGGAATCTGCCACTCGGGATGCATCGCGCCCGTGCACTTGTTTTCCATCCACGTGGCGAAGCCCTCGTTGAGCCAGACGTTGTCCCACCACTGCATGGTCACAAGGTCGCCGAACCACTGGTGCGCCATCTCGTGCACAATGGCGAGGGTGGCGTTTCTTTGGCTGCGAAAGGAGGCGGTTTTGGGATCGAGCAGGAGGTCGGTTTCGCGGAAGGTGATGGCGCCGAAGTTCTCCATGGCGCCGGCCTCGAAATCGGGAATGCCGATGAAGTCGAGTTTCTTGAGCGGGAAGTGAATGCCGAAGTAGTGGTCGTAATAGTGCAGGGCGAATTTGGCGACATCGAGCGCGAAGGGCGTGAGACTGACCTTGTCAGGCGTGGAGCAGACACGCAACTTTACGCCGTCCTGCTCGCCGCGGGTGCACTGGAAATCGCCGACCATGAAGGCGACGAGATACGTGGACATTTTGGGCGTGGTCTCAAAGGTCACAGTGTGCCGTTTGCCCAGGGGAGCCCAGTCGCTTGCATCAATGTCGCTGGCAATCGGGGTATTCGCAATCGCCGTGTCGCCATTGTCGATCGTGAGTTTCACCTGGAACGTGGCCTTGAAGGCCGGCTCGTCGAAACAGGGAAAGGCGCGGCGGGCGTCGGTGGACTCGAACTGCGTGACCGCGTAGCTGCGGCGCGGGGTCTTCGAAAGATAGAAGCCGCGCAGCTCATTGTTGAGGATTCCCGTGAAATGGATGCGCAGCGTCGCGTCGCCGGCCGGAATGGTCTTCGCGAACGTGAATGTGGCTTGCTGCTTGTCGGGATCGAGGCTCACCGATCCCTTCTCCGCTACGCCTTTCATGGAAATGATGCCTACGTTCTCAATCTTGAGCTCAATCGCATTCAGCGTGATTGCGCTAGTGGGCTCCTTGATGTTCAAGTCAATCACTTCAGAACCGGAGAACGTGGCGGCCTTCAGATCGGGCGTGAACTCAAGCGAATAATGCGAAGGAATTACGTTTTCAGACAGGCGCTGCGCCCGCGCCGCGTGAGAAAAACTGAGAAGAAGACAAAGGACTGCGATAGAGGCGCACCAAGGAGCGCCAACAGAGAAAGAGTTGCGGCGAAATTTCATCGGGTTCCTCGTGAAGAAAAGCAGGGCGGCAGGGCGACGGCACTGCAAAGTCTGTTCAACCCCGGAATGCGGCCGCCCGGACTCGTTCGCCGGGCGGCAAGTCAAAAAAACGGACATATGCCGCTAGTGAAGCTCCGCCGGCGCCAGCTTGGGCGAAATGCCGTGAATCACCAGGAACGCCACCGGGTAAGCGAGGCACGCAATGATGAACAACGTAACGTAGCTATGTGTGACATAGACAATTTCACCCGCACCTAACTGGAACAGAAAACCGCCAACTGCGCCCATCATGCCACCGATGCCGATGACGCTGGCCACCGCGGATTTGGGAAACATATCGGACGGCAGCGTGAAGAGGTTTGCCGACCATCCCTGGTGACCGGCAGTAGCCATTCCCAGCAACGCCACAACGGGCCACAGATGATGAACAAAGGGCGTGGCAAAGATCGGAGCGATCAGCAGCACGCAGATCAGCAACGTAGTCTTGCGAGCCACGTTGGCGCTGATTCCGCGCTTGATCATCACCGAGGAAAGATACCCGCCGCCAATACTGCCAACGATGGAGATGCTGTAAGCCAGCACCACCGGCACGCGGCTTTGCTGCAGACTCAGGTGAAAGGTCGTTTGCAGATAACCGGGAATCCAGAACAAATAGAACCACCAGATGGGGTCCGTGAGGAACTTCGCGATCGCGAAGGCCCATGTCTCTTTGCGCGGAAACACGCGGCTCCAGGGAACGCTTTCCAGCGTTTCCGCGGGATCGCTCAAGATCAGTTCCAGTTCAGCCTTGGAAACGCTGCGGTGTTGCTCCGGCCGTCGATAGTAGATGAGCCACGCAATCAACCAAACCACGCCCAGCGCTCCGGTCACAACAAATGCGCCGCGCCACGTCACCAGCATCACCAGCGTCGGCACTGCAATGGGCACCACGATGTTGCCGATATTGGCTCCGGAATTGAAGATTCCCGTTGCCAGTGCGCGCTCCCGCCGCGGAAACCATTCCGCCACAGTCTTGATGCAGGCGGGAAAGTTGGCGGCCTCGCCCAGGCCGAGAAGAAACATGGCGATCGCGAATGTGACCACGGAAAACGCCGCGCCCGGCAGCATGGCCGCCACGCTCCAGATGGCGATGGCGATAGCGAAGGCCTTGCGCGTCCCCAGCTTGTCGGTGAATCCGCCGGCCACCATCATGCCGATGGCATAGGCCGCCGTAAAGGCCGCAGTCACGAATCCATAGGTCCGGTCATTCAGGCCCGGGATCACGGTTTCGAGGGTGTTCTTGAGGTACGCGATTACACCGCGGTCGATGTACGCGATGACGGTAGCCAGAAACAGGAGGAAGCAGATTACCCAACGCTGATGGGAGATGCGATCGGGGGAGCGAAAGGTGGCAAAAAAACTGCGCGATTGAGTTCCTGCCTGCGGCATTAGGTCCGGCTCCTGAGCGGCACAACGAAGTCCGACCAATTATACCGGGCAGCCTGATCGACGCGCTGTGCGGGCGCGTTCCGCCTCTTTTTCCGCCGCGGCGGACGAATTGGATAGGGCATCGACGCCGGGATCGGGAGGATTACTTCGGCGCGGGCGCCGGCGGCGGGGTTGCGGCGGGCGCGCTCGATTTGAGCACGTCAGTAATATCCTTTGACATTCCCGCGGTGAGCGCCTTGCTTCGCTCCTGGACGCGCTGCATCACCACCGGCATGTACTCCTGCATGATGACCGGCGTCATTTGCAACAGATGCTTTCCCGCGGGCGTGGAGTAAAACGCGATGTAGACGTCCACATCCTCGCGGGTGAAATGCCGCTGGTAGATTGCGGCCATGTCGTCGAGCATTTCGTCCACGGGGTAGAGGTTCATGGCCTTTTCAAGATAACGGTCCGTCACCTTGTCCAGCGCCGCCTGCTGTTCGGGAGTCATCCTGGCGCTCTCCGGCTGGCTCTCCGCGATCTCCTTTTCCTGTTGCCGCACCTGTTGCTGGATCATCACGGGAAACACTTGCATCACCGCCCCGACTTGCCGGCGGATTTGCATCACCTCAAACAGCTTTGCCAACTGCTGCTTTGTGGGTTGCTGATCGGGCGGAACGGTCGGCGGCGCGGATTCTGGCGACGCCGCGGCGGTTGCCGGGGGCGGGCCTGCCTGCGAGCGGACAAACGAAGCGGAGAGCACGAACCCGATGACGAGCGCAGTTCGAAAGAACTTTTTCATAATTTCCTCGCGGACTTGCCTGAAAGGGCTGATTCAGCCTCGGCGCAAAGCGCTGCCCGATCTCACGGCTGAAAGGCCAAGCCAGTATAACCGCGCAGGGGAGCGCCGCGGTCAGGAAATGGATTTTCTGCGCGGCAGCAGCGAATCGAGGAAGAGCAGGCAAGCGCCGGTGACGATCGAGGAGTCGGCCAAATTGAAGTCGGGCCAGTGATAGCTGAAGATGTGTACCTCGATGAAGTCCACGACAAATCCATAGACGATGCGGTCGTGTACGTTGCCTAGCGCGCCGCCCAGAATGAGCGCGAGCGCGACGGTGGCCAGCGTGACGCGATCGCCCATCCGCAGCAGGGCAATGAAAACACACAGCGCGGCAAGCAGGGTGAATGCGATGAGACCCCAGCGCACAAGGTTGGGTGACGCCGTGTCGGCAAACATGGAAAAGGCCGCGCCCTCGTTGGTCCAGTGCGTGATGCGGAGGACGTGGTCGAGCACGGGGATGGCGCCGCCAAAGCGGATGTGCCGCGTGACCCACATCTTTGACAGCCGGTCGGCGGCGACGATGAGAGCTGAGGTCAGCAGCAGCCAGTGCAGGCGGCGTGGCCGGGGCCAGTTGGTGAACCAGCTCACTGTGCGGCCTCCGGCGTCGGCGGGGCGATGCCCATTTCATGGAGCGCAGATCGGCAGCGGCCGCAGACGTTTTGCCAAATGCCGTAGTCAGCGGTGTCGGGCATGAAGTTCCAGCAGCGCGCGCACTTCTTGCCTGGCGCAGGCGAGGCCGTGATCTTCACTCGTTCTTCCTTGCCTTCCGCAATTGTGACGCTTGAAACGTTCAAGAACTCCTTGAGGCCGTCTTTGTAGCGCTCGAGCCGGGCGAGCGACGATCCCGATGTCTCGATTCTGAGCTGCGCATCGAGCCCCTTGCCGATGATTTTGGCCTGGCGATCTTCTTCGAGCACGCGCATCGCCTCTGAGCGGACGTAAAAAAGGAACGTTCTCCAGTCCTCGAGAACGGAGGCAGGATCTTCAGAGAAGATATCCTCCGGCTTGGGGAAGCGCGCCAGATGCACGCTGGCTTCGCGTCCCTCGACGGGCGGCAAATACTCCCATACCTCGTCTGCGGTAAAGCTCATGATGGGCGCTACCAGCCGCACCAGTGCCTCTGTAATCTGCCACAGCACAGTCTGCGCTGAGCGCCGCGCGACGCTCGTGGGCGGAAAGGTATACATGCGGTCCTTGAGCACGTCGAGATAAAAGGAGCTCAGATCCACAATGGCGAAGTCATTCACCGCCTGGTACACGCGATGAAACTCGAAAGCCTCGTACCAGCCGAGAACCTTTTCCGTGAGCTCGCGCGTGCGGGCAAGCATGTAACGGTCGAGCGGCAGCAGGTCGGCCTCGGCAATGCGATCGCGCGCGGGGTCGAAGCCGTGCAGGTTGCCGAGCAGGAAGCGGAAGGTGTTGCGCAGTTTTCTGTAGAGTTCGGCGCAGCGCTGCATCAGGTTTTCGCTGGCCGCCATGTCTTCGCGGAAATCCACCGACGCAACCCACAGGCGCACGATTTCGCCGCCCATTCTGTTGGCGATGTCCACGGGATCGACGCCGTTGCCGAGCGATTTCGACATGGCGCGGCCCTGCTCATCGAGCGTCCATCCGGCCGTGGCCACGTGCGAGTAGGGAGCGCGCCCGCGCAGCGCCACCGACGTGAGCAGGGAAGAGTGGAACCAGCCGCGGTGCTGGTCGCCGCCCTCTAAATACAAAACTTCGCGCGCGCCTTTCTCGCCGTCCCTGGACTCAAATCCCTTGTAGGCCGCGCTCAAATCCGGATCCGATTCGCAAACCGCCAGCCAGCTTACGCCGGAATCAAACCAAACGTCGAGAATGTCCGTTTCTTTTCGGAATGCCGCCCCGCCGCAGTGAGCGCACTTGGCCTTTGCCGGCAGCAGCTTCGACACATCCGTCGTGTGCCACGCCTCGGCGCCTTCGCGCTCAAAAAGATCGACGATTTTGCGATTCAGATCCGCATCGATGATCGGCTGATTGCACTCTTCGCATAGGAAAACCGCGATGGGAACGCCCCAGATGCGCTGGCGGCTGATGCACCAGTCGGGGCGCGTGGCGATCATATTCGTGATGCGCTCCTTGCCCCACGCTGGGTCCCACACCACTTTGTCGATCTCCTCGATCGCAAGCTGCCGGTACGTGGTTTCCGATCCGTCGCCACGCTTGACGGGCGTTTCCAGCGAAATGAACCACTGCTCGGTAGCGCGAAAAATGACGGGATGGTGGCAGCGCCAGCAATGCGGATAAGAGTGCTCGAGCTGTGCGCCGCCCAGTAGCGCGCCGCGCTCTTCCAGCATCGCCATAATTACAGGGTTCGCGGCAAAGACCTTCATTCCATCGAAGGCAGGCGGGTTGGGCGAGTTCCACGCGGCGGGGTCGACGTGGATGTGCCCGGCGGCATCGACGCGGCTGGTGGGATCGATGCCGTATCTCTGGCCGGTATAAAAGTCGTCCATGCCGTGCGCTGGCGCGGTGTGCACTGCGCCCGTGCCGGTGTCGGCGGTGACGTAGGTGGCCAGAACGCCCAGAATGGTGCGGTCGAGGAACGGATGCTGGAAGGTGACGCGGTCGAGCGCGGCGCCCTTGAAGCGGGCGAGCTCCACGGTCGCTCCGAGCTCGCAAGCAACTTCCACAGAGCGAGCCAGCTCCGCCGCAACGATATACACCGGCGCTTTCGGATCGCTTTCATCTGCGATCGCCACGTACTCAAAATCCGGATGGAACGCCACGGCCATTGACGCGGGAAGCGTCCACGGAGTCGTCGTCCAGATGATCGTGTAAACGTCGCGACCGGCGAGCGCGGGCGCAATCGCCGCCGCATCGCTGGTGAGCCGGTAGCGCACATACACCGAGGGGCTGGTGTGGTTTTCGTACTCCACTTCAGCCTCGGCCAGGGCCGTGCGGTCGTGGATGCACCAGTAAACCGGCTTCAAGCCGCGGTAAACGAAGCCTTTTTCCAGAAATCCGTAAAACGCCTCCAGCGTGCGGGCCTCGTAGCCGCGCGCCATGGTCTTGTAGGGCGTTTGCCAGCGCCCAAAGCAGCCAATGCGCTCAAACTGCTCGGTTTGCAGGTCGACATATTTCTGCGCGTAGGCCCGGCAGGCGTCCAGCACCTCCGGCACCGGCATGCTGAGCTTTTTATGGCCCAGTTTTTCGTCAACTTTGATCTCAATGGGCAGCCCGTGGCAGTCGTAACCGGGGACGTAGGGGGCGTCGTACCCGGCCATGGTCTTGGATTTGACCACGAAATCCTTCAGGCCCTTGTTGAGAGCGTGGCCCAGGTGGATGGGTCCGTTGGCATACGGCGGGCCGTCGTGAAGCAGGTAAACGGGCCGGCCCTGGCAGGCTTTACGCAGCTCGTCATAAAGGCGGACTGAAGTCCAGCGAGCCAGCCGAAGCGGCTCATTCTGCGGTAGATTGGCTTTCATTGGGAAGGCGGTCTGGGGCAGCGTAAGCGTCGCCTTCAACTCCGGCGCAGAGGACATCGGGACTCCGTTCTGGGATCGAAACCTGTTCATCATCCAGTGTAAATGGCAGCATGACGATTTTTCAGGTAACAAACCGGGCCGCAGAAGCGTCTATTGTTTGTGGACGTGTGAGAGTAATGTTGATGGATGTGCTGGAGTAACCGGTTCTGAAACTTTGGAGGCTGCTGGAGGTCGTAAGTGCTTGCCGTTTAGCCAAGACAAGAAAGGGCGCGGTAAAGCATAATCAATAGACGGTCCCGCAACGGGCGAGCACACGCCCGAACGGGCAATGGCAGCCCAGTGGTGGCGATAAGGGCACACAACAAACAGACATGACACCGGAAGAAAAGAACGACCAGCGAGGCGCAGGGCTGGAGCATGGCCATGAGCTGGACGCCTTCCTCGGCAAAGCTTTCGAGGAGAAGCCCCTGTGGGCCGACCTCTGGGAGAGCGTGCGCGACGTGTTTTTCCCGGTCAAGCTGCCGCCGTTGCAGCTCACCTCGACGCCTATTCCAGTGCCCGACCGGATGGCCGTCAAGCCCAATCCCTGGGCCATCGGAATCTCTACCACCGTCAATCTCACGATTCTTTTGATCATCCTGTTTTTTGTGGGCAGGAAGGTGATTGAGACGGTGAAGCAGCAGGCGCTGAATGTGAACATCGACGTCTCCGACTACAACGCGCCCAAGTCCGATAGCAAGGCCGGCGGCGGCGGTGGTGGCGGCGATCGCAGCCCCATCGTGGCCAACAAAGGCAGACTTCCGGAAAAGGTGCCGGATCCCATTACGCCGCCCACGCCTGTGACCCTGGAGCATCCCAAGCTGCCGGAACCGGCGGCCATTAACGTGCAGAAAGACATCCAGTTGCCCGATAACAACATGCCGATGATCGGCCTGCACAACTCACCCAACGTGACCATGGCCTCGTCGGGCACCGGCAACGGCGCGGGCATGGGATCGGGTTCGGGCGGCGGCCTCGGCTCCGGGTACGGCAATGGATATGGGCCGGGGTACGGCGGCAATACCGGCGGCGGATTGGAAAGGGTAGGAGGCCGGGTTTCAGGGCCGGTGCCGATCTTCCAGCCTGAAGCCGAATTCTCCGACGAAGCGCGGCGCGCCAAGTACCAGGGCATTTGCGTCGTGCAGTTGATCGTGGATGCGCAGGGCAATCCGCAGAACGTGCACGTGATCCGCACGCTGGGCATGGGACTGGACGAGAAGGCCATGGATGCCGTGCGCAGATATAAATTCAAGCCGGCCATGAAAGACGGCAAGACGCCGGTGCCGGTGATGATCACCGTCGAGGTCGACTTCCATCTGTATTGATGCGCGGGTCAGCCTGCAAATAAAAGAAGCGGAGCGCATGTCGCTCCGCTTTTCGTTTGGGCTCTTCGCTAACTTCGCTAACTACCGCCAACTCCGCTAACGGCGCTGGCTCCGCTAAGTACGCTAACTCCGCTGCCTTACATGATCATCCAGTCGCCGTCGTCTTCGAGCAACTCCTTCATGGCGGCGCAGTCGCCGGGCGCTTGGCGGCAGAGATCCACATCGGGGCCGTCCACCGCGCGCATCACGGTAACGATCTTGCGATGCGATTTGAGGACCGCGTCGTGGCACTTCT
>Ga0302267_10001018_pt1 | contig 36410 bp, 34 predicted proteins | sample III_Bog_E1_3_FD_194555 | JGI IMG/M metagenome (GOLD analysis project Ga0302267, IMG submission 194555) | Peat permafrost microbial communities from Stordalen Mire near Abisko, Sweden - III_Bog_E1_3 | ecosystem: Environmental > Terrestrial > Soil > Wetlands > Peat | place: Sweden: Abisko...
CGCGCCGGGTGACGACTCCCGAAGAAGCCGCCGAAGCCGCGCGGGCGATTGGTGGGCGGGTGGCGTTGAAAATTCTGTCGCCGGATATCACCCACAAGTCGGACATCGGCGGCGTGGTGCTGGGGATCGCCGATCCCGAGCAAGTGCGGGCTGAAGCCGAAGGGATGTTGGAGCGGGTGCGACTGGCTCGCCCTGATGCCGTTATCGAAGGGTTTACGGTTCAGCAAATGGCGGTGCGGGCCGGGGCCCATGAACTGATTATCGGCATGACCGACGATCAGTTGTTCGGCCCGGTGATCCTGTTCGGTCAGGGCGGAATCAGTGTCGAGGTGGTGGCTGATCAGGCTTTGGCGCTACCACCCTTGAACCTGTCTCTGGCGCGGGAGTTAATTTCCAGAACCCGTATTTCCCGATTGCTGAAGGGCTATCGGAATCAGCCTGCGGCGGCTTTGGATGAGATCGCCTATACGCTGATCAAAATCTCGCAACTGGTGATCGATTTCGCCGAAATCACCGAGCTGGACATCAATCCGCTGTTTGCCGACGACAAAGGGGTGTTGGCTCTCGATGCCCGGATCAAGGTGGCGCCGCCTAAACGGCCCGGCGCGGCGCGGCTGGCTATTCGTCCTTATCCCAAGCGGTTGGAGGAACAGGTTCAGCTCCAGAATGGTGAAGAGTATCTGATTCGCCCGATCCGGCCCGAAGATGAAGCCGCCGTGCGTCGTGCCTTTGAGCGCATGTCTCCTGAAGATATCCGGTTGCGCCTTCACACGCCGACGTCCCAGTTGACCCATGCGACGGTCGCCCGCCTGACTCAGCTTGATTATGACCGCGACATGGGCTTGGTGGCGGTGGCGTCTCCGTTCCGGGGGGCCGCAGCCGAGATTCACGGCGGCGTTCGGATCAGCGCCGATCCCGACGGCCAGACCGCCGAGTTCTGGGTGACGGTTCTGAGTGGGCTTCAGAGTCGTGGCCTGGGCCATCTTTTAATGAGTAGAATTCTGGCTTATGCCCGAAACCGGGGAATCAGCGAGGTCTATGGCATGGTCCTGCGGGAAAATGGCGGCATGCTGACCTTGTGCCGCGATCTTGGCTTCCGCGAGATCGAGCCCCCTGGTGGGGGCGAGGCGGTTGAGGTTCGGCTGGCGTTATCCTAGGTCGCAGGCGCTAGAACGGCGATGTATTCCCCGCACCTGCAAGGAGGCTACGCCTCCTTGCAGGTGCGGTCTTCACGGGTTCAAAGGGCCGTCGCGGCCCGAGGACCGGCGATGTGTCAGTATCAGGGCTCGCCGGTCTCTCATACATGGCAAGGCCAACTCCGACCGCATCATGGGGCGGCCCGCCGGCAACGGCGCGGTGCCGACCCCGAAAAGAACCATGAGCCCGGACAAAGGCACGGGTGGGATAACGGCGGCAAAATTACAAGGGCTTGCGATCCGGCACGGACGCAGGGGGCCAGTCCCCTGCACCCCCGCCAAGGGTCGCGGACCCTTGGAACCCGCGAAAAGAGCCTGACAGCAGCACTCCGAACTAAAGAACGCCGGGCGGGCGCCTCCGCGCCCTTGGCTTCGCGCCGTGGGGCGCGCGGCGGCGGTCGCCGCCGATAGACGGATCATTGTCTAGGGCCGTTGTCTCAGCCCCCCAGCTCCTCGCGCCAAGGGTGGGTGAGGTCTAGGCTGATCTGCCACAGGCGTTCGGCGGAGGCTTCGGAACGGGCTGCCGCAGAGGGGTTGGTCAGGGCGTTTTTGGCATAGTAACCGCCCGGCTCCAAGGTGGGCGTGGTGGCCAGAAACAAAAGGCGTTGGCCGCCGGTCTCTGCCGATTCAGCAAACAGCCGCTTGGCGGCGCCAAGCGCCAGCGCGAACAGGCCGCCATTGGCATCTCCGAACCGTGTTGCCACGAAGCCGGGGTGAAGGCAGGCGGCGACGATGCCGGAGGCGGCGTATCGTTGGGCAAAGGCTCGCGTGAACAGGATATTGGCGAGCTTCGAGCGTTGGTAAGCCCGCCAACCGCTATAGCCTCGCGTGGTTTGCAGGTCATCGAAGTCCAGGTTGGCACCCCGGTGAGCGGTCGAGGCAACATTAACCACCCGCCCGGCGCCGGATTGGCGGAGCGGTTCAAGCAGTAGGTCGGACAGCAGGAAATAGGCCAGATGATTGAGGGCAAAGGTTAACTCCAGGCCCTCGGCGCTTTCTTGCCGAAGCTGGAACAGGGCGCCAGCATTATTGACCAAAAGGTCGATCCGGGGGTGATCGGCCCGGAGACGGTCAGCCAGCCGCCGAACCTCAGCCATGGACGACAGATCGGCGGCTATGAACGAGAGGCCGGGATTGCCGGTTTCGGCGGTCAGTTGCGCCAGGCTTGCCTGTCCCCGTGCCGGATCGCGACCGATCAGAATGACCCTGTCGCCACGACGGGCCAGACCGGCGGCGGCAATCCGGCCAATCCCGGAGGTGGCGCCGGTAATGACCGAGACACGCTCTGCAGAAATAGGGGCAGACGACATCAGGCGTTTCCTTTCCTAATGGGGCGATCTTAACGGGGCGATCGTCGGACTCACCCCCACAGAGCCGGCTCAGGGGGGTGGACCAGGGCCCCCTCATAACGCAGGCCCGGAGAGCGGTCGGTGGCCAGCAACAAGGGCCCGTCCAGATCGACCACTGCCGCATTTTGCGCCACCAGCAAAGCCGGAGCCATGGCGAGGGACGTTGCCACCATGCAGCCTACCATAATGCCAAACCCGGCGGCTTCGGCGGCGGCCTTAAGTCCCAAGGCTTCGGTCAAACCTCCGGTTTTATCGAGTTTGATATTAACCAGTTGGTAGCGCCCCACCAACCGATCCAGACTGTCCCGACCGTGACAGGATTCATCGGCAGCCAGCGGCACGGGCCCCGGAGTCGTCGGTAATCGATCATCATCGGCGGCGGGTAAGGGCTGCTCGATCAGTATAACTCCCAATGCCGCCAAGTCTGGGGCGTATCGGTTCAACTGGTTGAGGGTCCAAGCTTCGTTAGCGTCGGCGATCAGGCGGGATTGGGGCGCAGCCATCCGCACCGCCCGGACTCGTTCCAAAACTCCTTCTCCGTCGAGCTTGAGCTTCAGCAGCGGACGCCAACAAGCGGCACGGGCCGCGTCGGCCATGTCTTCGGGAGTGCCGAGACTGAGGGTGAAGGCGGTCGCCACCGGCTGAGGCGGTGACGCCAACCCCGCCCGTTGCCAGACGGGCTGGCCGGTTTGTTTGGCCTCCAGATCCCATAAGGCACAGTCGAGAGCGTTGCGGGCCGCCCCTGCCGGCAAGAGACCCGCCAATGTGTTCCGATCCAGCCCATCGGCCACGGCAGCAGCCGCACCCTCTAGGGTTGCGACCACCGCCTCGGGAGTTTCGCCATATCGGGCGTAAGGAACGGCTTCACCGCGTCCTACAGCGCCACCATCATGAATTTCCGCAACCACCACGACAGCCTCGGTCTTGCTGCCGCGTGCAATGCGGAACTCCCCCTGGATCGGAAAACGCTCGCACCGCACCAAAAGGAACCGGCCTTTGCGGGTGAAAGCGGGAGAGGACACGCGTTTAGCCCTGCTTCCAGGGCAGTTGCGCCACTTTCCAACCGTTCAAGGCGCCACGGTGGCCTTGAGCGTCCATTTGCCCCTCGAAGCCATCGGTAACATTGTAGGTGGTGTATCCTAATCCCGCCAACACTTCGGCAGCCGCTCGCGAGCGCACGCCACTACGACAGATCAAATAGACGGGATGTTCAGGGCGAATTCCCTTGGCCGCCACGTCTTCGGCAAACTTCGGGTTGCGGGTGCCCGAAGGAAACTGTTGCCATTCGACCTGAATGACCGGGCGGTTCAGAGCGGATAAATCCGGGCCGCCAACATAGGCCCATTCCGCCCGCGTTCTGACATCCACCAATACCGCCGTCGGGTCGGCCTCCAGGCCCTGCCATGTTTGAGACGGGCTGATATCGCCCACGAACTTTCCAACCATCAAGAGACTCCAGTCAACATGTTCGCAACCAATAGCTAGGCGAACTCTTCAAGGTGATTCTGGCTTTTTGACAGAAGCTTATCAATAATGCCAACAGTTTCTTCGATCATCCCGAGTGTTCGATCAAGCTGATCAGCCATTTTATCGTCAACAGCCTGCTCAAGCAACATTTTATCGAAAAATATTTTAGCATCCGTAAAATTCTTTTTTTCATTCTCGAGCACGTCACGGGCTGTGAGTGACCCTGTTAGAGTTAGGGGAGGGTTCTTAACAAATTCTAAACTTAACTCCACAAAGATCGTGATCGCCTTTAACTTTGCCTGCATCAGCCAACTGGTCATCTTGGGTGGAAGAAGGTCGCTGATATCAGACATTTTATCTCTTATAATGAAAACCAATCCTTGAATTTCGTTGTGTCGATTTCTAATTTGACAAAAATCATAGAATGTCTTTGGTGGTTTTTCATCCTGGCATCGTTGTAAGGTACGAATATCCTGTTGCAGTTTCTTCGCCATTTGAAGAACCAACTGCACTTTTCGCATTTGTTGCTGATCCAAAGGCAGCGCCATATTCCTATTTCCCCGCCGGTTCCTTTGGGCGCGATCGGGCGCAACGAGGCCAGCAACCCGACGTCTTTACGATACCAGCCTGGCGAAACCAAAGAAAGCGGCAACGGTGTGCGTGCGGATCGCAGCCCGCTCCCGATTTGGCTATGGATTGACCGCTCTGCGCGTCGGCGTAGAGAGACCGGCGCCTATTCCCCGGCAGCAAGGCCGTGGACACCGCTGATAATGGTGTGGCAGGGTGCTGGGACTCGTAAGGTTCGTGTGTCTGTCCAGTATGGCACGGGGGGCCGGGGCAGGGCGAAGCGGGAGTGGTTGAGGAGGGCAAAAGCATGCGGCGGCATTTGTTGTGCCTAGGGCTGGGTTTGTCGCTATTTTCCGCGACTCCCGCGTTGGCGGGAGGCCCCGAGGAGGCATTGCCAGTGGGTGAAATCCTCCACCTGGAACCCGACCATCTGTTCGCGTTGGGGGTCGGAGTGCTGGCAGGGGCAACGGTGCTTAGCCCGTATCTAGAGATCAGCGAGTTGACCGGGGTGGCAATCGGCGTGATCTCCGGCGAGTTGCTTTATCGCTCGGGCCTATGGCCGTTCGAGCAGCATCGCGGGTGGTTTCAGTAAAAAAGCGTTAAGGGGCCGGCGGCGGGCCAGCGTGGATGATGCTGTGGGCCAGGAACAAGACATTCCCCAAAAGTTCGGTTGCCGCTGCGGCGGCGTCGGCACGCGGTCCGGTGCCGGCGGCAATCTGTGCCAGCGTCTCCCGCAGCTCCTGGATCGTCAGGGCCGGTTTGGCAGGCGGTGGGAGTGGGCTGGCGGTGTTTAAAAGGGCCAGGCGGACGTCGTCCCCCACTTCGTCGATTCGACCCTCGCACCATGCCGCGAACACCGAAGCCACCAACGCCATGGTCGGTTGATAGCGTTCGCGGCCACGCACGGTAAAAAAGGCGTCAATCCCGTCTGAAAGAGGCGAAGGAGGCTCGTGAACCCAGGCGGCATATCCGCCGCGCGGCTCGGCGTCGGCGCATTGGCCGATGATCACTTCACCGATGGGTTCGATTTCGGTGCTGCTTTCTCGGGTTACCGTCACGCGCAACACCGCGAGCCCTCCCTGAACGACACCGAATTCCCGAAGACAGCGCGCTACCACCAATAGGGAGCCAAAGGCGCACAAAAAGGTGGTGGGCCCGGCAGGATTCGAACCTGCGACAACACCGTTATGAGCGGCGGGTTCTAACCACTGAACTACAGGCCCACGCGACCGCCCCGGCACTTTGCCCAACAAGGCTGTTGAGGGCAAGTGGAAAGAGATGGCTTCGGCTTCCTATCGGTGGTCGTTGCTCCCGCCGATTGCTTGCGGTAATACCAACGGCCCTAGACAATGATCCGTGCCGTTGGTATCGGCGGCGACCACCGCCGCGCGCCCCATGGCGCGAAGCCCCCGTGTGACTTTAGGGGGGGCGCGGATGCGCCCGCCCGGCGTCTGAGGGCAGCCTTGATGAGTCACCATCAAGGCCCGATGGTATAAGAGCCCTTGTCCGCAGCATCAGGAATCTGAGTCCCATGTCCGCACTTTTGCCCCGTCCGGGGATTCTCGAGATTGCGCCCTATATCGGCGGTGAAGCCCAAGCCGAGGGCGCCACCCGGCTGATTCGCCTCGCTTCCAACGAGGGCGCCCTTGGTCCTAGCCCGCGCGCCGCTGCGGCCTACCGCGCTTTGGCCGACGACCTGCACCGTTATCCCGATGGCGGCTCGACGGCTTTGACGACGGCGCTGGCCCGTCGTTTGGATGTCGAGCCCCGGCAGATTGTTTGTGGCGCCGGTTCTGACGAATTGCTGGCTTTGCTGACCCGCAGCTATGCCGGCCCCGGCGACGAGGTGCTGTTTTCGGCCCATGGGTTCCTGATGTACCCCATCGCCGCTCGGGCGGTGGGGGCGACTCCGGTGACGGCCCCTGAAACCAACCTGACCGCTGATGTTGATGCGTTGCTGGCAGCGGTGACACCGCGCACCCGTATCTTGTTCCTGGCCAACCCCAATAACCCGACGGGAAGCTATGTGTCGGGAACGGAACTGCGGCGCTTGCGTGCCGGTTTGCCTGATTCCGTCCTGTTGGTGATCGATTCCGCCTATGCCGAGTTTGTCACTGCCGAGGATTATACGGCTGGCGAGGATCTGGTCCGGGATTTCGATACTGTGGTGATGACCCGGACCTTTTCGAAAATTTATGCCCTAGCGGCTCTTCGACTCGGTTGGTGTTTGGCGCCGCCAGCGGTGGCCGATGTGCTGCATCGGGTACGCGGTCCCTTTAATGTCGGGGCTCCGGCCCAAGCCGCCGGTCTCGCGGCCCTGGAAGACGAGGCCTTTGTCGAAGCGGCTCGGCGTCACAATCAGGAATGCCGGACTTGGTTCGTGGAGCGTCTTCAAGCTCTCGGCTTGTCGGTATTCCCCAGCGTCGGCAACTTCGTCCTGGTGGATTTCTCGCCTTGGGGGGATGCCGAAGCGATTCGTCTGGCTCTGAAAGGACGGGGAATTCTGGTTCGGCAGATGGGTGCCTATCGGTTGCCTCATTGCTTGCGAATCACGATCGGACGGCAGGATGAGATGGCGGAGGTGGTGACGGCGTTGGCCGAGATTCGCCCCTGACGTCGATCCGTCTGAAGGAAAGGGGGCTTTGGGGGGAGAGACTTCTCGTGGCCTCCGCCCGTACCCGCAAAGGGCCTCGGCCCTTTGATACCGGCGAGCCCTGATACTGACACATCGCCGGTATCGGGCCGCGACGGTGGCCCCGCGTCCTCGTGGACGCGAAGCCAAGGGCGCGGATGCGCCCGCCCGGCGTCTGAGGGCAGCCTTGATGAGTCACCATCAAGGCTCGATGGCATCAGGTGCTTTTCAGGCTCTTGGTGACAATCTCGGCGAGGTCTCGCGACAGGTTCGGCGACGAGGCCAAGCGTTCCAAATGGTGCCGCATCAAGGCTTGGCGGGGGGCGTCGAATCGGCGCCAGCGGGCAAAGGGGGCCGCCAGGCGAGCCGCGACTTGGGGATTCATGGCATCCAGGCCCAACACCTGATCGGCCAGAAGGGCGTACCCGCACCCGTCGATCTGATGAAAACGAAGTTGGTTGCCACCACCAAAGGTGCCGATCAGGGCGTAGACCTTGTTGGGATTGCGGAGGTCGAAACCGGGATGACCCAAAAGCGCTGCAACCCGTTGTGGCGTATCCGAGCGTGACGATCCAGCCTGGATGGCCAGCCACTTATTGACCACCAGTGGGTCATGTTGCCAACGGTCATAAAAGTCTGCCAAGGCGGCTTCGCCGGCAGGGGCGTGGGTGTCAGCCAGCACGTTTAACGCCGCCACCGCATCGGTCATGGTGGTGGCTCCCCGATACTGGGCGGCGGCTAGAGCATGAACCTCTTCGGTGTCGAGGGCCATGAGCATGCCGAGACACAGATTCTTGAGGGCGCGTCGCCCCATGGTCGCTGCGTCCACCGAGAAAGATGCGCCATCGGCATCGATGGCCGCATTGGCGTGGTAGGTTGCGGTCCATGCTGGTTGGAGATGTTCGGCAAGGCGGTGACGCACGAAATTTCGAACCTGATGGATCGCATCCACCGCCACCTCATTCATCTGTTGAGCGAGCACATTTTCGCTTGGCAGACTCAGGGCGCGGGCGGCAAAGGCTGGGTCGCGTCCGGCATCATCAAGCAACCGGGACATGGCGTCGAGGAAGGCTTGAGGCAGGTGTAGGGGCCGATTGGCATGAACATCGGCGATCAGTTGAAGCATCAGGCGGGTGGCCAAGGTTTGGCCAGCTTCCCAGCGATTGAAGGGATCGCTGTCATTGCCCAACAAAAAGGCCAATTCGCTGTCGGAGAGTTGGGTTTTCAATCGAATGGGTGCGGAAAAGCCGCGAAACAGTGACGGCACCGGCGGCACCGGCACATCAACGAACTCGAATATCTGTTCGCTGGCCCGTAGATCCAAAACGCGGGTGGTGCCATGAGCAGCGGCCTCGCCAGCCAGCCGTAACGGCAAATCCTGCCCCTTCGGCCCAATAAGCCCCAGTGCTAACGGGATATGCATGGGCCGCTTGATCGGTTGTCCCGGCGTCGGTGGGCAATGCTGGCGCACGGTCAGGCGATAACGGCGATGTTCGGGGTCAAACTGACCCGAAGCCTCGACCTCCGGTGTACCGGCTTGGCTATACCACAAGGCAAACTGGCTAAGGTCGGCGCCGGTGGCGTCGGCCATGGCCCGCACGAAATCATCGCAGGTTACGGCCTCGCCGTCATGGCGCTGGAAATACAAATCCATTCCCTGGCGGAACCCCGCAGGCCCCAGCAAGGTATGAATCATCCGTACCACCTCGGCGCCTTTGTCATAGACTGTCGCGGTGTAGAAGTTATTGATCTGAAAATAAGAATCCGGTCGAACGGCATGCGCCAGGGCGCCGGCGTCTTCGGCGAACTGGGCTCCGCGCAGCCGTTGAACATCAGCAATCCGTTTCACCGCTCGCGAGTTCAAGTCAGCCGAAAATTCTTGGTCTCGGAAAACGGTCAACCCTTCCTTGAGGCTGAGTTGAAACCAGTCCCGGCAGGTGACGCGATTGCCAGTCCAATTGTGGAAGTATTCGTGGGCAATAATGCTTTCAATTGCCGCAAAATCGGCGTCGGTTGCGGTTTCTGGACGGGCCAAAACATACTTGGTGTTAAAGACATTGAGTCCTTTATTCTCCATGGCACCCATGTTGAAATCGCCAACGGCAACAATCATGAAGATGTCAAGGTCGTATTCCAAACCAAAGACCTGTTCATCCCAGGCCATGGCTTTCTTGAGCGACCGCAGGGCGTGGTCGCATTTGTCCTGATTTCCCGGCTCCACATACAGCCGAAGCGCGACCGTTCGACCGGATCGGGTGACAAACTGATCTTCCACCAGGGCGAGGTTGCCTGCCACCAATGCGAACAAATAGCAGGGTTTGGGGAATGGGTCTTCCCAGCGCCGCCAATGACGTCCCTCGGGCAGAAGGCCGCCGTCCACTGGATTTCCATTTGAAAGCAGAACCGGATAAAGCGTCGCATCCGCCTCGATGGTGGTGGTGTAGCGGGCCATCACGTCGGGGCGATCCAGAAAATAGGTAATTTTACGAAAGCCTTCGGCTTCGCATTGTGTGCAGAAATTGCCCCCGGACTTATAGAGACCCTCCAAGGCCAAGTTTTCGTGGGGTTTGAGGGCCGTGACGATGTCCAGGGTGAAAGTGGAAGGAACCTGGGGGAGAGTCAGGGTGGTTGCCGACACTGTGTAGGCGTTGGCGTCCAGAACGCGGCCGTCAATAGCGACGGAACGTAATTCCAACCGTTCGCCATTCAAGACCAGCGGAAGATTGGTTTCGGTTTCATCAGGGTGGGCGCGAACGGCCAATGTGGCGCGAACCAACGCACCGTCTTCCCTCAGGTCCACATGCAGCGCCACGCTGTCGATCAAAAAGGCAGGGGGCTGGTAATCCTTCAGGAAAACCGGGCGGGTGTTAGGCTGATCCATGGCGTATCTTTCGGTGAAGGGCGGGCGCCCCACACGCCTGAACGCCCCTCTGGTTAGAGAGGATCGTAACGGGACCGTGACTCTAACGCCCTATAGCGCAAAGCGGCCCCGAGCCGTGGTCCACGAAACGGTTATCGATCGGAACGACGGCCAAACTGAGTCATTTTAGACCGGGCCTCAACGGACGACGCCGGTCCTCTGTGCTCTGTGTCCGGGCTCGTATAGCGGTAAGGCCCCGACAGGTTCACGCGGAGGGGGAACCACCAGTGCTTCCTGGGGGCCCGCAGCCAGCAACGCCTGGCCGTTGTCGCGGCGGTGGCGACCGAACAGGAACCCGAGCGGAAACATCAAAAGACCGAGGCCGACTCCGGCAATCATCGAGGCCGACGTGCCTGCCGCCGCCGTTTTCTCGCTGGCTGCCCGGACTCCTTGGGCAATTTCAGCCGACATGCGCGCAGCGGTCTGGTCGGCAATCAGCATGGTATCCCGGAGACGCGACTCGAGATTTTGAGCTTTGCTTTGGACTTCCGCCAACTGCTGGCCGGTCTGGCTTAACGCCGCCGTACATTGAGTCAACTGCTGGTCCTTGGCGATTTGCTGGGGGCTAATTGGGCTTTCCACCTTGACCTGAAAACCGAACGCCAAAAGCGCGGCGATCATCGCGGCGATGGTCGAAAAGCCAAAGGCCAGAGTGCCCAGGAATTTCATTCGAAGACTCCACCAAGCGTCTTGAAAAGCACCGGGACCGGGAAGGCTGAGGGGCGCCGGAACAACCGCGCACAACCCCGACTCCGCACCGACGCCACAGGCCAGCCGTCCACGGAAATCCCTTAGGGACGCGATCCACAGCCACCCGAACCTATGCTATTGCCTGGTCGCAAGTCCAGATTCTTTTCCACCCTTTTGGCGGGCTTGGCGGACGTGCTCGTCTGGCGTCCGGGGCACCCGCAATATCCTCAACATTAAAGCCCGGTGATATAAGACGCTGGATAATCGGTTGCAACGTGAGCCGTGGTCGCTATAGTCCCGCCAACCACGCCCCTAGCGGCACGACATATCACGAGGAATTTAGGGATGTTCGTATCCACGGCTTTCGCCCAGGCAGCAACCGGTTCGGCGGCTCAACCCGGTCTCGACCTGATGTCGTTTCTGCCGCTGATATTGATCTTTGTGGTGTTCTATTTCCTGCTGATCCGTCCGCAGCAGAAAAAACTCAAGGAACACAAGGCAATGATCGATGGCTTGCGTCGTGGTGACCGGGTTGTCACGGCTGGCGGTATCGTCGGTGTGGTGACGCGAGTGGGGGACAATGACGAAGCCATCGTCGAAATCGCCGAGGGCGTGCGGGTGCGGGTGTTGCGTTCGACCGTGACGGCGGTGTTAGCCAAGACTGAGCCGGTTCGGGCCAGCAAGGCCGACGATGCCAGTGACGATGCCAAGAAATAAGCCCTAAAAGGCCCAGCATTCATCGGCGTGGTCAACCCGATCACCTTCCCAACCGCGACCGACGCGGCGGGGGCGGCGCACCGCTCAGGACGTTCGGATAATGCTCTACTTCTCCCGCTGGAAGATCTACACCATCATCGGCGTCTGTGTGGCCGGGATTCTGTTGACCCTGCCCAATTTCTTCAGCCGAGACCTGATGGGCAGCGTGCCCGATTGGCTGCCGCACCGGCAGATTCATCTTGGCCTTGACCTGCGCGGCGGTTCTTATCTGCTGCTGGAAGTGGACATGTCCGCCGTGGTCAAGGAACGGTTGGGCAATTTGCAGGATGCCGTCCGAACCCAGTTCCGTACCGCCGATATCGGCTACGTCAACCTGACCAACGACGACCACGCTGTGACCTTTACGCTTCGCGACCTGAAAGATCGGGACGAAGCCTTGAAGTTATTGGGAACGTTGTCGATAGGGCCGGTGGCCAATGGTCAGCCTGAATTGACCATCGACATTGGGAGCGACGGTAACGGCATCATTTCGATGACCGAGGTGGCGATTCACGACAAGGCGGCCAAGGCGGTGGAGCAATCCATCGAAATCATTCGTCGTCGAATCGATGAGACCGGAGTTAACGAGCCGACCATTGCTCGTCAGGGGGAGCAGCGGATTCTGGTTCAACTTCCCGGAGTCGAGGATCCTGATCGTATCAAGCGCCTGTTGGGCCAAACCGCCAAGCTGACCTTCCGCCTGTTGGGGTCTGACACCGAAGCCGCTACAGGTCGGGCCCCGCCGGGCTTCGAGCTGTTGCCCAGCGCCGACGTGGATCGCCGGGGGCCGGCAAGCGGGCCGGCCCGCTATTTGGTGCGCAAGCGGATCGAAGTGGATGGCGGCAATCTGGTGGATGCCCGATCCGGCCCCAATTCCCAGAATGGGGAATGGGTGGTCAATTTCGAGTTTGATTCCGTGGGGGCTCGGCGCTTTGCTGATGTCACCAAAAATAATGTCGGTCGTCCGTTTGCCATTGTCCTTGATAACAAAGTTATCAGCGCGCCGGTTATTCGTGAACCGATTTTGGGTGGGCGCGGTCAGATTAGCGGCCATTTCACCGCCCAAAGCGCCAACGATCTGGCTGTGCTGCTGCGGGCCGGTGCATTGCCGGCGCCACTGACTGTGATCGAAGAGCGGACGGTTGGACCCGATCTTGGCGCCGATGCCATTCGTGCCGGGATTTACTCCATCATCGTCGGCTTTATCCTGGTTGTCACTTACATGACCCTGGCCTATGGCCTGTTCGGGCTGATGGCCAATGTCGCTTTGGTGTTCAACCTGATCCTGACATTAGGGGTGTTGTCGCTGTTGCAGGCGACACTGACTCTGCCGGGTTTGGCGGGTATTCTTCTGACGTTAGGCATGTCGGTGGACGCTAATATCCTGATCAACGAGCGGATCCGCGAGGAAACCCGCAAAGGGAAATCGCCGTTCGCGGCGATGGAGGCCGGGTTCCGACGCGCCTTCGCGACCATTGTTGACGCCAATCTGACCACCCTGATCAAGATGCTGTTGCTGTTCTCGCTGGGTTCGGGGCCGGTCAAGGGCTTCGCTGTGACCATCAGCTTTGGTATTCTGGCCTCGATGTTTACCGCAACGGTGGTGGCGCGGTTGATGATGGTCAGTTGGCTGCGCTGGAAACGGCCAGCCGTGTTGCCCGTCTAGTTGTTTTCGCTCTGATTGGACCATAAAGGCACCGTCATGTACCGGCTTCGTTTGGCGCCCGACGATACCAGCATCCCCTTCATGAAGGGGCGCTTCGCTGGACTTATTACCTCGGCGGTCCTCAGCATCGCTTCGATCATCCTGTTCTTTTATCCGGGCCTTAACTACGGCATCGACTTTGTTGGCGGTGTTGTGATCGAGGCCAAGACGCCGGAAGCTGCGGACTTTACGGCGCTGCGGGCCAGTTTTGGCCAGCTTGGATTAGGGCCGGTCTCGCTTCAGCAATTCGGCTCGCCCCAAGAGGTGCTGATTCGCGTCGAGCGGCAGCCCGGAGGTGAAAAAGCCCAACAGGTTGCCGTCGAAAAGGTGAAAGGGGCCCTGGCGAAGGATTTTGCCGGGACTCAAGTGCGTCGCGTTGAGGCGGTGGGGGCTTCAGTCAGCACCGAGCTGTTCACCAACGGCATGTTGGCGTTGGGTTTAGCGCTGCTGGCGATGCTGGTTTACATCTGGTTCCGCTTCGAATGGCAATTTGGGTTTGGGGCGGTGGTGACATTGTTACTTGATGTGACCAAAATTGTTGGATTCTACGGGGTCACCCATATTCAGTTCAATCTGACGAGTATTGCTGCGATCCTGACCATTATGGGCTATTCCATCAATGACAAGGTGGTGGTCTATGATCGAGTCAGAGAAAATCTTCGGATTTACAAGAAAATGCCACTGCGGGCGCTGATCGACCGCAGTATTAACGAGACCCTGAATCGGACTCTTGGAACCTCGACAACGGTGTTTCTGGCCTGCTTGCCGTTGGCGCTGTTCGGCGGCGAAGCCCTTGAAGAGTTCGCGTGGGTTCTGCTGTTCGGCATCGTGATCGGCACGTCGTCATCCATCTTCATCGCGGCTCCGATCCTCCTGTTCCTGGGTGAGGGGCGGTTGCGGCGGGGGACGATCAAGGACGTCGAGGACGGCAAAGAAGCCGAAGAAGCCAAGGGCGTCTCGGCTCCTTAAGCGCCTTTGGGGATGTGCGACCAGGGGCCTTGCGGCCCCTGGCCTTGCTGGAACCTGAAGAGTCCCAGACGTGCGGCTTTAGACAGCTTGGAGACGGGCAAGCGCGCTGTCCCAGTCGACCAGCGAGTCCAAGAACGCCTTGAGATAGTCGGCGCGACGGTTCTGGTAGTCCACGTAATAAGCGTGCTCCCAAACGTCGACCACCAACAGTGGTGTCTTGCCGTGCGCCAGCGGGGTATCAGCATTGCTGGTCTTGGTGATGGCCAGTTTGTCACCATCAAGTACCAGCCAGGCCCAACCACTGCCGAATTGAGTTAAGCCGGCTTGATGGAAGGCCTCCTTGAACGCCTCAACGCTGCCAAAATCACTGACAATTTTGGCTTCGAGAGCGCCGGGGATTGCTCCGCCGCCGTTTTTCTTGATCGATGACCAGTACAGATCGTGATTATAGACCTGTCCGGCATTGTTAAAAATGGCCTGCTGATCAGCTTTTCCTGCAGTTGCCTTGACCACCTCGACCAAAGACAGCGAAGCCAGTGCTGTATCCTTGGTTAAATTATTGAGGTTGGTGACGTAGGTTTGATGATGTTTATCGTGGTGCAAGTGCAGGGTCTGCGACGACAGAACCGGTTCGAGGGCTTCGTAGGAGTAGGGCAACGGCGCGAGTTCGAATGCCATGGAGACCTCTCGAGCTAAAAAACAGGACCGTCCACGACAGAGGGGACGGGACGGCATCAACACCATCCGCGAAAGCTCCGGCGCCCGGTCCATTGGTCAGATATCGCCCGGCATTGGGTTTGGAAAGGCCCAATCCTGGCGAGGAGGGTTGTCTTTATCGACCGGGTGGAAGCATGGGCAGGACCAAGGATGGTATTTCATAGCACTAGCACATATTCTTGAATGATTCTAGATATTTTTCGAGCGACGAAAAAGCCCTCTGCTCAGAATCTTGGTATCGGGTTTATGCATTGTTCTTCTTGGTGGGACTTCATACCATCGAGCTTTCGTGTTGATCCATTAAAGCTGCCCTCAGGGGCCGGGCGGGCGCGTCCATGCTCGCGGCCCGAGGACCGGCGTGTGTCAGTGTTATGGCTCGCCAGTATCAGTGGGACGGACCAGACCCGAAAATCTCGGTCAACGGCAACCCATCAATGAGGCGCTCACTCCATTGGTCAAATTCGTCGTCGGTGGCGATGCGAACGCGATCCTCAATCTCGGCAGGGAGGGTCTTGAATCGGCGGTGCAGTTGACGGAGTAAAATCTCGGCCTTTCCTTTGGTTTTTCCCTGGCTTTCACCGATCCTCTGCCCCTCGGCCTGTCCTCTAGCGAGTCCTTCGGCCTGTCCTCTAGCGAGTCCTTCGGCCTGTCCTCTAGCGAGTCCTTCGGCGAGTCCTTCGGCGAGTCCTTCGGCGAGTCCTTCGGCGAGTCCTTCGGCCATCAGTTGGCGCTTCCAACCTTCCATTCGTGTCGCCAGCATGTTCTGAATCTCCGACAAGTCATCTGGGATTGCGATATTACCTGTACCACTCATCTTTTTGGCAGATTGGGCGACGAGTTCCGCGAAGAGTTGCTTTAACTCGTCATAACCGGGATGGTGTCGAAACCATCCAATCACGTCACGAATCAACGCGTGCAGATCGTCAAGCTGGTGGCAATGTTCAAGGCAAAACAGCAGGGTCGTCAGGGTGTTGCGACGAATCAGGTCATCTTGCGGAAAAGCCCCTTCATCGATCAGATAATAGCAGGATTCCGGTTGCCACGGCCAGAGCGGGGATTCGGGTGGAAGGGCAATCAAGCGGCTGACTTTAAGAGAGGCATTCCAGCGACAGTCGCCATTGTATAAAACAATTGGTAGAACCGGCGGCAGCAGGTCGTGGCGGTTAAGCTTTTCTTGCTTAATAATTTGCTGCCAGAGCAAGCCAGTATAGACTTGAGTGCGAATAGCCATGGACCAGATCTGAGTGGATTGAAATTCCAATAAAAGATAGAGGTAGATATCTGGGCCTTGGTGAGTTGGCAGCCGCCAAATCAGGTCTCCTTCTCGTCGTTTTCCTTTACGGGAATGGAATTTTGCGTTCATCAATTCCATCTTGGTGAAATCCAAGCCAACCGCCATGGCTTCGGGAACAAATTCCCGAATAAGCTGTTCAACCATGATTGGGTGGGTAAACAGGCGATGGTAAAGCGAATCCGAATCAACCATCAATGGACCACCGAATTTTGATCTTGGGATGTTATACCACCAAGCCTTGTCATACCAATGGCCTTGGACGTTGACACGTCCGCAGCGCCCTCAGACGCAGGGCGCGGTCCGAGAACCAGCAGCGCGTCATTATCAAGGCTCGCCGGTATAATTCAAGCATGCCGTGGTTGTGATGCTTTGGGATCAAAGCCCTTTTCCTTTGCGGAGGCATGGCCCCCTGCAAAACACCATGGTCACAGCCACAAGCCGGAAAGCGCGACGAGAGGCAGGAAAAGGGATTGACGGCAGGCGGTGGCGCGCGGTCGAGTGGCGGTCTCTATGCTGATTCGATTAGAAGGGGTCTATTCCGTTGCCGACCACCGCTCGATCCGCCCCAGCCGCTTCCAGCCCTGCCGTTGATACCGCGCTGTCTTATTGTGCTCGGGATGTGCGTCGTTATGACAACGACCGCTTTCTGACCAGCCTGTTTGCGCCTGCTGATCGCCGAGAGGCCGTCTTCGCCTTACTCGCGTTCAACATCGAGATCGCCAAGACCAGAGAAGTCGTTACAGAGCCGATGATCGGTCAGATACGGCTTCAGTGGTGGCGAGACGCGATCGACAGTCTTTATCAATCTTCGGAAGCCCCAGCTTCGCTTTTGACTCACGAAGTGGTCCGCCCTCTGGCAGAGGCCATTACGCGTTACCAGTTGGACCAGGAGTCCTTCATTCGCTTGATTGAGGCTCGGGAAGCGGACCTGTCCGACGATCCGCCAGCCTGTTTGGCCGATCTGGAAGCGTATGCCGAAGCCACCGGAGCACCGTTACTGCGGTTGGTGTTGGAGAGTCTGGGATTGGCTGAATGGGAGCCGGACGCTGCCAAGGCGGCGCTGACGGCTGGGCGAGCGGTGGGAATCGCTTGGGCCTTAACCGGCTTGTTGCGGGCGGCGCCTTTTCATCTCCGTCAACGGCGGGTTCTATTGCCGGCAGACCTCCTGGCTAAACAGAGCCTTTCGGCGGCTCGCCTGATCGACTGGCGCCCGGACAGGCAAGCTTTGGCCCCGGTGGTGATGGCGGTGGTGGCGGCGGCGCGTGTCCACTTGGCGGCGGCCCGAACACAGGCCAAGCATATCCCGGCGGCGGCATTACCGGCGTTGTTGCCGGCAACATTAGCGGACCTTTATCTCGATGGAATCGTGCGGGCTGGTTACGATATTTTTTCGCCCCGCCACCAAGTCCGCCATCCCCTCCGACCGCTCTGGTTGGCTTGGCGGGTTTGGCGGCGGCGTTATTGATCCCAATTTTTGCCGATCAGGGCGACGGTTGGCGGTGGATCGCGAAAGAGCTGGTGGCTTGGGTGACGGGCATCAGCTCGATGCGGTTAATGTTGACGCGTGGCGGCAGCGTTGCACACCACACCACGCTTTCAGCAACGTCTTCGGGCGTGAGCGGCGTGGTGTCGGCATAGACTTGGGCGGCCTTGGTCTCGTCGCCCTTGTAGCGAACTGTGGAGAAGGCGGTTCCATTGACCATGCCCGGCTCAATGTTGGTGACGCGAACAGCGGTTCCCAGCAGGTCGGCCCGTAAGGCGAGCGAAAATTGCTTCACGAACGCCTTAGAGGCGCAATAGACATGGCCGCCGGGATAGGGATAGGTGCCGGCGACCGAGCCGATATTAATGATATGGCCGCCACCACGGGCAATCATGCCGGGCAGTGCCAACCGGGTTGCGGTCACTAAGCCCCGGATGTTGGTATCGATCATCTCGTTCCAATCATCCAGCGAAGCCTGTTGAGCCGGGCCGGCTCCCAACGCCAGACCGGCATTGTTGATCAGGAGATCGACGCCAGCAAAGTCGGCAGGCAGGGCGGCGAAGGCTTCGGCAATGGCTGTCGGGTTGCGAATGTCGAAGACCACCCCATGGGTGGGGGCCGGGGCCAGGGTCGTAGCCAAGGCGCGCACCCGATCGTCGTTGCGTCCGGCCAGCACCAGCCGGCATCCCAGCGCGGCGAATCGGCGGGCGATCGCGGTTCCAAAGCCGCCGGTTGCGCCGGTGATAAACACGACTTGGGGCGTATAGGAGATCATGGGGCTCGTTCCTCGCGTTTGACGTCTTGCCACAGGGCTTCCATCTCATCGAGAGTCGCTTCGGTCGGACCTCGGCCCTGGGCGGACAGCAAGGCTTCGACCCGGCGGAAACGGCGATCAAATTTGCTGCTGGCCCCACGCAGAGCCCCTTCCGGATCTACTTCCAGCCGCCGGGCCAGATTGACCAGAGCGAACAACAGATCTCCAAGTTCATCGACAATTCGCGCATGGGCTGGGCTGTCGCTGGTCGGAAGGCCAGCGGCGGGCAGTTCCGCGCGCAACTCGCCGATTTCCTCCTCGACCTTGTCCAGGATGTCGACAGCTTCGGTCCAGTCGAAGCCAACCCGCGCCGCCCGTTTCTGCAACTTAAGCGCCCGCGTGAGGGCGGGCAGGGCGCGGGTGACGCCGTCCAGGGCGCTGGGGGGATGCTGGCCAGCGACCTGGGCATTCTGGGCGCGTTCGGCGGCCTTCTGGTTTTCCCAGCGGGTCACCTGGGCCTCGGCATCGGCCACCGGGTCGGCGGAGCCGAAAATATGAGGATGCCGCCGGATCATCTTATCGGTGATGGCGGTTGCCACAGCATCGAAATCGAAGGCCCCTTGTTGTCGGGCAATCTCGGCGTGAAACACCACCTGAAACAGCAGGTCGCCCAACTCGTCGCGTAGCGCCGCCATATCGCCATGTTCGATGGCATCGGCGACTTCATACGCTTCCTCAATGGTGTGAGGCGCGATGCTGCGGAAGCTTTGGGCAATATCCCACGGACAGCCTGTAACCGGATCCCGCAGCCGGGTCATCAGGGCGATCAGGCGACCGATGGCGGTTGGCGCGGATGCGGACGCCGTTGGGGCTGGAACCGGAGGCGTGCCGTTCATGCGCGGGCGGCCTGCCGACCTGCGGCGAAGGCTTGGCGGTTGAGGGCGGCCAGGGCTGGCTTGCGGGCTTGGAACCGCTCGACAATTTTGGCTTCCATGGCCTCAGCCGGAAACGGCAGGCTGTCGGCCAAGGCCCCCAGCATAATGGTGTTGATCAGCTTCCGATCTCCCAGAGTGGCCGCGATGTCGCCAGCGGCCACGACCCGCACCTCGAAACCTGCCGTAGTTCCGGCGGTGTGCAACAGGCCCACTGCGTTCTCGGGGTAGGTGTACAGACCCCCTGAAACCACCGGCGGAACCAGTTGTTGGCTGTTGGCCACCACCCGTCCTCCGGCCCGAATCTGGTCGCACCAGCGGAGGGCTTCGGCGATTTCGAATGCGGCTAGGATATCGACGGTGCCGGGAGCGATGACCGGCGAGAGTACGCGAGGGCCGATTCGAACATGCGAGGTGACGACACCACCGCGCTGGGCCATGCCCGCGACTTCGGACTTCTTGGCGTCAAAACCGTGGTCGATGGCGGTTTGGGCCAACACTTCGGCGGCGGTCATCACGCCCTGACCGCCAATGCCGCAGACGAGAATATTGAGAGCAGACAGGGCGGTCACGAGCAGGCTCCGGTGCTGGGGGCGTTGGCGATCGGGACGATGGCGCTATGGGAACAGGCGCTGACGCACATAGTGCAGCCGGTGCAAGCCCGGCTGTCGATGGTGGTGAAGGTGGCATCGAAGGTTTCACCGTCCAGAACCCGCTGTTCCCGGCGGCGCACGGTGATGGCCGGACATCCCAAATCCATACAATTGCCGCAGCCGGTGCAACGATCCTCCAAGACCTGGTGAGGCGTGCGCCGTTCGAACTCGGGAATCAGGGTGCAGGGGCGGCCCGTAATAACGACGGACGGCTCAGGAACCTTGATTTCGTCGCGGATGGTGCGGAACAGCAATGGCAGGTCGTAACTGTCGACCACCTTGATCCGCTCCCGTTTGATCCCCAACGCTTCGACCAGTTGGGCGAAATCCACCCGAGGCGCGGATTCACCATGGACGTCATGGCCGGTCCCTGGATGATTCTGGCCGCCGGTCATGCCGGTTGTGCGGTTGTCCAGAATCAGAGTGGTGACGTTACCGCGATTGTAAACAATGTTCAGGAGCCCCTGCATGCCCATATGCAGAAAAGTCGAGTCGCCCAAAACGGCTAGAACCGCCTTGTTCGCATCGCTTTTTCCTCCAGCCTTGTCGATACCCAGCGCCATTCCCAAAGAGGCGCCCATGGCAATGCAGCTATCCAAGGCATGCCAGGGATGGCCAGCGCCTAGGGTGTAGCACCCAATATCGCCCATGATCACGACTTTACGGCGCATGGCAAACAGAGTGCTGAACACGCCGATATGCGGGCAGGCGGCGCACAGCGTCGGGGGGCGCGGGAACAGTCCGCCACCGACCGCCGCCGGGCGCGGCGCGGAGGTGGGGGTTGGTTCGGGCTCGCCAATCAACCGGCGGATCGGCGGTGCCAGCACATCGGCGGTGAGTTCGCCGATCCGGGGCAGGATATCCTTGCCGTGAACGGTAAGGCCGGCGGCGCGCAGCTCGGTTTCCACCAACGGTTCGGTTTCTTCCACCACCACCAGCCGGTCAACCCGAGCCGCCAACGTCCGGACCCGTTCAACCGGCAGCGGATAGCCGAGGCCGAGTTTGAGCAAGGGGGCATTTGGGAAGGCTTCACGCAGATGTAGGGCTGCCGGTCCCGAGACCACAAAGCCGACCCGAAAGTCGCTTCCGGTTTCTTCGGTGTTGAGGTCGCAGGTTTCGGCGTAGGCGGCGAGCTTTTGTTCCCGCTCCAATTGGAGTGGCAGCCGGCGGCGAGCATTGGCCGGAACCATCACCCACCGGGCGGGCTCAATGGTGAAGCCAGCGGCGGGCCGGTCTTCGCGGGCTCCCAGGGCCACCAGGGATTTGACGTGGCAAACCCGCGTGGTGAGGCGCAGCAGGACGGCGGTTTGGAACTGCTCGGACAGTTCAAACGCCCGCTTGGTCATGGCGTAGGCTTCCGCCGAATCCGCCGGCTCCAGCACCGGCAGATGCGCAAAACGACCCCAATAACGGGAATCCTGTTCGTTCTGGGACGAAGACATGCCGACATCGTCGGCCACCGCAATCACCAGCCCCCCCAGAACGCCGGTCAGCGTCAGCGTCATCAAGGGGTCCGAGGCAACATTCAGGCCCACATGCTTCATGGCGCAGAAGGCGCGGGCACCGGCCATGCTGGCTCCCAGCGCGACTTCCAGCGCGACCTTCTCGTTGACCGACCATTGGGCGTGCAGGTCAGGGTATTGGGCCAGGGTTTCCAAAATCTCGGTAGCGGGGGTGCCTGGATATCCGGTCGACACGCGGGTTCCGGCTTCCCAAACCGCGCGGGCGATCGCTTCGTCGCCAGACAACAGGTGACGCGCACCGGCATCGGCCTTGACCACAATGCTCATTCTTGGGTTTCCTTACGTTCTGGTCCTTTGACGGACTCACACTTTCTTTGGGACTACCCTTGGCGTTTCGGTTTCCAAAGATATTTAGCCTTTGGTTGGTCCAGGCCGTGGGGTGTGACGGTTACTCTTTAGGCCGGAGATCGATGCAACGGACGGCCTTCCCCATCGAGCGGTCGATCATGCCGACATCCACCAGCCGCACGCTGGCCGAGATTCCGATCATCGACTTGATGTGGTGGGTGAGGTCACGGGCGCAGGCCGCGCGTGCCGCAGAATCGGCGCTGGCGAAGTCTGGTCGGACCTCAACCACGACCTCCAGGCTATCGAGATGGCCTTTCCGGTGCAGTTCCAGCAGGTAATGGGGCGAAAGCCGGGGATTGGCGAGCAGCAGCTCCTCGATCTGGGAGGGAAAGACGTTGACGCCGCGAATGATCAGCATATCGTCGGAACGGCCCGTGATCTTTTCGATCCGTCGCATAGAGCGGGCGGTGCCGGGCAGCAGACGGGTCAGGTCGCGGGTTCGATAGCGGATGACCGGGAGGGCTTCTTTGGTCAGAGAGGTGAACACCAACTCGCCATACGCGCCGTCAGGCAGCGACTCGCCAGTCACCGGATCGATAATTTCGGGATAGAAATGATCCTCCCAGAGATGAAGGCCGTCCTTGGTTTCGACGCATTCGCAGGCTACGCCCGGCCCCATTACCTCGGACAGGCCATAGATATCGACGGCCTGCATCTCAAAGGTCCGTTCGATCTCCTGGCGCATGGCTTCGGTCCAGGGTTCGGCACCATGCATGCCGGTTCGCAGCGACGAGCGGCGGGGATCAAGGCCCAAGCGGCGGTATTCGTCGCCGATGGCCAGCATGTAAGAGGGCGTGACCATGATCAGGTCCGGCTTGAAATCCTCAATCAGCCGAACCTGTCGTTCCGTCTGGCCACCGGAAATCGGAACCACAGTGCAGCCCATCCGTTCGGCACCGTAATGGGCGCCTAGGCCGCCGGTAAATAAGCCATAGCCATAGGCGACATGAACGACATCGCCCCGACGGCCCCCAGCGGCGCGGATAGAGCGGGCGATCAGGTCGGCCCAGGTCTCCAGGTCGCGCTGGGTATAACCGACCACTGCCGGCTTGCCGGTGGTGCCGCTAGACGCGTGAATGCGGGCAACCTGTTGGCGCGGGACCGCGAACATGCCGAAGGGATAGTTCTCGCGGAGATCGGTTTTAGACGTTAGCGGAAAGCGCGCAAGGTCGCCGAGAGTCCGCAGGTCATCGGGGTGGGCTCCGACCGCTTCGAAGCTTTTGCGATAATGGGGGACATTATCGTAAGCATGACGGACGCTCCAGCGCAACCGTTCGAGTTGAAGGGCGGAAATCTCATCGCGACTTGCGACTTCAATCGCCTCAAGGTCTTGCCTCGTTATCGCACCACCCGCCACGTCACGCCCCATCCCGAAATGGACATCTCAGATAAGGCCGCTGTTTATGCCAGTCTCTCGCTACCGTGACAATGAGATTCCCGGCAGGGTCTCGGGGTGGGCAGTGCAGGGTGGCGTTTTGAGAGGATCATCGGCTTTTATCCGGTCGGCTTTGTCATGCTATATCCATGCGTAGACTGCAAGACATAGGGGAAGCATCGGAGGGGAGCCGCGACCGGCGGCCCTAGGTCTGGGAGCGTCCTCGGTGCTTGGACCCGGCTTTACGCATCAATCTTGATCGATCCGGGTTGAGATCAAAGCGTAATGATCGGATGTTACCTTTACTCCTGACTTGAAGCGGTTAATATGCCTCAGTTAAACAGCCGGTGGTATCTGGTGTCTCTGGATGGTTATGGTCGCCTTGTTCAATGGGCCATTCTGTTGAGCGTATCAGCAGTTCTGGTGGCGGTGCTGTCGGCGGCGGGGTTGCCGGCGGCTGTGCTGTTGGGAGCGATGGCAGCGGCGATCCTGGTTGCGTCAGCCGATAGCTCTGTGTCTGTGCCGCGTTGGTGCTTCGTCGGGGCTCAAGGGGTGATCGGCTGTATGATCGCCGGGACTGTCACGCCGTCGATCATCGAGATGTTGTCGCAGAACTGGTTTTTGTTTCTGGCCTGCGTCGGTGCGGTGATTGCGGCGAGCGGTTGGCTAGGCTGGTTGCTAGCGCGCTGGGGAGTGGTTCCGGGGGCGACCGCCGTGTGGGGCTCGGCACCGGGGGCGGCGGCGGCGGCGACGGTGATGGCCGAAGCCTATGGCGCCGACGTTCGCCTAGTCGCCTTTATGCAGTATTTGCGGGTGGTGATGGTGGTGGTGGTGGCCACGGTGGTGGCGCGGCTTTGGACGGCGACGAGTGACGGCGCCATTGCGAGTCCCGACACGTCATGGTTTCCGCCGATTCTCTGGGGCCCCTTGGTCGGAACGATGGCTTTGGTTGGGTTGGGTGCGGTGTTGGCGCGTTTTCTGCGTCTTCCAGCGGGTCCGTTGCTGGTGCCTCTGATGATCGGGGGCGCATTGCATGGGGCCGGCATGATGGTGATCGAATTGCCACCGTGGTTGTTAGCGACCAGTTATGCCCTGATCGGTTGGAGTGTTGGTTTACGATTCTCGCGTCCGATCCTGCTTCACGCTCTTTGTGCGCTGCCGCGTCTGGCGGTTTCGGTCCTGGCATTGATTGCGCTGTGTGGGGGTTTGGCTTTTCTTCTGACCAGCTTGGCTGGCATTGATCCGCTCACGGCTTATCTGGCCACCAGTCCGGGCGGTGCGGATTCGGTGGCGATCATCGCGAGTTCAAGTCACACCGTTGATGTGCCGTTCGTGATGGCCATGCAAACCGCCCGCCTGCTGGCGGTGGTGTTGGTGGGGTCCAGTTTGGCGCGTTTCGTCTCGCGCAGGATCGATGCTCCGATCTTATTCTCGCACAAGGCGAAACCGGAAGCCGTGAAGCGTGACGGTGGGGGCTGAGAGGCCATCCCCAAGGCCGAAGGCCGCAACCCGGCGGGCCAACTCTTCGGCAGAAATGTCGAGAGGGATTTCGCATTCGCGGGCAAAGACTTGACGCGACGTTTTGCGTTTTCCCCACGGAATGGGCAGGGCCGGCGGTGCGTCCGGGCTGGTGGCGAGGGGTTCGGCCAAGCGCCAGAACAGCCGCACTGCCGCTGCGTAAGCAGCGAGACTGAGGTCTTCGGCGGTGATATCGGGTTCGACCTCAAAAAGCTCGAGGTCGATGATTGGTCCAGCGTCGACTTTTTCCACCATCCCATGGGCGGTGGCGCCGAACACCCTGGCCTGATCATACAGCGCAAAGCTGACCGGATGCCAACCGGGATAATCGGGAGAGCCGGGGTGGAAATTATAGGCGCCATAGCCGAGCTGATTCAGAAACGCCGCCGGAACCACGACCGGCGTCGAAAAAGCCAAAAGGCGGGCCTTGGCCAGTAAGGTCGGCGACAGTGCCGCCAACTGAGCGGCGCTTCCGACCGGCACAATGTCGAGTTTCGGATTGAACCGCTTCAGGATCAAAGGCAGATTTTGCTGTTCGATCTCCCCGCTTAACAGAATGACGGTCTTGAAAGTCTGAGCATCCAGAGTCGTCGATGACCGTCCCATTCCCCGGCTCTCCGCATGACCGAAACCAGTGATACCGGCGAGCCCTGATACTGACACATCGCCGGTATCGGGCCGCGACGGCGGCCCCGCGCGCACAGAACCAAAGTCGCAGCCCAGGGACCGGCGACGTGTCGCTGCCGTGACTTGCCGGTATTGTAGCGTGAAAGCAAATCCAGAAATGTATCTCTGTGTAACAATGAGTAACAAGAGTTGAATTAAAGAGTCCTCGTTGGCCGTTCTGTGACCATCTTGGTCTCGGGGTCGGCAGAGTTTGCCGTGGGTAATGGATAGTCGATCCTGTTAGCCCGGTCATTTTTTCCCACTCTTGCGAGATATTATCGGCAAATATTGCCGAGGGACTCGAGGTCTGGCGCTATTTCGCGATAAATCATTGGCCTGGGGTTTGCTTCTCGATGTCATCACGACAGTGTGCCGGCATTTTGCCGAGGCCCTGATCACCCAAGGCCGGGAGAGGACTGATGACCTCAACGTCCAATATTTCCGGAGGGACGTCTCCCTTCGACAGTTTCCAACAGCTACAACGGTTGGAATCCCAATCCAGCGGTTCCGGCTCCGGCAATGCCTTTTGGGCTAATCTGGGGTCGTCCATCGGTTCACAAGGAAGTGCGAGTGGGCAATCCAGCTCCAGTTCCACCAGTAGCAGCAGTGGTGCGGACGGTCCTGGCGGCTGGTTGAGCAGCCAGATCGCCAGCATGATGATGCAGTACCAAAATGTCGGCAGCGCCAGCACATCGGCGGCGGGTGGGCAGACGACGACTGGCAGCACAACCTCTGGGGTCGGTGCCGCTTCGACGACGGATGCCTCTTCCACCACTTCGACGACGGACACGACTGGGACTCAAGAGGTCGGAGGGGCTCACGGTCATCACCACCACGGCGGCCACCATCACAGCTCCAGCGCGGCGTCTGGTTCGGGTGAGGATCCGCTGGAGGCGCTGTTCGGCGGAGGCACCAGCGCGGGAACCTCTGGATCCGCCACAGGATCCAGCACAACCGCATCCAGTCAAAGCGGCAGTGGGTGGTTAGATAAGCTGTTATCGCAATTCGCGAGCGGTTCCAGCCTCGGTTCCGATGCCACCGGGGCTACGGCTTCTGGGGCTGCCAGTTCCACAGCAGCCACCACGGCCTCTACGACCGCCACCACCACGGCGACGCCCGAGGACGATAATGCGTGGCTGGAGAATTTCGTGTCCCGGTATGTCAGTGGTAACACCGGAGCGTCTGGAACGTCTGGAACGTCTGGAACCTCATCCACCAGCGCCAACAGCACCAGCAGCTCGGGGACGACGACGTCCAGCTCGACCTCCAGCAGCGAAGCGAGCAACGCCGCGTTCCGGTTGGATTACGCGGCCGCAAAGCTGTTTGCTCATCTTGAGGGGCAGTTGGCTTAGACAAAACCGCCGGACCTTATCCCTGGGAGCACGGGCATTCGGCCTGGACGGCAAAGCCCAAAGGTGAGCGAGGATGCTCGTGCTCCCAGGACGGTATCCGAGCACCGATAAGGCGAAGCCCTCTTGGAAAGCCGCGCCACCCCGGCTATGGTGGCACCCGTGGGGCCGGGGTCCAATGAGCCCGGCGGGACGTGACCTGATACGGACATCATGCAGCGCAACACCTACCGCGCCGGGCCAGACGAGCGTGGCCATTTCGGACTTCATGGTGGACGGTTTGTCGCCGAAACCCTGATGCCGCTGATCCTCGACGTCGAGCGAGCTTACGCCGCCGCCCGTGTCGATCCGACCTTTGAGCGCGACCTGCGCTATTACCTGACCCATTATGTCGGTCGGCCCAGCCCGCTGTACTATGCGGCGCGACTGACCGAGGCGCTCGGCGGGGCCAAAATCTATCTGAAACGGGAAGAGCTGAACCACACCGGCGCCCATAAGATCAACAACTGCATGGGCCAAATTCTGCTGGCTCGCCGAATGGGCAAACGGCGGATTATCGCCGAAACTGGGGCCGGACAGCATGGGGTGGCCACCGCCACCGTCTGTGCCCTGTTTAATCTGCCTTGCACCATCTACATGGGCGAAGTGGATATCGAGCGGCAAAAGCCCAATGTTTTCCGCATGCGGCTGTTAGGGGCTGAGGTCAAGCCGGTGACGTCCGGCTCGCGCACGCTCAAGGACGCCATGAACGAGGCGTTGCGGGATTGGGTGACCAATGTCGAATCCACCTATTACCTGATCGGAACCGTCGCCGGTCCTCATCCTTATCCGATGATGGTCCGCGACTTCCAGGCGGTGATTGGTCAAGAGGTGCGGGATCAACTTCAGGACGCCGAAGGCCGGTTGCCCGATAGTTTGGTCGCGTGCATCGGTGGTGGCTCCAATGCCATGGGCTTATTTTATCCCTTCCTGGACGATCCGTCGGTGGCCATGGTCGGGGTGGAAGCCGCCGGTTTGGGACTGAGCACCAGCCAGCACGCGGCCTCTTTGGCCGGCGGAGCGCCGGGGGTGCTGCATGGCAATCGCACCTATCTGCTCCAGGACGGGGACGGCCAAATTCTCGAAGGGCACTCGATTTCGGCGGGGCTCGATTACCCCGGAGTCGGTCCCGAGCATGCTTGGCTGCATGATGTGGGCCGCGTCCGTTACGAATCCGCCACCGATGACGAGGCGCTGGAAGCGTTCAAGCTCTGCGCCCGGACGGAAGGCATTTTGCCGGCGTTGGAACCGGCTCACGCATTGGCCCATGTGATCAAGGCCGCACCGGCTTTGCCCAAAGACCATTTGATGGTGATGGGGCTGTCGGGACGCGGCGATAAGGACATTTTCACGGTCGCTTCGGCTTTGGGAGTAGAGATGTGAGCGCCCAGCCTCAATCAGGCCGCATCGGTCGTCGTTTCGCTGCGCTGGCCGCCGAGGGGCGGGCCGCACTTGTGACCTTCACCACTGCCGGCGATCCTGACGCCGCGACCAGTTTGGCCTTGTTGCGTGGACTGCCGGGAGCCGGGGCCGACCTCATCGAAATCGGGATGCCTTTCACCGATCCCATGGCCGACGGCCCGGCCATTCAGGCGGCATCGCTGCGGGCCTTGGCGAAGGGGGCGTCTTTGTCGTCGACCCTGGAGCTGGTGCGGGCTTTTCGCGCGGACGATCAGGATACGCCGATCATCCTGATGGGCTATTACAACCCGATTTACCGCTTTGGCGTGGACCGCTTTTTGGCCGAAGCCGCTGCGGTTGGCGTTGATGGCCTGATTGTGGTCGATTTGCCCCCAGAAGAGGATGACGAGTTGTGCCTGCCGGCCTTGGCCGCTGGAATCAGCTTCATTCGTCTGGCCACGCCCACCACTGACCAGGCCAGACTGCCGGCAGTGATGCGCCATGCGTCGGGCTTTGTCTATTATGTCTCCATTGCCGGAGTCACCGGAACCGCCGCCGCTTCGGATCAGGCGATTACCGCCGCTGTAGACCAGTTGCGCCGTCATACCGATTTGCCGATTGCGGTCGGTTTTGGCATCACCACGCCCGAACGGGCGGCGGCCGTGGCGCGGGTGGCGGATGCGGCGGTGGTCGGTTCCGCGATCGTCAGCCGTCTGGCCGCTGCTCTTGACGACCAGGGCCAGGCTAGGTCAGGGCTGGTCGAAGATGTGCTGGCCTTGGTCAACCAATTGGCTGTGGGTGTTCGCACGGCGCGGCAGTGAATGCCGGTTGCCGATCCACAGGCCCCATGCCACGCAAGAGCGCGAGGGACATTCCATGAACTGGCTCAACAACTATGTCCGCCCGAAGATCCGCGCCCTGGTGGCGCCGCGCGAGGTGCCGGAGAATCTGTGGCATAAATGCCCAAGCTGCGAGGCGATGATCTTCCATCGGGAGCTGGAAGAAAATCTTCATGTTTGCCAGCACTGCGGCTTCCACATGCGTCTGGACCCGGATAAGCGTCTGGCGATCCTGTTCGACGATGGTGCCTATCAGGTGGTCGAACTGCCGAAGACTCCGGTTGATCCTCTGAAGTTCCGCGATACCAAGCGATATGCCGATCGTCTGAAAGAGGCCCAGGTCAAAGCCCAGAGGTCTGACGCAATTATTGTTGCTTTCGGTAAAATGTCCGGCATCGACGTGGTGATTGCGGCCTTTGACTTCCGGTTCATGGGGGGGTCCATGGGCATCGGCGTTGGCGAGGGGCTGTTGTCGGCGGCCAAGTTGGCGGTGCTCCAGGAAGCCCCGCTGATCGTGGTGCCGGCTTCGGGCGGTGCGCGCATGCAGGAAGGCATTTTGTCGTTGATGCAAATGCCGCGCACGGTGATTGCCGTGGAAATGGTCAAAGAGGCCGGTCTGCCCTATATCGTAGTGTTGACGGACCCGACCACTGGTGGCGTCACCGCCTCTTTTGCGATGTTGGGTGATATTCAGATTGCTGAACAGGGCGCGCAGATTGGATTTGCCGGGGCTCGGGTGATCGAGGACACCATTCGCGAGACCTTGCCAGAGGGATTCCAGCGTTCCGAGTATTTACTGGAGCATGGTATGGTGGATATGGTGGTGCATCGCAAGGACTTGCGGGCCACTCTGTCTCGGGTTCTGCGCTTGTTGCGCCATCCCGGCCCGTCCGCCGAAGTGGTGGTGTTGGCTCCGCCCGAGGGCGGGGCGATGCCCAAGCTCGGCTACGCCCCCGTCGCTCCCGCCGCTTCCGTTGCTCCTATCGCCCCTGCTGGTTCCGGTCATCCGGTGCCGCCAGCGGGGGGCGATGATTGATACCAACGCGCTATGCAGGTTCAGGGACATCATGGTACCGGCAGCGATCCGATCGATCCGGTCCTAGAGCGGCTCCACCGGCTACATCCTAAGGTCATTGACCTGTCGTTGGGGCGGATCGAGCGGATGTTGGCGGCGCTTGGTGATCCTCATCGCCATTTGCCGCCGGTCATCCATGTGGCCGGCACCAACGGCAAGGGGTCAACCCTGGCGTTTTTGCGCGCCATGCTGGAGGCAGCCGGCTATCGGGTTCACGTCTACACGTCGCCCCATTTGGTCCGTTTTCACGAGCGGATTCGATTGGCCCAGCCCGGCGGTGGGAGTGCGCTGATTGACGATCAACGACTGATTGCCTTGCTTGAAGAGTGCGAAACGGCCAATGCGGGTCAACCGATCACCTTCTTTGAGGTGACGACGGCGGCTGCGTTTCTGGCATTTGCCCGCACGCCCGCCGATGTGGTGTTGCTGGAAACCGGGCTTGGGGGCCGGCTGGATGCCACTAATGTTGTTGATCGCCCGGCTGTGACCGCCATCACCCGCATTTCCTACGATCATATGAGCTATCTTGGCGACAGCCTGACCGAGATTGCCGGAGAAAAGGCCGGGATTTTCAAACCCGGTGTGCCGGTGGTCCTGGCACCTCAGCCGATGCGGGATGCTGAAGTCGCGTTGCGTGAGCGAGCGCGCGTGTTGGAGGCGCCGATTCGGGAGTGGCGAGTCACGCCCGCAGCCGGTGGCGGGTTTCGTTTTCAGAGCGCCGACCGGGATCTGCTGTTGCCAGCTCCGGGTTTGCTTGGTGCCCATCAGGTGTTCAACGCCGGAACCGCCATCGCCTGTCTTGGAGCCTTGCCGGGGCTGACGGTCGATGATCGGGCCATCGGGCAGGGGCTCGCTGGTGTTGTTTGGCCGGGGCGTCTCCAGCGATTGACCCGAGGGCCCTTGTCCGACGGTTTGCCGTTAGGATGGGAGCTGTGGTTGGACGGCGGCCACAATGACTCGGCGGGTGAAGCTTTGGCCGTTCAGGCGGCTCGATGGGCCGAAGAGGCCGAGCCGAAGCCCCTGTTGCTGGTGTTTGGCATGCTCGGGACTAAGGAGCCTTTGGCCTTTCTGGCACCGCTGGTTCACCACGCGGCCCGGCTGCGGGCCGTGCCGATTCCCGGCGAAGCGGCGGCTTTGACGGCTGCCGAAGCTGCCGCAATGGCGCACACGGCGGGCTTTCGTGATGTTGATTCTGTGGATAGTCCCAAGGCCGCCTTGGCAGCTCTGACGACGGCAGCATCCGGCCCTCATCGGGTCTTGATCTGCGGGTCTCTTTACCTAGCCGGGCAGGTCTTGGCTGAAAACGGCGGCGCGGAGTAAGACCGGCGAGCTATAACGATGACACACTGCCGGTATCGGGCCTCGACGACGGCCCCGCGCGCCCATGCGCGCGAAGCCAAGGGCGCGGATCCGTCCGCCCGGCGTCTGAGGGCAAGTCCTCTCTGAGGGCAGTCCTCTATGTGGCTGGTGCGTTGGCCCGCAGCATAATATGCTTCCATTCGGACAGAGTGACGAATCGATAGTGATTCGCGGTGGCAAACTCGAGAATCCGAGGCAGGGCTTTCACCGAATGCGCGCGGGTGCTGTGCATCAGGACAATGGCGCCAGGGGCCAGATTGCGGGTGATGCGGGTGGCAATGGTGTTGGCGGGAGGGCTTTTCCAGTCGCTGGGATCGATGCTCCATAGAATAGTTTCCATGGATTCTTTTTCGGCGATGGCCCGAGTCTGGTGATCATAATCGCCATAAGGAGGCCGCAACCAGTTCACCTTGATGTTGGCATCGGCCAATAATGCATTGGTTTTGCGCATTTCGGTGGCCTGATCCTCGAGGCTTAAATGGGTGAGCATCGGATGGCTCCAGCTATGATTGCCGATTTCGCATCCTGCTGTGACCATGGCCTGAATCAGGTCCAGATGACGGGCCGCTTTGCTGCCGATGACGAAAAAGGTCGCCACAGCCTTATATTGGGCCAGGAGCTGTAGGATCACGCCATCGTTCCCCGGATCCGGGCCGTCGTCAAAGGTCAGGGCAATGGCGGTTTCGCCGTGGGCGCGCAACGCCTTTTCCGAAAACGGGATCGGGCTTCCCGGATAAACATAAGCGGTGTAGAAAGGAGCTGGGGTTGCGAGAACCGGACGCGCTACCATGCTGCCAAGACCGGCAACCATCCCGCCGGCCAGGGCGCTGAAATCGCGGCGACTGATCTTCATGCACGCCCCCGACCTTTCAATCGAGCCTGACTTTCCAACCGAGCACCCTGGTCCCTTTGCGCAACACGCCGGAGTCCCCATGCCGATCGGTTTTTCCCCTTATGCCAATCGCTTTCTGTTGGCGGGATTATCTTGCCTGATCTTGGTTGGCCTGTCGATCTCTTTCCTCGACCGGGCGATATCATCCTGGTCCCATCAGCATCTCCATGATGTAACCGAATTCACGGGGCTAACCAAAATTGCCGAATTTTCCGAACCTCTTGCTACTTTAGCTTTATTGGGGGTCGGAGGGGCCGTCGTCTGCGGTTGGCGACTTGGCCGATTGGGTCGGATCGTCATCGCGTGCGCTGTGGCGACTCTGGTGGCGTTGGCGCTCAAGGATCAGCTCAAATATGTCTTTGGCCGCACCTGGCCGGAAACCTGGACTCACGGCAATCCATCCTGGATCGATAATGGGGTGTTCGGATTCGAGCCCTTCCATGGAGGCCAAGGTTGGGCTTCATTTCCATCCGGTCACACCACTGCCATTGCCGCCCCGATGGCGGTACTGTGGCTGACTCTGCCCCGTTGGCGGTGGTTGTGGGCCGGCATGGTCGGGTTGGTGGCGGTCGGCCTGTTGGGCGCGAACCATCATTGGCTCAGTGATATCATTGCCGGTGCCTATTTGGGCTCGGCTGTCGCCTTTGGAATGGTGACGCTCCTCTGCCCCCCGGAGTTGGCTCCGGAGGCGTCCGCCGGGAAGGACGGGGCATCCTGAACACGGCAAAACGCCGAAGCCCTAGGGGCTCCGGCGTTTGAGGGGAGCCTCGATGGGGCAACATCAAGGCTCGATTCAAGGCTCGATTCTCAGCGCCTCAATATCCCGGAGGAGGAGGATAGTTCGGCGGGGGCGGCGCATATCCCTGTGGCGGTGGCGGGGGCGGCGGCGCAACGGCAGGTTGGAAGCCTGGCACCTGATTACCCTTAGAGTACATGCACTGAGAATAGGCGAGATCATACCGCCTTTGGATGCCATACTGCCTGGCCTGGGTTGAATCCACGCCGGCTCCGGTGCCGACAATGCCGCCCGCAGCGGCTCCAATCGCGGCGCCCCGGCCACCGCCAACGGCGGCACCAAGGCCAGCCCCCAGCACGGTTCCCAGGATCGCACCGCCAACCGCTTGTTGATTGGTGGCTTCGGCCTGTCCTGCCACTTGCTGGCTGGCATATTGTTGACAGACGGCTTGATCGGCCTGGAAGGCCTCAAACGGCTTGTTCGGGGCGGGCATCACTTGCACCGATGGTCCCATGGGCGGCGTTGCGCAAGCACCGAGAACCATTGCGCCCGAGAGGACCGCCGAAACGACGATCCGCTTACTTTTCTTCATCGGATTTCCCCTATTGAGTCGGCTTGGGTTGAACCTGACGCCACCCTCCGGGACAGGCCGTGACATAGGGATAATATCCCTTTGGGTTATTGCAGTAGTACCAGAATTGGGCTGGTGCCGGTCCTGGCTCTGCTGGCGGCAGGACATACTGGACAGGTGGTGCGACGTAGACGGGTGGAGGTGGCGCAACATAAACGGGAGGCGGCACATAAACGGGCGCTGGAACATAAACGGGAGGCTCAACGACATAGGCCGGTGGCCCGTAGTACGGAAGCTCAACGCCCACCACGACGCGCGCCGCAGCACCGGACGAGGAAACACCCAGGGCCAGACCTGCGCAGGCCAAAAGGACAGGAATCTTGCCAAACACACGAATACGATATTTCATGGAGGATATCCTGTACCGAACCGCGACAGGACCAACAACGTCACCCTGGATCGCACACACCGCAATCGGCGGTCCCAGACGTCCTGTCCGCCGCTCCACGACCTTGCCAGGGTAGCACAGTTCTGGCCGTGAGAGAAGCGGCAAGGTCAAAGCGTTTGCAAAGAGGCTTGGCCCTTTTTTGGGGGCTAAATCACTATTTTTAATAGTATTTAATCGGGTATTTGCCCTTTGATAATTTTAAATGGCAAGGAGTTTCCAAATTTAAAAGGGTCTGTAACGTTTATTTTCTTAATCAAGTTGAGGCTTGCTGGGCACATGCCGCAAATATCTTCCTCGCCTTGAGCAAAAACCCGACTGATTCCAGCGTCGCTGGCAGTGAGTGGGACGCCTTGGTACTCCAAATAAGGCTGCCAAGCCGGAGCCGAAACCAAGTTCTGTTGCTCTAGAATCAGACGTAGGAAGGCGATGGGTGGGCATTTCCACAGCCGTCCCTGCCAGAGAGTGGTGCACCGCTTATTTTGGCAGACCTCCCAGGACCGCCGTGGGTTCTCGTCACCAAAGGGCCGCATGGTTGGGCCGTAACCGCGATACGTGACATGGAAGAGAGTTTTGCGATCACGAGTGGTCATCTCAACGCCATGAGCCGCCGCGAGATCCTTTAACGTTTGGATCGGGCCTTGAGAGCGGGCGGTATAAACCGGATCATCATGGGAATGAATGCTAACCTCAAGCCGGGTATTGGTGGCTTTTAAGACCGAAAACAGGTTCTCGTGCCGGTGCAGATACATCCCATTGGACACCACCGTCCGCTCGGCTTCAGGCCAAACCTCGGCGGCAAACTGGATATACTGAAGAAGGTCGGGATTCAGTGCCGGTTCACCGCCCAACAGCCCGAACGCCCGTGGCGTCACGCGGCGCGACCATCCGGCGATCCACTCTCGGCCTTCACTGAACGGAACGACGCCTTTTAATCCGTAATTCGAATAGTGGCAGCAACCGAAACAGTGAAGGTTACAAGCCTGGGCGATATCCATTTCCAGGTTTGAGACGCTCAGGGCCATGCTTGCTCCTCCCGCCCGGCTCCGGGGTCGCCGCGCAGACACGCCAAAGTCTGGTATCAAGCCATGTCGGGCGTGTGGCGGGATCTGTCAAGGTGGTGGTTAAGCCTATCCCAAATCCATGGATCGCGGCTGTTCGGATTCCGGCCCGGCGGCCAAGCGGCGTTCAAGTTCGACAAAGGCATCTGCGGTCAAGTCAGCATCGAGCAGGGCGCCATGGAAGGCGAACCGCTCGGATCGGTCAAGCCAGAGACGATCAGAAACCGCATTCAGTGACTTCGGGGCACCGGGGTAAAGATTGGCGTAGATTTCCTGGGTGCAGATAAAGCGAGCTTCGGGGAACGCTTCCTCGTCCCATGAGATCAGCTTGGCACGGGCCATTTCATAATCGAGGAATTGTTTTTCATTGCGATAGGCATGTGCCAGAAGTGGAGACTCACCGAGATAGCGCAACAAGTCTTGTACAATATCGGGAAAACGCGGCGCGCTTTTCAGCTCGGCAGGCTTGATCCCATGAATTTTGATCGCCTGGGGATGAATTGGGCCATCAGGATTAATCCGGGTCTGCCAGGTCTCTCCCTTACGCCAGCCCTCATCGGTGCGTAGCAGCTCGACGCACCCGATCTCGATCATGATTCCAGGAGGGCGAAAGCCCTTGGGTGCCTTGCGGATTTGTGCGGCGGTCATAATCGGGTTGCCGGTGGTTTCGGCATCGATGGCGACCAGCCGTTGGTGCGGCTTAAGAGCGTCTAGGTCGATCATCGGGTAGCCTCTTTCGGTCATAGGTTGGAGTCTTAGGTCAGAATCATCCCAACCTGCCACATTTTAGCGGCGTTGGCGACGGTATGCATCGTGATCACGGCGGGGGATTTCATTAAAATCCCTGGTGTTATACCGGCGAGCCCTGATACTGACACATCGTCGGTCCTCGGGCCGCGACGGCGGCCCCGCGTCCTCGTGGACGCGAAGCCAAGGGCGCGGAGGCGCCCGCCCGGCGTCTGAGGGCAGCCTTGATGAGTCAACATCAAGGCTCGAGGGTATCAGAGGGGTTTTTAACAGAGTGCATTGACATTGCGCAAACATGCTCATACATTACCGAAATGAGCAGATTAGTGACGATAGGTGAGGCGGCGGACGCCCTTGGAGTCTCGGTGCAGACGTTGCGCCG
>Ga0302267_10001021_pt1 | contig 36359 bp, 20 predicted proteins | sample III_Bog_E1_3_FD_194555 | JGI IMG/M metagenome (GOLD analysis project Ga0302267, IMG submission 194555) | Peat permafrost microbial communities from Stordalen Mire near Abisko, Sweden - III_Bog_E1_3 | ecosystem: Environmental > Terrestrial > Soil > Wetlands > Peat | place: Sweden: Abisko...
ATTCGCGGCGAGAGAGCTGAGCGCAGCCAGGAGAATGTCGCGAATTCCGACCGTCTTCGCGACAATGGCCCGCATCTCGGCGAAGATGGGGCTGGCCTCGTTGGCGCTAAAGAGGGTCTGGGTTCCCAGAGTCTTTTTTGTCACCAGACCGGCGTCGACCAACTGTATCCATCTGAGCAACGCACCCTGTTCTTGCTCCGCGTTTAGTGGTGGACTGGAGCTATGAGCGAAGTGGGAGTGGTGCACAGGCGACGTAGTTTGGTCGAGGTCCAGGCCCTGGTTGCAGAGTTTGAAGCGAGTGGATTGATGCGGGCAGCGTTTTGCCAGCAGCGGGGCTTGGCCGTAGGGACGCTGGATAAATATCGTCAGCGCGTGCAAGGTGGACGGCATTCGGGAGGCAGGCCTTTTGTTCCCGTCGAAGTGGTTTCCTCCATAGCGCAGGATGTCAACGGCGTCGCCGGGCGCGATGGTGCTCTCGTAGTTGAATTGCGAAGCGGGCGTCGGATCGAAGTATGCCGTGGATTTGATGCGGGAACATTGGAACGTCTGCTGACCGTATTGGACAGGATCTAGTCGGTGTTCGGGTTTGGACCGGCGACGCGGATCTACGTTGCAGCCGGCGCGACGGACATGAGGAAGAATTTCAATGGCCTCTACGGCCTGGTACGCGATCATCTGGGCTGCGATCCGGACAGCGGCCATGTGTTTGTTTTCACGAATGCGCGGCGCAATCGCCTGAAGCTTCTCGTATATGACGGAAGCGGGCTTTGGGTATGCGCAAAGAAGTTGGACGGAGGAAGATTTCGGTGGCCGCAGAGAGACAGCGGGGTGAAGAAAATCGTACTGAGTTGCGAGGAGCTGGCGCTGCTTTTGGGAGGCATTGATCTGGCGCAGACCGAGCGGCGGAAGTGGTATCGCAAGCCTCCGGTGGAAGAACCAAAAGAGTCACTCAAGACCGCATAAACACTGCATATTTCGCATACTTATCCACAAGGAAATCTGTTATTAAAAAGACATCGTGAGCACACCTTCTGAGCCCACTCTTGCCCCGTACTCGGAACCCTTCATGGCCGAGGTCATTGCGCAGTTGGAGGAGCAAGTTGCGTCGCAGAAGAAAGAGCTCGAGTACGCACGGTGGAAGATTCAGGTTCTCGAAGAGCGTCTTCGTTTGCAGCGGATCCAAAAATATGGACCCAGCAGCGAGAAGCTAAGCAATTTGCAACTGGAGCTGCTGGAACAAGAGCCCGGGGTCAGCCGGGAGGAAGTAGTTGCCGAAAGCGAGCGCAAAGCCCCGCCGCCTGTTACGGAACAAAAGAAACGCAAGCATCCCGGACGTCAGACTCTGCCCGCGGATCTTCCCCGCGTGGAACGGGTGATTGCCTGCACGCCGGAGCAGTGCGTATGCGGTAACTGCGGCGCTGAGACATCAGTGATCGGTTACGAAGTCAGCGAAGTGCTGGATGTCGAGCCGGCGCGGTATTTCGTGCAGGTGACCAAGCGCGAAAAGCGGGCCTGCAAATCCTGTCCTGAGCAAGGCGTGACGGCGGCGGCGCTTCCCATCCGGATCATCGATAAAGGTCTGGTGTCGGACCGGGTGATTATCAACACGGTGGTGAACAAGTACTGTGACCACAGCCCACTTTTTCGGCAAAGCGTAGCCTTGTTGCGTGACGCGGGCATCGATATCAGCAGGGCTACGATGTGCGGTTGGGTGATGACCATCGGAGAGATGTTGATGCCGGTAGCCGGAGCGCTGCGGAACCAGCTGCTTGCCGGCACCTACATCCAGGCGGATGAAACTCCGGTCGATGTTCAGACGCACGACGGAAGCGGTACAAACCATCAGTCTTATCTCTGGCAGTACGGGACGCCGGAGGGCATGACGGTTTTTGATTTCCGCATGAGCCGCAAACGCGAGGGCCCGCTGAACTTCCTCGGCAACTTCGAAGGACTTCTCCAAACAGATGGCTACGCTGCATATGATCGCGTGGGCGGTCCGAAGATGGTGCATGCGCGATGTTGGGCTCACGCCAGAAGGTACTTCGTGGACGCGGTCAAACTCAATAAACAGGATGCTGCAGCCATCCGCGCAGTTGAACTGATAAACGAGTTATTCGCGATCGATGCTCAAGCGCGAAACGAAAAGATGGACAATGCCGCACGCCCTGCCCTACGCCGCGACAAGGCTCCGCCGCTGCTCGACGAAATCCGCACTCACATCCTCGAGATGAGCAAGACGGTGCTGCCCAGCAGCGCGCCTGGTCAGGCCTGCAGATACACGCTTGCCCTCTGGAAGAAGCTGATCCGCTTCCTCGATTACCCCGAACTGGAGCTCAGCAACAATTTTGCGGAGAACTCAATGCGGCCTATAGCAGTTGGTCGGAACAACTGGATCCACATCGGGAGCGAGCAGGCTGGACCGCGAGTGGCCGCTATCCTCTCCGTGATCGAAAGCTGCCGCCGTCTCAAAATCCCGGTGCGCGATTACCTCGCAGACATCCTACCCGGGCTTGCGAATGCGCCGCGTCAGCGCGTCGCAGACCTTACTCCTGCCACCTGGGCCGCAAGGACGTCATCCATGCGTTTGGTCTGACGCTTACCAAAGTCAGCAGCTTCAGTCCATTTACCAGCAAACAGATCGTCGGCGACAAAGAGTTTATGTGTACCGCCCGCTGTGAGGTAGACCTTGTCTCCCATAACCAGCACCGTCGGAGCATAGTCTTCGACGGGATAGCCAGACGCCTCAATGAACTTCCAATCCATCAAGTCGAGCGAGTGCCAATACCCACCGGACTTTGAGGGGAAGAGCCAGTATTCTCCGTGATAAGTCATCATGGTTGGATCTGCTGCTTCGCGCCGGCTTGGCGCCTCCAGACGAAACCGATAAGGCAAATCCATGGGATTGCAATACGTAACCTGCCGATGACTCTGAATCGCATTTTGGCTAAAAGCCCTAGTTGCAGGCGAAAACTGCACGCTCAAAAGGAGTGTCAACAATCTCAGAGTGGTTTTCATAGCTGCTCCTGTCCGGTTTCGATGGAGCCGGAACCTCTATTTTCCCTCTCGAATACCTTCGAAAAGCGCAATGCTGCGTTCAGCCAGATTGGGAAGGCGGCGGTCGAGAAGTTGGCCGCAGGAACTGCGGCGAGTCTCGTTAGTGCCGTTGGTCCTGGCAAGTGAGTTTACGGTCAGGTAAATAGTAAATGCTGCCACAGTCAAAGATCTCCAGACATGCGTGCCATCGTAGGACCGCACCGTTCAATCACCGATTTGCAAGGTGACTATCCCCAACAAGCTTGCAGCGCACGGGCACATTCTGAAGTTCAATGGATGAAGAGAACCAAGAATGGAATTCGACGCATTCATATTGCTTGCCTCTTTGCGGGCCGGGATTAGCCAGAATCTTCGTTTTGCCTTTCGGCTGCGAACCGTAATATTCCCGTTCCCTCTGGCCTACCCGATCTTCTGTACAAATGGCAGAGTTAGTTTAGCGCGACGGTGATGGGCCCAGTCTTTTTGTACCGCTGTCAACACTGGGTCCAGGAATACAGCTCATTTTGCCCACGTACTGCATTTCGGTGGGGCACAGAACGAAACTGTCATTCTCTTTTGATTGCGCAAGATTTCGAGCTTGACTAATTGCCCCACCTTTAAACCGTCGGTGTACCAAATAAGATCTCTGCACCCGGCGGGTTTCATTGCGCGAAAGCAAAGGCGCAATCCTGGCGTTCAATTTTGCGCAACCTTTAGCATCAGATCTCCTCGGCTCGGATACTCAAATGGTCCCGGCGCCGGATTTGATTTGTTCCTGGCCTTGCCAAAGTAATCAAGGTCAACGCTCACTGACGAGCCGTCAGCCTCTTCATACGGCAGATCCGGAATCGAGGCCCTCCCCAATAGGGCACTGGTCACAAGCCTGCGCGGTTCTGCATCGATCCACGCTTTTTTCAGTTTGATTGCGAGATAAAGTCCGTCTTTCTTCGGTATCAATCGCAGCCCAGGATCAATGTCCGTTTTCACCACGGGGTGCTGTTCAAACCTGGACGGCTTGGCCCCATCGAGAAATACATTTCCCTCCATCATCATTGGCAATGGGACTTTGTCATATACGCTCAAATCGGCGCGCCGCACGAACACATTGTTGTAGAAGCGACTATCGCCGGGCGGATTATCGTGAAATCCCGCAATCGCAGCGGAATGTGCTTTCAAGAATGGCGTCAGGCGGCTGTCGTAAGGGAGCAACGCCAGCGCTCCGCCAAAGAGGTTGTGAACGTCGGCGCCGCCCTGCGAACGATCGCGAAGCGATAAGGATGAGAGGAAGATGTTGTTATCAAAAATAAATGGCCCGTGATCCACCTCGACAAACACGTCCTCATCGTTGTCGTGGAAGAGATTTCCAGAGATACGACTGCCCTGCGCCAGCCAATCCAACCACAGGCCTAAACATGTTTGATAAATGTGATTGCCGGTGATCTGAATGTCGATGGCCCCGTGAAACTTTATCCCCGCCATTTCCGCGCCTGTAAACGATCGCCGTACGTGAATGGCGTAGATGGTATTGCCCGTAACCGTGCTGAAAGCCGCGCCTAAACTGCCGACGATACCAGCCTGTCCGCAGTTGTAAATCGTATTGTTGTGAACGATGTGGTGACCTACGTTTTCTCTTGACCAGCCATTGGCGAGTGCGCGCTGGATGGTTTTGACATAACCCTCGGCGCTGTTAGCCGAAGTGTTGTCCCACTGGTCGCCGTATTTCCCCAGCGCGACGCCGGAACAGATGGAATGACGGATCACGTTTTTCTCGATGATCCAGCCCTTGCTCCAGTGAGTGCCGATCAGGCCGATCTGTTCCGCGGTTGGCGGCGCCCATGGAGTTGCCGCCTTGCATAGAACAAAGCCCCGGACGGTGATGAAATCAATGCCGGTCTTCTCTGGATAAAACACCGTCTGGCGCACGTTGATTTCAACCAGGCGTTTGTTTGGGTCGGCTCCCTTGAACTGTGCCCAGATCGTCGTCGTGTCAGCGTCCACCTGGGCGAACCAGAGCGCCGCTGTGGCGCTGTCCTGCAGAACCTCATCGTGTGTCGCAGCCTCAGCGAGCCATTCGCCATCGAGATAGACTGCGCCGGTATGATGCACACGCCCCTTTGGATTGAACCAATCGCCGTGAATCACATCGCTGTATGGGTTGAAGCTGCCGAAGAAGCTGTTGGGAACGGTAACGGTCCATATATCGCCCTGAATGGGCGTCCAGCCCTTGATCACTTCCGCTCCGCTGATCTCCACACGCTCGCCGGACGCGGCCTGATAGACAATGCGATTTGCGTCGGAAGCGCCGCCGCGCGGAGGCGTTACCCGCTCGCGGTAGATTCCTGTGTGCACGCAGATGACGTCACCGGGCATTGCAACTGCCGAAGTCGCCGAGATGCTCTTGAGGGGGCGGGAAAGCGTCCCCTCGTGATGGTCATTTCCATCTGGAGCAACGTGGTACTCGCGGGCTCCTGAGGCCGGCTTTGCCCGTAGAAGAGCGGAACAGGCTACCGCACCGGCCCCTGTCTTGAGAAAATCCCTTCGCGTCGTCATGTTCTCAACTTTAGTGCCTCCTTCCCATTACGCGCTTTTTCGAATCTGAAGAAACCGATTCGGGCAGATCGGGGACAACAATGTCTGACAAGCCCACCCCGGGAGATTGCGGCGATGAAAACCAGTGCGAATCCTAAAACGGGCGAATGCATGCGAATGAGCCTTTCTCTTCAATACCGCCGCCGGCGCAAAGTTCCTTTCCTTAGAAGGTATTTCGTTGGTAACAACCAGCCTTTGCCCCTGATTGGCGTCTTGCAGAGAACGCATTCCACAATTGCAGCGCAAGACAGAACCTCCACATCGAGCCCTGTTCAAGGTTCCGACAACCCCAACTTCATAGGGCAAGTGAGCGGGGCCTGAGACTATTTTGGCTTTTTCACTGACAGGATTCTGACCGGGCCGATCAGCCCAGACGGCAGCAAGGGCGTAGATGAATTGAATTTGTGGATGTTGGTCTCGGTCAGCCGCGACTCTTTTGGCGAGCCTTCGTCTCCAATCAAACGGTTAGGCCAGAGATTAACCACAGTTATCTCAAGATCGTTGCCAGTCACCTTCAGGACGCCCGTCAATTCCACGCGTGCGGGCCTGGTCCAGGCAACTCCAAGATCAACACCGTTGAGACGCACCGCGGCCACTTCGTGCAATTCGCCCAGGTCGAGAAGCACCCGTGCGCTTTTCGCCTGGGCGGTCGTCAGGTCAAACCTCTTTCGATAAAGGGCGGAGCCTGAATAATGCTTGATGCCAAATTCGGGCCGTATCGTCCAATCGACGAGTTGATCGAAGATTACCTTCTCTGGGCCGCCCCACTTCGGATCAAAGCTCACCTCCCAAGGTCCGGAAAGAGTGTGCAACACTTCATCAGCCAATGGATAATTCGCCTTGGCCTTTCCAGCGGAATGTGCGTCGATGTGTTTGCGAAAAATGACAAACGTCGAGCCGCACGGGCCAAACTCCAAGGGAACAATCGTGCGGCCACCTTCTTGGCGAAAGGCCATGGCGTCGCGCATCGTGCCCGTCACCGGATCCCATATCTCCGGCTGCTTGCCGGATACGCGGAATGTGCACTCCAGTTTTTCCTCAGGTTGCCAGTGACTGGTTACGAAGTACATGTCGGCGCCCTCCATCTTTCGATGGATCCAGTAAATCGCGCCACCATCACTAAGGCCGTTATGCTCAAAGTCTGGCAGTTCGCCGGAGTCCAATAATGTCTGCCGTGCGGATTGTCCCGACACCAGCCAACCTGCGCCGATTTTGCGCTTGATTGTGGCTGCACTGCCCCGGTCGCTACTCCACAATTGCGCGACCAAAGCATCGAATCTCTTCTCTTCGTCTGGATGGATTGGGAGCCCTGCGAGTCCCGTCGGTTGTGGCCCTACGACAGTAGCACCCGCTTTGATTAAATCTGCCACCTTCAGGAGCGCGTTGAGGGCCATCGGTTGGCTGTCTGGCAACACCAGCACCCTGTAACTCATACCGTCCGGTAAAACAATGCGATCATCTTTGACGGTCATCCTGTTCAGCAACACATCCGTATTCGAGCAATCGTAGTCATAGCCTTCGCCCAGTGTGGGATGAATCACCTGCATCGGATCGCCATCTCCGAGGTTGTCACCTGCATAGAAGATCGCGTCTGCGACGAACTTCCCTTGCTGCAATAGATAGCAACATCGCGCGAGGTAAGTGTTGAACGCCGGCGACTGGTCCCACCAAGTCGTTCGCGCGTTGTATTGCGTGCCCGCATAATAAACGTATCCGGGCTTGGCGGTCAGGGATGGCGAGTGGCTAAAATTGTGAACGCAGATGCGATTGACGCCATCGCAGAATGCGCGGTCCGCCACCGGCTTCAGATCGAAAAGCGATTCTTCCCATTCCGGCCCTATGCTGGTGAATGCCTCGTCCATATTCACCGGCATTCCGTAGATGTGGCTGGCGCAAGCGCCGTTACGCACCCAAAACCGGTTCTTGGGCGCGGGGCGATGAAAACTCGGCACCCAAAACTCAGCCATTGGCATGTCAACCCGGCTGAGGTTCTGAAGCAAGTCGGCGGTGTGCAGGTTGGGGCCAGCTGCCTCAGAGAAAAAGATCAGACGATTCTCTTTGCAGAGTTTTTCGAGATGGCCGTAATGGCAGTCAGCCATCAAATCGCTGGTCGTCAACTGATGATCGCGCCGAATCCGTTCCCGGGTCGCCGCGTCGGACATTTCCGCTCCCGCAAGCACAGGCAGGTAAGGAATCAGATCGTAACCACGACGCCGTTTGAATTCTTCAGGAAAATGTTTTGTCCATGTGAATTCCCCTCCCTCCCAACTGTCGTCCTCAATACCCATTAGTCCCTTGCGCTCTTCAGGCAGCATTTCCTTTAGTAATGGACCCATGGTGACGGCCCAAACCTGGTCGGTAGCTTCGCTGCTCATGGCATCGGAGAAGAATCCGAAACTGTCGCGAGCGTCGGTTGGAATCTGCGCAAATCGGAGGATCTTCCATTTCCCGGCGGGTGGATTCCAGGCAATATTCCCGCCGGCATCCATCTTCGAGGTGAGGTCGACGACCTCGTCCGCCGAGAATCCGGCACGATCTGGAACCGCAAGGACGGCCACATCGTGGAAAGGCCGCTGTCCAGCAGCCAGCGCATCATCTGACCAGTGGTTTCCTCTTCGCAAGGTATGAGTGGTTGGCAACGGCAGGATTCCATTGAACTCAGCACTTCCATCGACCGCCGTCTCGCTCCAGGCCAATTCCTGGTTCCCATATTCGTCGGAGATATGTCCCGACGTTCCAGCCAATCCCATGGCCAGGCAGAATTTCAAATTCAGACGCGCCGATTCCTTTGCTACATAGCGAATGCGCTCCCGCCATAGCGGCGTCCAGGCTTGCAGCGGCGGGAACGGAATAGGCGTGTTGTAACAACCGGTATACTCGCCCTCTTTTACGAACTCGTATTCAAATTTGTGATCCTTGTCGACGAGATTCATTCTGGGCACGGTAGGTGGTATATTCCCCGCTCCGCAGTCATAAAGAATGAAGCCTGCAATTCCCTTGGCCTTCATCTGCTCCAGGTCATAGGTCATCGCGGCGGGCGTGGTATCAAAATTAAGCCACACCCAATAAACCCATGGCGCGGCCGATTCAGGCGGATGGGCAAAGCCCTTCGGCAGCTCAGCTTCAGTGACTCGTGCAACGGCCTGCCGTTTCGGTTCTGCGGGACCGGCAGGCGACTCGCTGGGGCTGCTCTCTCGAAGTCCAATGCCCCGAACCGCTCCGCTTATCATTGGCGAAGCCGCTGTCACTGATGCCGCTGCAACCACCCGTTCCAAAAACTTTCGCCTGTCCATGCGCCACTTCCCTTTCGATGAATGTGTGTGAATAAGGACCATTGAGTGAAAACAACGCGACGCACCACTGTGCCGCCGGTCAATCCTTTAAAAACCAGAAAGAGCGCAATAAAATCCGTGACCCACCACTACCTTGGTGGGTCACGGAAGGAGGCTACGAACCACTTCTATAAATTGCTCCTAGAAGTTAAAGCGAGCAGTAAGTTGCAAGGTGCGCGGGTCATTGGCCTGCGTAGCAGCCACGGATCCGAACGACGTGCCGCCAATGCTGTTGCTCGGGTTGCCGAAGTTCGGAGTGTTGGCGACGTTGTACACCTCACCGCGGATTTCAAAGGTGTAATTGTCGTGCAGTTGGAACGCCTTGAACATCGAGGCATCGAGAAGCGGGTGGACGTGGAAGCGGACGCTTTCCATATCCGGGCCGATCGTCGCCAGCCAGAATCCCGATGGATTCTGCTGGAACGCCGGAGTCGAGGACGCACTGGCGCAAGCACCCGTGCCCACTTTGTTTGTCCAAACCGGCGCATTGTTCACGATGCTCACAGTCTGGTAGCAAGTATTGAAATACTGCCCGTAGGTTCGATTCGAAAGTTTAGGATTTGCGATCTGTGTGTAGCCGCCCGGAGTTGAAACCAGGCCACCGTTGGTTTCGCGCAGAACCGTATTGAGCTTCCAGTTGCCGACAATCGTCTTTCCCACATAGGAATGAAGAAGCGTCGGTATCTGGTAAGTGGCGATGAAATTTTCAATCCACGTCGGACTCGAGTCCTGGTAGCGGAACAACTGGTTGAAAGTGTTTTGGCCCGCGTTCAGGTAGGAGTTCTGGTCCATCAGCTTGTCCCAGGTCACGTTCCCCTGGAGGCTTAATCCGCGGCTCATGCGCTTCGAAGCGGAAATCTGCAGAGAGTTATAGAGTTGGCTGCCCACCGACGCGAAATTGTCCGTGACACCTGTGAATTCCGGATAAGGCAGCAAAAGAGTTGATTGCAGGATGGTGGCCGTGTCGATCGACGACGATGTAGGCAGCAAAGCCGCCCCATACATCGGGTTCGTCACCTTTGTATTCAGGTAGGAAGCTTGCGAAAGGTTGTTGTAGTACGAAACCGGGAGGCCATTGATCGACTTATTTACTTCTTCGCGCGATTCCTTCTGCCCCACATAAGCCGCTGACAGCAGGACGTTCCACGGGAATTGATATTCCGCACTTATCGACCACTCGGTATCCCGAGGTTGAACGTGGCTGGGATCATTGAAAGAGACGCTTTGTCCGAGCGCGGTGGCCAACCCCAGGGAGCTGCCCGAGGGGGCGACGACACCGGACGGGAATGGATTCGAGAGAGAATTCGCGGGATGGATATTGTCAGTCGTAGCTACATAGCTTGTGGAGGCGCTGTAACCGGTACTGATCGGGGTTTCCAGCGTGTTCAGATAAACAATGCCGAATCCACCGCGAATCACCATATTCCTGGTTAATTGATAGGCTCCGCCGATTCTGGGCTGCCAGTTGCTGTAGTTCTTCGGATACGGAGTGCGATTGCCGTAGGTTACGTACTGTAGGCCGCCGGGCAACGGAAGACCGGACACCTGGGCCTGCATAGGATTGATGCAGGTTGTGCAGAAGCTGCTGACCATGCGGTTGTAGCGCTCGGTAAAGGGCGATTCAAAGTCCCAGCGGAATCCCAGATTCACCGTGAGCCTATGCGAAATGCTCCAGTCGTCCTGAACGAAGCCGCCGTAGTAAACGTCCTGCAGCGCGTAGGCAATATTGTTTCCATAGCTTCCGCTTGAGGGGATACCAATCAACATGGCCGCCAAAGCGTTTCCGGAATTGGTGTCACCGTTCACGGAGCACACTTCGCCAGTGGGGCAGCTCGGGTTTGAATTCTTCTGTGTAAACTCGCGATTGAACGTATAGTTCCCGAAGCCGCTTTGCGGGTTTTGCACGTCATACCGGTCAAAGTTGCTGTCGAATCCGAGGCGCAGACTGTGCTTGCCGCGCACCTTCGACACCACCGCGCCTGGAGCGATCATGGCAAACGTGCTGACCTGGCCGTTGGCTCCTTGTGCGAGTCCAAGGTACCCGCCAAGGGGATCGGACATCGTGATTCCAGGGAACGATTGATAAGTGACGCCGTTGGCATTGATGCCTAACGAGCTCAGGTTGTACGTGAGGCCTTTGTAAACCAGGCCGAAGGGGTGATAGATCAAACCGATGTGCGACTCAACGGCGAGTGTCGGAGACACCATCCAGACATCCTGCAGATGGCCGCCCACGTTGTTGCGGTAGACGGTATAGTCCATGCCCGTCTGGCCGATCGCTGTCGGGAAGCCGTCGTTCGGCACCAGTTGATTCAAGATTGCTTTGAAAAAGGACGCATTCATCTTGTTGTTGTTCGAGAATGAATGATCGACCCTGCCCACGAGGGAAAAGTACTTCTCGTCATACGTAAAGCCGCTGGTCGGGATATAGTTGTTCGGCGACGAACTCGTAGGCGTCGCGTTGGGTTGCGGGAACAATGCCATCAATGCCCCGCCGACCGAGGACGAATAGTAGGACGACGGAATCTGATTGTTCAAAAAGGGAACTCGGTCCCCGTTTGCGGCTGTAGGCTGCGTTGGATCGTAGAGTTGCTGCCCGGCTCCCGGTGCGCAGATGCCGCTCACAAAATTCGAGCAAAGTCCGGAGAAATCTCCCTTGCGCTGGGCCGCAGTTGGCGCAATTCCGTTGACCGTGGCAACCGATGTGATCGGCAGCTTGGCCTGGACTCGCTCGTAAGCCACCATGAAATAGGTGCGGTCGTGCGCGTTGTACACATGCGGAATCGAAGCCGGCCCGTCGATTACAAATCCCGGCTGGCTGGTTTGGTCGTTGGTTCTCGGAGTTGCGCCCGTAGCTGCATTCTGCAGAGGAACGCGCTCCGAGGTATTTGCATTCATGTAGGTGTTCTGGAAAACGTAATATACTGCGCCGTGATACTGATTGGTGCCGGCGCGCAGTACGGTGTTTTCAACGGCGGCGCCGTGTCCAACCTGCGCATCGAACAAGGTGTTCTGCACCTTGACTTCCTGCACTGCCTCCATTGAGGGAACGAAACCTAAATAATTGGTGCCGGAAAACCGCTCCGCAGGATCGTCAGGGATGCCGTCAAGAGTCAGCCGGACGTGGTTGCTGATGCCATTGATGACGAGCTGTACGGCAGTTCCGCTGAACTGGTTGGCTTGCGAGCCCGCGTGCGACTGCATGTATTGGCCGGAGTAAACACCGGCTCCGAGCGTTGTAAAGATGAACGGGTTGTGCCCAATCAGTGGGGTATCGACAACCTGTTGCGTAGTGATGGTCGTTGCCACCTGGCCGGAGTCGGTATCCAATTGAATGGCGTCCGCAGTTACCGTCATGGTTGCGCTCGCCGAGCCAACCAAAAGCGTAAAGGGAACATCGGCCGTGCCGCCGGCTGTCACAACTACGTCCGTTTTGGTTTGTGGGCCGAATCCCTTCGCGGAAACCGTTACCTCGTATGTATCAGGCGTGATGAACGGAATCGTGTACGCACCCGTCGCGTCTGTCACTACCTTGGAAACGTACTGCGTGGTGGTGTCCTTGGCAGAAATGGCTGCGCCGGGAATCGTCGCGCCGGTTGAATCGCTAACCACGCCACTAATTGCGCCGAGATATTTTGCTTGAGCATGGCTGTACGTCGTCGCGCATAGCATGGCCAAAATGGCCACAACAACGATCGAAAGGGATGCGCCCATAGACCTTTCTACTGCTCGCCTTTCCTGTTCTAATCATTGTGTTCATCACTGTCCTTTCAAAGTGAGTTGCGGAGAACTCTAGTTTCCCTCTGCATTGATTTGGTTTTGCGGAGACACTGGATCGCCGCAGCGGCAATTCACCCCAAAGATCACGCCACACCAAGGCATCGGCCACGCTTGCGATCCGCTACGCGGAGCCATCGCGGCAATATGTGCCGGTTTCGCAATCTCTCTAGACAGGCATCTCCCGCATGACCATCCAATCTACGCCTCGGCATAAGGCTTGGAAATAGCAAAAATGACAGATTCCTTGGACAAAATGATCGCAGTGTCCATCGCAGTTTCATGATCGAAATAACCACGGTCTAGTGATCGAAACTGCGCATGGCTTTGGCGTGCCGTTTACGATCAAAGCGTCGCGATGCCCGGACCCATTGTGCAAAGAATCCGGCCGGCACGCCAGCTGCCGATCATTTTCTGCAACACTTAAGTCATTTTGTCCTCTTCCTGAGGGCTCGGTCTTGGGTCTATAGTTTCTCTACCGTGAATAACGTTAGATCGCTTGACGCCATAAATCAGGATCACAGAGTTGGCCTGTTCAGCATTGGGTTGGAAGCGTACTGGGAGCAGTTCGTCGGTTTGCGTGAACGTTTGCAGACGAGCAACGAGACCATCTGCCGCAGACTCGAAGCGCTGCGCGCAAGGGTGGTGAATGCGGGCCTGATTGATACTCCGGAAAAGGCAGTCGCAGCCAGCCACCTGTTCCGACAGGAAGACGTGGATTTGATCTTCCTCCACGTTTCTACATACGCCTTGTCCTCGACCGTATTGCCAGTCGTGCGTCGCTCGAAGGCGCCAGTCGTTCTATTGAATCTCGCCCCTGAAGCAGCAATCGACTATGCTCGCTTCAATGCGATGGGAGATCGAACTGCGATGACGGGCGAATGGCTGGCTCACTGCCAGTCCTGTTCGGTTCCGGAGATCGCGAATGTATTCCGGCGGTGCGGGGTCCGGTTTCAACAGGTCACTGGAGTGCTCGATGAGGAAGCGGTCTGGGATGAGATTGGTGAGTGGGTGCAAGCTTCGCAAGTCGGGCACAGCATGGAACACAACCGCTTGGGCGTCATGGGGCATTATTACAGCGGCATGCTTGACATCTATTCCGACCTCACGCTGCAGTCATCGACTTTCGGGACTCACATTGAACTGATCGAGGTCGATGAACTCTCGGCACTGCGCCGCGAAGTGAGTTCGGGCGAGATTGCCGGCCGCGTCCAAGAGATTCGCGAGATGTTTGACGTCGAGCCAGATTGCACGCCAAGCGAGCTGGAGCGTGCCGCGCGCACTTCGGTCGCGCTCGACCGGATCGTCGAGCGATATCATCTCGGATCCCTTGCCTACTATTACAAGGGATCCGGCGTCGCCGAAAACGAAGACACAATGAGCTCCATCATCGTTGGGACGAGCATGCTCACTGCGCGCGGCGTCCCGGTCGCAGGAGAACTGGAGATCAAAAATGCGCAGGCGATGAAAATCCTGGACCTGTTTGGCGTTGGCGGATCCTTCACGGAGTATTACGCGAACGATTTTAACGATGGCGTGATTTTGATGGGGCACGATGGCCCTGGACACATAGCGATAGCAGAAGGGAAACCGAAGTTGCGGCCGCTTAAGAATTACCATGGCAAAGTGGGAAAAGGGTTATCGATCGAGATGAGCGTCAAGCACGGCCCCGTGACACTATTGGCTATCGCGGAAACGGGTGACGGAGCGCTGAAGGTTGTCGTAGCCGAGGGCGAGTCGGTGCCCGGTCCCATACTAGAAATTGGCAATACCAACAGCCGGTATCGATTTTCCATTGGCGTTCGCGACTTTCTTGAGAAATGGAGCGCGCAGGGAACTGCGCACCATTGTGCCATCGGCGTTGGTCATCATACGGCCATGCTCGAAAAGTTGGCTTCACTGCTACGCGTTGAATTCGTGCGCGTTTGTTAGCGGAGGGCAGAAGATCTCCCTGGAGATGAGGTGCAAGCCGGGGGTGTTACTGCTTTCGATAGCTGCTTGGCGTCCTACCCATTGCGTTCTTGAAGAAGCGGCAGAAGTATTGCTCCTCTTCAAATCCACTTTGAAACGCGATTTCCTTTATCGACAATTCTGTTTTCGACAGAAGATCGCGAGCGTGCCTCAACTTTAAGTGCAATCGGTATTGATGTGGGCCAACACCGGTGTGTTCACGAAACGTACGACGGAAACTTGAATAACTCGTTCCAAGCTGCCGCGCCATTTCTTCGAGAGGCAGATCGTGCGTTTTAGAATCTAACATCATCTCCTGTGCATGTTGTATCACTCTCGATGCTTCTCCAGCAGACGGCGTATGGACCAATGTAGAAGCATATAGCTGCGCAAGCAGAAGACATGTGTGTGCGGCCATGGTCTGCTGAAGTGCCGCGCCGTTCTCTTGCGCACAGGTGATCAGGGCTTCAAAGGTTTCGTGCATCCCGGCCGATTCGCGCACGCGAAAGACGCTCTTGTCGGGAAAGACGTGAGCGTCGAAGATCTTTTTGTATGCGGGACCCGCAAACCCAACCCAATATTCGCGCCATCCCGTCTCTGGCTTCGGCCTGTACCGATGCCACAGCCCAGGCCGCAACAGGATCACATTGTCACCGCGAATCTTTATCTTTTGGTTCTTCGTTTCAAAAAGACCGTATCCTTCCGGTATGTAGACAATCTGGTACTCGTTCAATGCACGACCATGTTCCCAATCAAAGTGATAATGAGGAGGGTGTTGGCGTGGCGGGTACGAACCATCTTCCGGCAAGATAATCGACTTGCCGCATGTAGTCACCGACATTCCCCACTTGCGCGATTTTGCGTCCGCGCGGAAATAGCGAAAGTAGAATCGTCGCTGAGAAAGCTGTTCTTGGGCAACGCGCATTTTGTCCACCAGAATTGTCAAATATACCACTGAGGACCTCGGCTATTCGACCCGTATATTGTTACCCAAGGCTATTCGGACGGCATTCGAGGGTCCGTTTTGAGAACGCGACAATTCGACATAATGACCAAGCTCCAAGAACTAATGGCCAGCATCACGCGAGACCTGGAGGGCATGAAATCCCGCGGATATCGCCTGCCTGTCATGCCGCGGAGCCGCCGCTCAGCCGGCGCTCGCTGGAACGCATAGCAAGCTATGCGCGGCAAGGCGGGAACAGGAGCAAGTATGCGTAAGTGGTTTCTAATCGCGGCGGTGTTTGGTGTGATGCTGGGGTCGGCGGCAGGGCAGGAAGCCGCGCCGGTACATCTGGTAGAACAGGCGCCTGAGGCGATCCGCAAAATCGCGCCGGGTGTGTTCCTGGTGGACTTTGGCCGGGTTGCGTTCGGAAATCTTTCGCTGGGGCCTGTGCATTTGGCCGCATCAGAAACGGTTACCGTCCGCTTCGGCGAGGCATTGAAAGACGGCCGTGTGGATACTCATCCACCCGGCTCAGTGCGCTATTCCGAGGTGAAGGTTCGACTGGACCGGGCAGCCGCCGTGATTGTCGCTCCTCCAGTGAATGCGCGCAACACCACGGCTCCCGCAGTACTGACCCCAGCATCCTGGGGAGTGTTGACGCCCTTTCGCTGGGTAGAAGTGGAAGGCTGGCCGGCTGAACTCGATGCGGACCAGATTCGCCGGCGTGCTGCCTTCGACAGTACATGGGTCGACGATGCTGCGACCTTCCATTCCTCAGACCCCATGTTGGATAAGGTCTGGGACCTCTGCCACTACTCGATCAAGGCGACGACTTTTGCCGGAGTCTTTGTGGACGGGGATCGCGAGCGCCTGGCTTATGAGGCGGATGCTTATCTGTCTCAGCTAAGTTACTACGCCGGAGACGCCGATCCACAAATATCGCGAGCCACATTCGATCGTCTGATGAAGTTTCCGACCTGGCCGTCGGAGTGGGCTCCGCACATGATCTTCATGGCTTACGCCGACTGGATGCAAGCGGGCGACACGGGCTGGCTGGCAGCTCACTATGAGGGACTAAAGACCAAGTTGCTGGACGAGCGCATCGGACCGGACGGGCTGATCATGAGCACGCCGGAACTGATTCGGCATGGGGATAATGTTGACTGGCCGATGAACGAACGCGACGGCTACGTCTTTACCAGCGTCAACACGGTAGTCAACGCTTTCCATCTGCGCGCATTGCAAGAGATGAGCGAACTGGCCGAGGCCCTGGGCAAAAAGCAGGAGGCCGCGGAGTTTCGGGTGCAAGAGAGGACGGCGCAGGCGACCTTCCAGAAGAAGCTCTTTGATCCGGCGCGTGGGCTCTATCGTGACGGAGTAGGAACGGATCATGCTTCTCTGCATGCAAACCTGTTTCCCTTGGCCTTTGGGCTCGTGCCTGCCGAGCGTCGGCCGCAGGTCGCGCAGTGGCTCGTCAGTCGCGGAATGGCGGGATCGGTCTACGCGGCACAATATCTGTTGGAGGGTCTGTTCGAGAACGGCGAGGACACGGCCGCGCTGGCCTTGATGACCGCGCCGGGAGATCGAAGCTGGAGGCACATGGTAGACAGCGGCGCGACGATCACCTGGGAGGCCTGGGATCAAAAGTACAAGCCAAATCAGGACTGGAACCATGCCTGGGGGGCGGCTCCGGCGAATCTTCTGCCGCGCTTCGTGCTGGGCGCGCAGGCGCTCGCTCCCGGATGGAGCCGAGCGCTGATCCAACCACATCCCGGCTCCCTAACGTGGGCCCAAGGCCGAATGCCAACGCCGCGAGGCGAGCTCGAGGTGAGCTGGAAGCGAGAGAAGAACTTCACTCTGACGCTCACGCTGCCGGCTGGGATGACCGCCAAGGTCGATTTGCCCGCACTGGAGGGCTCGATCGGAGTGTGGGTCGATGGCGCTCGTGTGGAGGCGCATCGCGAGGGGCAGTCGTGGGCACTGGAAAAGGATCTGTCAGGAACCGTCACGATCGAGGAGCAATGATGCCACGAGTGCGCGCTCGGTAAAATGCAAGATCGCAGGAACGATCTGGGCCATGCCAAACTGGCTGGAAATGACCGTCGCTTCAAATCCTGTTTGTCACTCGCGGCGCCCATAGATTGCGTAGCGAATAAATACTCTGGAACCCATCACATATTTGTGCGCTCCTATTTCGCTTGCTCCCGTTGCAAATCGCGTTCGCGCAGCCACGTGAAGATGACTGGGGTCACGATCAGAACATGGAGCAGAGAGCTAAGCATCCCTCCCAGCACGGGGGCAGCAAGCGGCCTCATAAATTCCGCGCCTGTGCGGGTGGACCAGAGAAGTGGCAGTAATCCGGCTACGACTGTGGCCACGGTCATTACCTTGGGACGGAGCCGCAGCAGGGCGCCTTCAATTACTGCTGCATGCAGTCCAGCGCGGGTCAGTTGTCCATCGGCCGCTTTGCGCCGCGCCACGGCCTCCTCAAGATAGATGACCATCACTACTGCGGTTTGCACAGCGGTTCCGAACAGAGCAATGAAGCCGACCCAGACCGCAACGGAAAAGTTGAGCCCAAGAATCTTGACGAGGAAAATGCCGCCACTCAGCGCAAAGGGTACCGCCAGCAGAACGTGTGCAGCTTCCCTGGCTGAGTGATAGGTGCGATAGAGCAGGACAAAAATGACCAGCAGCACAATAGGAATTACCAGCTCCAGGCGCTTCCGCGCGCTGATCTGGTTTTCATATTGGCCGCTCCACTCGATGTAATATCCCGGCGGCATCTTTACCCGTTCGGCCACTACGCGCTGAGCCTGATCGACAAATCCTCCCACGTCGCGGCCGCGCACATTCAACAGCACCGCTCCGCGCAGCAGACCGTTTTCGCTCGTGATCATCGACGGCCCCATGGTTGTTTTCATCGTGACCACTTTGCTGAGCGGCACCTGTGCGCCGCCGCTTCCCATCACAAGAACCTCGTCCAGTTGCTGTGGGTTCTCGCGGAAATCGCGCGCATAGCGAACCCGCACCGGAAAGCGTTGCCGCCCTTCAATGGTTGTGGTCAGATTCTTTCCTCCAATGGCGGTTTCAATCGCGTCTTCGACATCGGCGACATTCAGTCCGTAGCGGTCCGCGGCGGCACGATCTACGGTCATCTCCAGATACGGTGAACCCGTAGTCCGCTCGGCATAGAGATCCGCGGCGCCAGGAATCTGCGCCACCACTTCTTTGATCTCTTCTGACTTGGCTTCAATCACGTCAAGGTCGGGACCGAAAACCTTGATGCCAATCTGGGTGCGAATGCCTGTTGACAGCATGTCGATACGGTTGCGAATCGGCTGTGTCCAAATATTGGTGACGCCGGGAATCTGCAACTTCTCGTCGAGCCGGGCGAGGATTGCGTCTTTTGTAAGTCCCTTGGGCCACTGGTCCTTTGGCTTGAAAGTAATTGTCGTCTCACTCATGTTCACCGGCGCAGGATCGGTGGATGTCTCCGCGCGACCAACCTTGCCCACCACCATCGCGACGGCCGGATCCGCGGAAATGATCAGGTCCTGCTGGCGAAGGATGCGGGTCGCCTCAGTGAGCGAGATGCGCGGATCGGTGATGGGCATGAAAAGCGCCGTCTCTTCATCGAGCGGCGGCATGAATTCCGAGCCAATAGTTGTGGCCGTATAGAGAGCGCCGATGAGCAACGCCATGGCCGCGCTCAGCGTGATGATCCTGTGTCGCAGTGCCCAGCGCAGAACAGGCCGATAGATTGCGCGCAGTACGCGCATGATCGGGTTCTCATTTTCGCTGTGCAGTTTGCCGCGAATCAGAAACGTGCACAAAACCGGAACCAGCGTGATGGCAAGGATGGTGGAGCAGACCATGGCAAAGGTCTTGGTGAAAGCCAGAGGGTGAAACATTTTGCCTTCCATGCCGGTAAGCGCGAAAACCGGGACGAAGGCCAGAATGATAATCACCATGGCAAAGGAAATTGGTCTGCCCACAAGGCGCGCGGCCTTGAGCGTGATCTCGCCGATGTGGTCGCGATAGTTGCCATGCTCCGCTTCGTATTGCTCCGCCTGGCGAATTACATTTTCTGTCATCACAATGCCCGCGTCGACCAGCACGCCAATAGCGATGGCGATTCCTCCCAGGGACATGATGTTCGACGAGATGCCCGCGCCTTTCATGAACAGGAAAGCGCCCAGCACCGCAAGAGGCAGCGGAATGGTGACCACCAGGATGCTGCGGAAGTGCCACAGAAAAAGCACGTGCGCCAGTGTGACCAGAATCAGCTCTTCAATCAGCGCATGGCGCAGCGTGTCGACCGCGTGATCGATCAGGATGCTGCGGTCATAGAAAGGAACGATCGTTACACCCGCAGGCAGGCTCGGCTGAATCTCGGCGATCTTCTGCTTGACGGCTTCAATGACCTCGCGCGCATTGGCGCCGTAGCGGATGACGACCACCCCGCCCACAGCTTCTTTTCCATCTTTGTCGAGAACACCGCGGCGGAACTCGGGACCAAGCTGAACGCTGCCCACGTTGCCTACGGTCACGGGTGTGCCGTTATAAGCGGCGAGGGAGATGTTCTCAATATCCTTCAGGCCATTAATCAGTCCGATACCGCGGACCATCTCCTCGGTATCGCCCGCTTCCACCACCTTCGCGCCCACGTTGTTGTTGCTTCGCTCCACGGCGGCAACCACATCCTTGAGTGCGACGTTGTACGCGCGCAGCTTGATGGGATCGAGATCGATCTGATACTGCTTCACAAATCCGCCCACGCTGGCCACTTCAGCCACGCCCGGCACGGAGTTCAACTGGTACTTCACAAACCAATCCTGAATGGAATGCAGTGTGCCGCTGTCGTACGGCCCTTCGACCGTGTACCAATAGACTTGTCCCACTCCCGTGGCATCGGGCCCCATCATGGGCGTTACGCCCACGGGCAGAAAACTGCCCGCCAAACTGAGCCGCTCCAGCACACGCGTCCGGGCAAAGTAAATGTCTACGGAGTCCTCGAAGATGACGTTCACCATAGAGAACCCGAATGCCGAGGCGGAACGAACTGTGCGCACATGCGGAAGCCCTTGCAGGTTCACGGTGAGGGGATAGGTAATCTGGTCTTCAACTTCCTGTGGGCTGCGGCCCTGCCATTCGGTGAAGACGATTACCTGGTTCTCGCTCAGATCGGGAATGGCATCGATAGGCGTGTGCAACAGCGCCCAGTAGCCCCAAATCGCCAGCGCCGCATAAACAGCCAGAATCAGCCAGCGGTTCTTCATGGAGAATTCGATGATGCGATTGATCATTGCCGGCTCCTACTTCGCGCTCAAGTGAGTGTGCATTGATGCAATGACGCTGCCGTTTCTGCGCGCCTCGACAAACACAGTCCATGTTCCCGACATCGGTGGCTGCCCCTTGCCCACGTACATCTGGCGGTCGGCCACCCACGTCAACTCGAAGGAACTCTTCATCTCCGGCATGCCCATCGAAGGCATCGCGGGCATGATAAGCGTGACCGTGACTTTGGCATCGGCGATGGGTTTGCCGCCGGCATCGGTTAGCTTGACGTGAAACGAATTGTCCTCGCCTGCTTTGAGCGCATCAGCATCGGCGTGGAACTCAATCTGCGCCGCGCCGGCTTCGGCACTTTTCTCCGGTGAAGTTGCTGTCGGAGTCTGCCCTTGCGATCCGCCACCAAACTCTTTTGAACCGCCATAGAGTCCGGACATGCCTGAACTCAGGTGCGCCTGCGAGTCGATCAGGAAATTTCCGTTCAGCACAACCTTGTCGCCGAGCGCCAGTCCACTCGAGACCGGGAACAGATCGTCAGAGGGCGCGCCCACCTGGACCTCGCGCGCCTCAAAGACGCCATTGGGCCGGGCCAGATAAACAATCTTCCGCGTCCCTGTATCGAGCACTGCCGAGCGCGGAACCACGATGGACGGCTGCGCTGCACGGCTCACAAAAGTTGCGCTGACAAACATGCCCGGCAAAAGACGCATTCCCGGATTGGCCACGTGCACATGGACTGGAACCGTGCGCGTCTGCGGATTGGCGGCAGGCTCGATAAAGTCGACACGGCCGTGGATGGTCTGGTTGGGCATCGACTCTGCTGTGATGTCAACTTCCTGACCCTGCTGAATCTGAGGCAACTGCTCCTCATAGACATCGGCCTTGATCCAGACCTGGCTGAGATCGGCAACAGTAAACAGCGTGTCGCCTGCGTTGACGTACTGCCCCTGTGTCACCTTGCGATCGACGACCGTCCCCGAGGCATATGCGTAGATGGTCACGTGCGGGATGCCATCTTTTCCGGGCGCTTCAATTTGTTTCGCGGTAATACCCCAAAGCTCCAGCTTGTGCTGGCTTGCCTTCACCAGCGCATCGGCTTGCGTGCGCGCAAAAGAATCGTCCGACTGCTGGAGCCCTTTGCGGTTTTCCTCGGCCAGGCGATATTCCTCAACGGCGGTTGCAACTTCAGGACTGTAGATTTCCGCCACCGGCTGGCCGCTGCGCACACGCTCTCCCGTGTATTGCACATACAATTTGTCCACGCGTCCACCGATGCGCGCGCTCACCGCCGCAAGCTGAGCCTCCGGCTGCTCCACGCGTCCAAACGCGTCAATGTCCGTCTTGAGCAATGCCGTGCGAACCTCGGCAACCTGCACTCCGGCCGCTGTAATCTCGGCCGGGCTCAGTTCCACGGTTGTGCCGGGTTGCGTACCCTGCGCGGAGGATGAGGTGGCGACTGGCTGCGGGGATGAGGCAGGTGGCGCCGCGACGCCTGCCAAAGCGGTTGTGAAGAAATGCATTCCTCGCGCGCCAAGCAGTCCAAATATCAGCACAGCGGTCAGTGTGCCCGCCCCCGCGCCGAGTGCGATCAACTTCTTCTCTCTGGAAGTCATTTGCTTCTCCAATCAGTGCTGGGTAGGTTTGGGCTCAAAGTACCTGTATAGGAAGAGTCAGTATTCGGTTGGGCAGGCACCGCGCTCGGTATCTCGGGTATCTGAACGCCGACAGTGCGTTGCAACTCCGCCACGCCGGCATCGGTGGCTGACAATGCCTTGTAGTAGGCAACTTGAATGTCAAGAAGAAGATTTTGGCTATCGATCAGGGTGAGAAACTCAGCGCGATTGTTTTGATATGCGGCCGTTGAGGCTTTGAATGCCGCCTCTGCCTGCGGCAGTAACGTATCGCGATAGAGCTTCACGCGCTTCTCGGCAGCGAGCGTTGCGATCTGCGCCTGCTGCACCTCAAGGAACACAGCAGAAGTCCGCGCTTCCAGATCGGCCTGCGCAACTTCTGTAGCCGCGTCGGCTTGCTTCGATTCGCCCTCATGGCGATCGCGATTCAACCAGGGCAGATTCATGGTCATCTCGGCCATGTACGCGTTGCGCGATGTAGAACCGGCGGGCATCACCATATAGCCGAGCGCAGCTGTGAAGTCGGGCTTCATTGCCAAGCGCGCGGCCACGCCTTCGTTCTTCGATTTCTCAATCTGCGTGCGCAGCCCAGTGAGCTCGGGGCGATTTAGAATCGCCAACCGCTCCAGTTCCTCAATCGGCGGCAACTCTCTCGCGGCCGCATAGTTGCCGGCAATCTCCAACTCCTCATCCGGACGCCGCCCCAACAACACGTCCAGCCCGGCGCGCGCTGTGTCCCGCTCTTCATCCAGTTCAATCTCTTGCTCGTCGAGTCGCGTGATCGCCATCTGCGCCCGGAGAACATCGGCCTGTGGAACCTTGCCCGTTGTATATTGAACGAGCGTTACAGACAGCGCCTCTTTGAGCAGCGACGCCTGGCGATCCAACAGCTTCCTCTCGTCGGCGTTCCGCATTAGGTCGGCGCAGGCCTTGCGCACTTCGGCAGCCACTTCTTGCCGCGTCGATTCAAGATCGCTGGCCGCTGCTTCCGCATCGTCCCCGGCGACCTTCGAACGGACATCCCGCTTCTCTTTGCTCAAGAATGTCTGCTGCACACTGAACATCAACTGAGCCTGGTTCAAATCCCATGGCTTCTTGAGCGGCGTATCCCAGTCGCGCACCATGAACATGGGATCGTCGAGGCTCCGCGCGGTGGTTGTCTTTAGCTGAGCAAGGGACAAGCGTCGCACCGCCGCGCGAATCTCAGGATTGGACTGGAGGGCTTCCGCCACCGCTTCATTCACTGACAACGGCGCGGCAGTTGGACTCTGTGGCAAACTCGGGGCCAGCGCAGAAGGTGGCTCCGACTGCCCGAAGCAGACCAGGGACAGCGCCAGTAACATCGGCGCAACAACAAAATTGGATTTCACTCTTCAACTCCGTGGAAGAAGGCAAGGCGAATGATTCAGGGCGCAAAGATGCACACCCCGGCAAGCCACGGCGAATGAGAAGAGCTAGATTCGAAGGATAGACGCGCCCGTAGGCGGAGATTGCGGAGGGATGACTGCCGAAACCGTAAACTCAAGCGGCGATGAGAGCCCAGTTGAAGAAACAAACTCCTGCGCACCGGACACCGTAACCGAACCGGAAACAGCAGGAGCAACTACCACGGCCGGCAGCGTTGGCCGCACGGCGCAGCAATCGCTGTGAATGGTCGCGCCAGGCTCGGACATGGAAACGCAGCAAGCGTGTCGGGCCTTGTGCGCATGTTGCAGGCAGATCTGAGCAGGCGCAACCAGGGCGCCAATTAACAAAATGGCTACCGCCGCGCGTTGGAAGACGCCATGCAACATGGTTTCAGCTTACTATGGTGGGCGTATTTCGCCGTGATATAGATCACCTGCGAATCAATTCGCTAGTCACACGCGCTCTTATTCGGGAAATTCTTTGGTTACACTCACCCTTCAAGTGCCCAATTTCACGGTATTTGTCTCAAAGAATCGCAACCACCCAAGCGAACCTTCGCGGGGTGCGCCGCACCACTTACGCGAACATTTGGCCGGGTAAAAGCACCATCCAAACCAACGTTTAGCCTGATTCTGCGGGACTTAACGGAACACACCACGCCGCACGCAAAAATGCACGTCCCGATTCGACTTCGACCGTCCCCCGCGGCGGTAGATTATTTTTGAGGCCCGCCACCGATTTATACTCGAATACCAGCGTGACATTTAGCCGACGTTGACAGGACACCGGAGCATGATGCCGGATTACGACAGTTTTTGGGATGAGTTGCTGACCTATGTCGAGGCGCATAGTGTCATACCCGTTGTCGGCCCGGAATTGGTCGTCGTCGAGCATCAGGGACGAATTGAACCCTACTATCGATTGCTGGCGCGCGAGCTGGCGACGCGATTGAAGCTCGACAATCCCGGTGAAGCGGCGACGCTCGACCAGGTAGTGGGAGCTTATCTCGCCAAGCCCGGCAGCAGACGGCAGTCGGTCTATCGCGAGTTGGGAGATATCGCCGGAAAACTCTCCGTTGAAATTCCAGAACCCCTGCTGCAACTTGCGAGCATACGCGACCTGAATCTTTATGTAAGTTTTTCGACCGATAATCTGCTCGCTCAGGCGATCAACGCGGCGCGTTTTAGCGGACGCGCGGAAACGCGCGAGCTGTCGTTCAATCCCAGCGAAGCCGGCGACCTGCCCGACGGCGCGCGCGATGTGCCGCTGGTTTATTCGCTTTTTGGACGGATATCGGTGCTGCCCAAGTATGTTGTTGCGGAAGAGGACGAGCTCGAGTGGGTCACCGCGTTGCAGATTCCCGAAAAGCGTCCAGAGCGGCTCTTCGATGAATTGGGGCGCAATCATCTGCTATTTCTCGGCTGCCGGTTTCCTGACTGGCTGGCGCGTTTCATTCTGCGCACAGCCAAGAATAGCAAGCTCTCCGCCGAGCGCGGCTTCTCAGAGTATTTAGTCGACGCCGACGCGAAATCCGATTCACCCCTGGTTGCTTTCCTTACCAGCTTCAGCCGCGAAACCCAGGTGCTGGCGCTGGACCCGCTCGATTTCGTAGCCGAACTCGCGCAGCGTTGGCAGCAACGCCAGGGCGGCGATGCCGCAGCCAAGGCGCCGGAACCCGGTCCGATGCCGGAGACCATGCCGCCCGGCAGTTTGTTCATCAGCTATGCCAGCGAAGACCGTCCGGCCGCGCTGCGTCTGGCCGCGGAACTGCAGGCCGCCGGACTGCCGGTGTGGCTCGACCGCCAGCAACTCGATTGGGGCAGCGACTACACTGCCCGCATTCGGCTTGCGATTCAGCAATGCGCTCTGTTTGTGCCGGTGCTGTCGCGCACCGCAGAGCTTCGCACCGGATTCTTTCGCAAGGAATGGTCGTGGGCCAGCGAGCGCAACCTGGATTTTACCGGTAGCAGCCTCGCCTTCCTGTGCCCGTTGGTGATCGACGATACTCCCGTGGTGACCAGCAACGAAATCCCACCGTCCTTCAAGACGGTGCATATCGAACAAGCCCCTGCCGGCAACTTGCAGGCGCACCAGGCTGATGCGATTGTCAAAGCCTTCAACGCCATGCGCGCTCGCCTTCAAGGGATGCCATGATCGAACTTCCCATGATCGACGCCGAACGCCCGTGGCCGGGATTGTTGCCGTTCACCGAAGACGCGCGCATGTATTTCCACGGCCGCGAAGCCGAAACGGATGATTTGTTTCGCTTGATCGAACGCGAGCCGCTTACCGTGTTGTTCGGCCAATCCGGATTGGGAAAATCCTCGCTGCTGAATGCCGGCGTGTTTCCGAATCTGCGCCGCGCCGGTTACCTACCGGTGTACCTGCGCCTGAGTCTCGAGGCTTCGGCGCCCGAGCTCATCGAGCAGGTGTGGCATGCGCTCATCTGCGAATGCGTCGACCACGAGGTGACAGCGACCCCGCCCCAGCCGGGCGATGGTTTCTGGGAACACCTGCATCGCCCCGGCACGCGGTTTCTCAATCCTCATGGACGCCCCGTCGTACCGGTGCTGGCCTTCGATCAGTTTGAAGAGATTTTTACGCTGGGCCGGCAAACGCCGGAGCAATCCGCGCGCACACGAGTGCTGCTGCAACAGTTGGGCGAACTGATCGAAAACCGGCTGCCGCCTGCGCTTGAAAGCGAACTTACGAAGCATCCAGAGCGCATGGATGAATTCGATCTGCTGCGCCAAAACGTCAAGATCGTGTTCACCTTCCGCGAGGATTATCTGGCGGAATTCGAGGGTCTGAAGACCCTGATTCGCCCCATCATGCAAAATCGCATGCGCCTGGCGCCCATGCGTGGCGACCGGGCGTCCGAGGCGATCCAGCAGGCGGGCGCCGGCCGCTTGAGCGCAGCCGTCGCGGCGCGCATCGTGAAGTTTGTCGGCGGCGCGCGGATGGACGGCGCCGCGCCACTCGCGGAGATTTCTGTCGAACCCGCGCTGCTTTCGCTGGTCTGTCGCGAACTCAACGAGCAACGCATTGCCCTGCGGCAAGCTGAGATCAGCGCCGACCTCCTCCAGGGCGAAAACACGCAACAGATCATTGCGCAGTTTTACAGCCAGGGTTTTGCCGGATTGGACGCCAGGGTTCGCTATTTCGTCGAGGATCGGCTCCTGACGGCCGCCGGCTACCGCGACAGTTGCGCTCTGGAGAACGCCCTGACAGAGCCCGGCGTCAGCGAAGAGGCGATTCAGACTTTGGTGGACCGACGCATCCTGCGTCGCGAGGAGCGCGGCGGATTGGTTCGGCTCGAGCTGATCCACGATGTTCTGGCGATCGTGGCCAAGGCCAGCCGCGATGCACGGCGTGAGGCTGCGGCGCTCGAAGCCGCGCAACTGTTGCTGGCCGGGCAGCGGCGGCGCCAGAGAATCGTTGCGGCGTGGGCCGCGGTTCTGGTGGCGGCGCTAGTCGGGGTTTCCTGGCTGGCGGTGCTCGCGAGCCGGGGAAAGAGAGAAGCCGTTGCGGCCGAGATCAAAGCTGTTTCTGCCCAGCAACGAGCAGATCAACAGGCCGAGCGGGCTATCGAGCAACAGAAGCTCGCGCAGAGCGAAAGCGCCCGTGCGGTTAGTGCGGAGCAACTCGCCAAGTCAAAACAATTGCAATTGGCAGACGCTCTGGAGAAGGCGGATGCGGCGACAAGCAAGGCAACGAGCGAGGCCGCTCAAAAGGAACAGCAACGCTGGCGCGCCGTCGTGTGGGCGGCGGCCGCCGACGAACAATTAGATTCGCACGGCACGGGTGAGCAATTGCGCGCGTGCATCGATTCCACCAATCGCCTGAACAACGATCCGCCGCCGCCCGCAACTGCCGACTTCATGGTGGGAGTCTGGCATGTGGACGAGGGGTTTGCATCGACGGATATGGATTGGCACAGCGACGGCAAGTGCGTGAGCAGGCATTTGTACCAAAACGGCCAGGAGATCGACGCGAAGAATGACGTTTGTACATGGAAATACAAACTGATCGACGAGCATGACTTCGAGGTTGATTACCAATCCAAGATGTTGGGAGACAACTACCCAAAGCAACTGATCTTCAAGATCCTGAGCCCGACGCGAATGCGCAACACCAACATCGGCTACGACGCGTTTCGCATCATCTGTCCCGCGCAGGAGCTCACCATTCGCCGCGACGAAATCGCGAATCTCGACAAGGAAGTCAATGCGCACCCCGGTGACCTGACCCGTCAAGCGGACCTAGCAAACGGATTCGACAAGCTTGGAGCGGCCTTGACCGCTCAAAACGATTCTGCAAATGCGCTCATAGCATTCAATAACAAGCTTTATGTTTACCAGAATCTCGAAACCCGAGACTCAGGCAATAAGACCTGGCAGCAAGAAACCGCGCAGTCGTTAGAACAGGTCGGCGACCTCCAATTCGCGCAGGCGAAGACGTCCAATCAGGCCGGCAACGCACTTGAGAGTGTCAAACAAGTCACTGCGGCGCTTGCGTCCTATCAAAAGAGTTTGGTCATTCGCGAGCAGTTGCTGCACGCCTCCCCCGAAGATGTTGATGCGCAGTTGAATGCGGCGCAAACATTCAACCAACTCGGCAGCGCTCTCTATTGGAGCCGCCACCCGGCGGAAGCGGCCAATGCGATCCGGCAAGCCGCGCGCCTGTTTCAGAACATCGTGGATGCGCATCGCGACACTCCCCAGATTCGAGTGAAACTCCTCTGGGATCTCTATTCTCTGAGCCAGATGTCGGACAATAAGACCGAGGCCATGGACGATCTGCGCAAATCACTCGCCATTGCGACAGAACTGGATCGCGAGCACGCGGCTCCCGATGAAATGACTGGCGTGGTCACATTCCTCCAGGACGCGCTTTCCAAGCAGACCAAGCAGCCCACGCCGCCCAAACCAAATTGATTGCCGCGCGATTCCCGTAGAACCCCTTGTGCCCGGCCTTTTCTCGTCTAAGCTGTCCCTGCGGGTAGTTCCCGCTTGTCTTCGCGGAGGTTGACTCCTCCTCTTAAGAACCCGCCGTCCGCGATCCGCAACCGGGGCGTCTCTAGATCGCCGGTGATGGACCCGCTCTGAAGAATCTCCACACGATGCGAGGCAGACACACTGCCGATCACCTGGCCCATGATTACAATCTCGCGAGCGGTAATCCCAAACTGTCCGTCCTTGCGGGCATGGGCAACGAAGACTCCGTGCTCGCCGATGGTGACACGTTCGTTGGGAATATCGATGTCGCCCTCGACGCGGCCGTCGATAAATAACGGGCCCGAGCCGCTGATCTTCCCTTTGACGAACTGTCCCCTCCCGATTTTCACTTCTTCATGAGAGTGCGAACGTAGATCGTCGCAGACCTGCGCCGGCAATTTGTGTTCGGGGGTAGAAATCGATGATGGTTCCTGCGTTGCAGCAGATGAAGGAAAAAGTGTCTGACTGGCTCTCCACATAAAACCCCTCGTTTTCACTGGGCGCAAAGGACTGGAGGCGCAGTTTCGCCTTTGGCGACGGCTTCGTTCCCGTGCCTTTCTAAGAGTGCTCCCGGCGCGGTTCTTTTTAGCCAGTGATGTGCGATGCGGCGATCGAACAGACGCGAGAGCGGGAACCGGCATTGCAGTGCGCACCAATTTGGAACGCCTCCGGCCGAGCCATCAGGATCGCTACATGTGGCTCCGCCTCAGAAGTGAAGGTGGCCTACTGGCGTAGAAGACGAACGGCGATCCAGGGCACTCATTGGCGGGCGGCCAGGGAGAATGCCCGGCCGTCCGACGAACTGCGACGAATTGTGAACGACCTCTTCCCCATTTGTGTCAGAGCAGGAGGAGCGCGGGTCGCTTAGAATCCAGATATGTGCGGAATCGTCGGATATGTCGGACCAAAGAAAGTCGTTCCCGTCATCATTGAAGGCCTAAGGCGCCTTGAATACCGCGGTTACGATTCGGCGGGCATTGCCGTGGGCAAGCCGGGGAATACAAAACTGGAAATCAGGCGCGCGCCGGGAAAGCTCGGGAATCTGGAAGAGGTGCTGCGCGAGCACCCGGTGGACGGCACTTTCGGCATTGGGCACACGCGCTGGGCCACGCACGGCCGGCCCACAGAGGAGAACGCGCATCCCCATCGTGACTGCACGGGGCGCATCGTGGTGGTGCACAACGGCATCGTCGAAAACTATCTCGAGCTGAAGCGGGAGCTGACCGCGCAGGGCCACAAGTTTGTGACCGAGACCGACACAGAGATTATTGCCCACCTGATTGAGCAGGTGCAGAAAGAAGCGGAGGCCGCAGGCAAACCAATCAAGCTTGAAGACGCGGTACGGCGGGCGGTGAAGCGGCTGACGGGCGCGTTTGCGCTGGGCGTACTGAGCGCAGCCGAGCCGGACAAAATTGTGGCGGCGCGACTGGGTCCGCCCGTAGTAATCGGCGTAGGCGAGGGCGAGGCGTTTGTCGCCAGCGACGTGCCGGGAATTCTGCATCACACGAGGAACATTTATTTTCTGGCCGATGGCGATATGGCAATCCTGACGCGCGAAGGCGTGACGCTGACGGATTTTGACGGCCAGCCGGTGAAGCGTGAATTGACGCGCGTGCAGTGGGACCCGATCCAGGCGGAAAAGGGCGGCTACAAGCACTTCATGCTCAAGGAAATCTGGGAGCAGCCGCGGGCCATTACCGATACTACATTGGGGCGCGTGTCGCTGGACTCGGGCAAAATCTTCCTCACCGAGATGGAGATTTCGGACGAAGAACTCGCCGACGCCTCCAGCATCAATATCGCCGCGTGCGGCACCAGTTGGCACTCCGCGCTCACGGGCAAGTACATGATCGAGCGGCTGGCGCGTCTTCCTGTGGACGTGGACTACGCCAGCGAGTACCGCTACCGCAACCCCATCCCCGACCGCAATGCTCTCGGCCTGCTCATTACGCAATCCGGCGAAACCGCCGACACGCTCGCAGCGCAGCGCGAGATGAAGGCGCTCGGATCGAAGACCGTGGCCATTTGCAATGTGGTGGGCGCCATGGTGGCGCGCGAGGCGCACGGCGCCATTTACACCCACGCCGGCCCGGAGATCGGCGTCGCTTCCACCAAGGCGTTTACTGCGCAGTTGACGGCGCTGTTCCTGCTCGCCATGAAGCTCGGCCAGTTGCGCGGGCGTCTCGACAAGGAGCACTCCGTCGCCTACATCGAGGAACTCGGCCGGATTCCAGCCAAGATCGAAGAGGTTCTGCGGGGCCGGTCGGCACAGTGCGAGGCGCTGGCGAAGGATTTCTCCACGGCGCGGGATTTTCTTTACCTGGGTCGCGGCATTCATTTCCCGATTGCGCTCGAGGGCGCGCTCAAGCTCAAGGAGATTTCCTATATCCACGCAGAAGGGTATCCCGCAGGCGAGATGAAGCACGGGCCCAACGCGCTCATCGACGAAACGCTGCCGGTGGTGGTGCTGGCCACGCGCGATGCGACCGATCCGGCGTCGAAGCTGCGCTATGAGAAGACGCTCTCGAATATCCAGGAAGTGACGGCGCGGAGCGGCCGCGTGATCGCGGTGGCGACGGAGGGCGATGACACGATTGGCGGCCTCGTGGAACAAGTGATTTATATTCCGCCGGCGCCGGAGCTGCTTTCTCCGCTGATCGAGATTGTCCCGCTGCAACTGCTGGCGTATTACATTGCCGTGCGCCGGGGCTGCGACGTGGACCAGCCGCGGAATTTGGCGAAAAGCGTGACGGTGGAGTAAAGGGCAAGTCAGAAGCCGGGGGCTGGACCGTGACAATTATTCTGGCAACTTTACAAACAAGCGAGCAATTCTGGCAACTTTTAGCACACACCTGCATCGCTGAAACATGATGCGTTACGTGCCAGCTGCAACTTGGGTGGCGTCAGATCCCTGCACGCGAAACTTTCCACGATCAGGCGAAGAAAGCCCAACTTTGAGGCGAATTGCTGCGCAGAGAAAGCCACCTTTTCGTCCACGTGGAATGTTGACTTCTGCCGCGACGGGGCACCACCTGGAGTGCCCGGCAAATTCTGTACCAGTGGGAATGAGACAAACTGGTATGGAAGGAGCATGGAATGGGCAAGGCCAAGAAGCACACGCCTGAGCAGATTGTGAACATTCTGCGGCAGATCGAAGTGGCTGTATCCAATGGCAAGACGGCGCCGATGGCAAGCCGTGAAGCTGGAATCACCGAGCAGACCTACTACCGTTGGCGTAAGGAGTACGGCGGGATGAAGACCGACCAGGCCAAGCGGCTGAAGGAATTGGAACAGGAGAATGGCAAGCTGAAGCGTCTGGTAGCCGAACTCAGTCTTGACAAGCAGATCCTTCAGGACATCGCAAGGGGAAACTTCTAAGCCCGGAGCGGCGCCGTACCGCTGTGGAACACGCTAAGCAACAAGGGGCAAGTGAGCGTCATGCGTGCCAACTGGTTCACCAACCGCGCGGCACGCAACGCTACCAGCTCACACAGCGGAACGACGAGGACGCGCTGACCCGGGCCATCATTGCGCTAGCCAGCCAGTCCGGCCGGTATGGATATCGACGCATCACCATCAAGCTGCAGGAAGCGGGCTGGAATGTGGGCAAGGATCGCGTGGAGCGGATCTGGCGCCGCGAGGGTCTGAAGGTACCGCAAAAACAGAAGCCGCGCGGTCGTTTGTGGCTCAACGACGGTTCCTGCGTGCGCCTGCGGCCGGAGGGGCGCAATCACGTGTGGGCATACGATTTCGTGAGCGGCTTCACGTACGACGGAAGGACAGTGCGATTCTTGAACTTGATCGATGAGTACACACGCGAGTGCTTGGCGATCTACGTGGGGCGCAGGATCAATAGCAGCCAGGTGATAGAGGTTCTGGCTGACGCCATGATCGCGCATGGCATCCCGGACTACATTCGTTCCGACAATGGCCCGGAATTCGTCGCCAAAGAGTTGCGCAAATGGCTGGCGCAAACCGGTGCTCGAACCCTTTACATCGAACCCGGCTCTCCCTGGGAGAACGGCTACTGCGAAAGCTTCAACTCAAAAATGCGCGACGAGTTCCTGAATGGCGAGATATTTTATTCGCTGAAAGAGGTGCGGGTGCTGGCGGAACGCTGGCGCGTCTACTACAACACCGAGCGTCCACACTCTTCGCTGGGCTACAGACCGCCAGCGCCGGCAGCACGGCAGTCCGAGGCTTCCCAGCGGCATGGAAAAGTGGAAAGCAAAGAACGCTTCCCACTTTCCCACACCGCCGACTACTGCGACGGGCAGATATCTAACTCTCCCGCTGCGCTACACTAACAATCTCGATGGTACAAATTACCGGGCAGGCCACGTAGAGGAGTTCAAAACCAGCGCCTGCGCGGCGGAATATCTGCATGAACACCCACTACGACCGATATCTCGGTTGCGCGCGACGGGCGACTCGCCGCGCCCGAATCTGGGTCATCCAAGGCACAACTTGTGGATCGCCTTATAGACTCCCGTAAATAGAACTATCGGGAGCTCGGAAACAATCTTTACCCTAACGAGGCCAAGGATCAACGGTAAGGGGGATCCTGACGTCTCGATACATATGGATCGATTCATCCTTCGCGACGCGGCCTGGATCAGTACCGAGATAAGCCCGCAGCGTCTGGAACTGCCATCGCGCGCATTTCCCTGCGGCAATCCACTTTAGCGAATAGTCGGCCGGTGTTCACATCCAGTCCGCGTGGCCGAAAAACCGGCCGCTCGGACAAGTGGCCCTCAATTGATTTTTCTCGGATTCCGACGAGCGCCTTGGCGCGAGGAATCCGGGGGTCTAGCGCGTACTCCGAAGCATCTGAGAACTGCTGTTTCTCAGACTTTAAATCGAGAAGAAGTGACACCGTTTTTTGATGATTTATTAGCTAACAGACAAATCGTCTCGCGGCCGGTTTCTGATGCATCTATCTGAGCGTCCCCTGTCCCACCCTCGCCCTTGTTGGCCCAGCACGCGGTAGTAACAATGATCGATACACGGTGCGATTGTGACTGTGCGGAGCATGCAATGTACTTCGCGGGAGTCGAACCCGTCGGCTCTGGCTCTTCAAAGCCACCCAGATGCCGGTTTTGCCCCCGGCTAGGCTTGTGCTCGCTGCAAACAAGGGTTACCAACTGCTCAGATCAAGTCTGTTTTCCAGTTCAGTTCCTGCAACTGAGTGTCCAGTTCGCGAAATCTCTTCGCGAGCTTATCTACTTCCGTCTGCAATTCTCCGACAGATACGGTCGCGACGAATCGCACCTCCGACTTGGAGTAACGGTCCTGCCGTGTGCTCCCTGCCTCCGCGATTCCTGCCAGGAAATCGCGACGCTTGCCAACCACATCCCGTTCGGCTATCGCATCCGAAATCGTAAGCTCCTTATCGAACGCGGTTTTCGAGTTGGTGCGGTTAATTGCGCTAACAAGTTCCAGCAGCCGCGCGAACACACGTTCGCTTTCCGCTAGCAGCTCGGTCGTATCTTCTGCCGGCTGCTCGCCCTCCTGCACGCGAGCGGACCGAATCAGCCTTTTCTTTATTTCGTCGATTTTGACCTGGCAATCGCTACGTTCTGCCAGTGCTTCCGCTAATTTCATGGTGCCTCCCTTTCAGGCGTCTAAAGTCAAATCCAATTCGTTCGCCTAATGGACTGGCGGCTTGGAACACTTCCTTCCCGCCGCCAGTTCGGTTAATTGTTCAATCCTTGTATGGATCGAACTCGTTCGCTCCCGCCATGGCGACTCCCACCGGGGTCAGCCGATGCAGGATGCGCACTGTGTCGCCAACAGCCTCGAGCACCTCATCGAGGCGCTTGTAGCAGTCCGGAGACTCGTCGAGTCCGGCTCCACGCAGTTCAATGCCTGCGCGCTCGACCCAAACGCGCATCATCTCCTGCGTAACCTTGCCAGCTCGCTTGACCTCTCCGGTCTTACGATCGACGATGCCTGCCGCCTCGCGACGGCCCATTGCGCGACCTGCGCCGTGCACAGTGGAATAGAGCGAATAACCGGCATGCTCGTTTTCGACTCCTTCGAGAATTACCGACTGCTCGCCCATCGTGCCGCCGACAAATCCGCGCTGGCCGGGAAAAGCCGGTGTCGCGCCCTTGCGTACAACCCACAACTGTTCACCATTGTGCTCTTCGCGCCAGGCGTAGTTGTGATGGTTGTGCACCTCTTCGACAATCGGCGCTCCCAGGATCTGGGCCACGCGACCGCAGACCCAGTCACGACCCGCATAGGCGTAATCACCGGCCAGACGCATAGCCTCGAGATACTCAGCTCCAAGATCGCTATCGGTTGAAAGAACGCAAGGCTCCACGTCCATCCCATCGGAAGCGCCTGCGGCCTTCAAGAAGTGCGTAGCCGTCTTGTGACCCAATCCACGCGAGCCGAAGTGCACACCAATCCACACGCGATCCTCCTCGTCTGTGAACAGGTCCACGTAGTGATTGCCGCTGCCGACGGTACCGAGCTGGTTACGCGCCATCTCCTTGAGAGAAGAAATCGCCTTCAGCTTCCAGGCCACATCATCGAACAGAGCGTGGTCAACCCTTTCGTTGTTCCTGCGGCCAACGCCGAAGCTGATAATCGACCACACGTCGTCCATGATTCTGGCAACGCGTGAACGCAACTCCTCCCCGGGCATATCTACGCGAACGGCCTTGTTTCCGCAGCCAATGTCATAGCCTACTCCAGTTGGGCTGATCGCATTCTTGTATGCCACCACTCCGCCGATCGGCACACCGTAGCCGACATGGTTGTCGGGCATCAGTGCGACTTTGTCGGCAGTGCGTGCACAGACGCGAATCTGGTTCAGCGTACGATCATCTGCCTGACCGAACACAGGAATCCGGTTATCGAAAATCTCCATGCGTATCACGAGAGTGCCCCTCACTTGCTTGCGTCGCTGCCAAAGGCACAATGGCGACGACAGTTTTCTTGAACGCAACGAAAAAGCCCCTGACCGTCAGGCCAGGGGCTCGAAAGTCTACCTTGGGAAAACGCGCTACGCGCTTGTCCAATCGAGTCCTGGCATGGACACAACTTCACCTTGCGAATATGTCCGGAGACCTTTCGCTTCGCGATGTATCGTTGATGGAACTCGATTCAGCATGATTGTCATCATGCCCTACTCTTTGAAAAAAAGCAACACCATTTGAAGAATTAATACGCTAGTTACTTCTGGTAATAACCAGACAGTTGCTCTTTGTCTCGAATTGAGTTATTCTCGATTTCGTGAAGAACCTATCCACGTCGTATCTGTCCGAATCACTCAGCGATTTGCTGGGCATGGAGGGGTGCGGCTGATTTAGGTAGAATCTACGGAATCGCCGAAGCCCCTCGAGAAATCGAGGGGCTTTTTGCTGTATGGGCTTCTGGCGGAATCGGCAGACGC
>Ga0302267_10001023_pt1 | contig 36336 bp, 26 predicted proteins | sample III_Bog_E1_3_FD_194555 | JGI IMG/M metagenome (GOLD analysis project Ga0302267, IMG submission 194555) | Peat permafrost microbial communities from Stordalen Mire near Abisko, Sweden - III_Bog_E1_3 | ecosystem: Environmental > Terrestrial > Soil > Wetlands > Peat | place: Sweden: Abisko...
CATTTGGGTGACTCCTGGGAATCGGTTCGCGAAGCTCGCAACTCCGCGTCCCTACTGTTTTAAACCAGGATCCCCAGGGGTCGCCAAATGGTTATGTGCATGGTTCAGGTGTTAATGAACGCGGCGCTCAAGATGACACCTGTGTCGTGGATGAATGAGCGCCTCCCCGAGATGCTCTGGGCTGCACTCATTCGTGTCTCCATTCCGACGGATCGCGCTCTTGAGTTGTTTCGTAGATTCTTGATGTTTGTCAGCAAGCACCCAGAGAAGGATAAGCTGTCCGACCTTACCCTCACTGGATTCTCGAAACTCGAGCAGCCGCTCAGGGAAGAGGTCATTGCTTACCTTGTTGCACCGCCTGAAGCCGCACAGGCTCTGGTTACGCTACGCTGGTTTTCTGATCTCCCTGCTAGAGATACATGGGACAAACTGCTCCCGGCCACGGAGCCTGACGTGCAACTACTGATGACAGCGGTTGGGGCGCATTTATGGCACCAGTCACAGGAAGCAACAGACTGCCGCTGGGTGCGGGTGATGGGGATGCTTGTCACCGGGCACTTATACCTCCCAATAGAGATGAGAGAGATAGCCGAAGAGATTCTCGGTTACCCAACCAAAGGGGATCAGCACAAAGTGCGCCGACCATAAGATCAATGGAAGGTGGGCTCTCCTGCGATGATCAGACGTGTCAAGAAAATTTTGGGGGAGGCTTGGCAGCGGACACCCTGTATGGAACTTGCCCGCTCTCACCCGCCAGCAGCGCCGGAAGTGACCGTTACTAGCCCGCATATCTCACAGGTCGCTTGTCGATTTGGGAGATTCTGGGGAAGAGAAATAGCTGGAAAGGCCGTCTTTTCTGTGTCATAACTACGTTATCGAGGCGTGGTTACGGCTCCGGAAAGGGCGGCCTTTCACATGACAGAGTGTAATCAAGAAGTCTTCTCGTTTGCATCTCATTTTTCGCGTCGCGTAGCGGCCAGTTTCACAGCGGGTCAGGTGTCGACCGATGGCGGAGCGCTGTTGTTGCGTCAGGCCGATCGCAAGATCGGTTTGCTGAAGCGTGTCGCGTCTTGTTTCATTGACCGGCGGTCGCCACTGCAGGTCTCGCACCCGCTTGATGAGATGCTCTCGCAGCGCATCTACGGGCTGGCGCTGGGCTACGAGGACCTCAACGACCATGAGCAGTTGCGCCACGATCCGCTGATGGCCCTGCTGGCCGGGCGCCGCAAGTTGGAAGAGCCCCTTGCCGGCAAGAGTACCCTCAATCGGCTGGAGCTTTCGGGCGGTTCGAAGCGCTACCACAAGATCGACTACGCGCCGGAAAAGATCGACGCGCTACTTTGCGATCTGTTCATCGAATCGCACGCCGAAGCGCCCGACCAGATTGTGCTCGACCTGGATGCGACCGACATCCCGCTCTACGGCCATCAGCCGGAGCGGTTCTTTCATGGTTATTACGACAGCTACTGCTATCTGCCGCTGTACATCTTCGCCGGCGATCAGTTGCTGTGCGCACGGCTTCGCGCCAGCAACGTGGATGGCGCCGCCGGTGCGCTCGATGAGGTCAAGCGCATCGTCGCGCAGTTACGCGCCAAGTGGCCCCAGGTGCGCATCGTGCTGCGCGGCGACTCGGGCTTCTGCCGCGAGGAACTGATGGCCTGGTGCGAGGCCGCAGAGAACCAAGTGGACTTCCTGTTCGGTCTGGCGCGCAACAGCCGGCTTCAGAAGATCATCGGCAAGCAGATGCACGAGGCCACGCTCGAGCACGCCGAGACCGGCAAGGCAGCGCGTGTCTTTACCGAGTTCGACTATCAAACGCACAAGAGCTGGGCACGGGCGAGGCGAGTAGTTGCCAAGGCTGAGGTTCTGGACAAGGGCGAAAACCCACGCTTCGTCGTTACCTCACTCAGCACCGATGAGTGGGCGGCGCGCGAGCTGTACGAGCAGTTCTACTGCCAGCGCGGCGAGATGGAGAACCGCATCAAGGAGCAGATGTGCCTGTTCGCCTATCGCCTCTCGACGGAAGAAATGAAGGGCAATCAGCTCAGGCTGTACCTGTCGGCGCTGGCTTATACGCTGGTTGAAGCGTTCAGACGGCTGGCGCTGAAGGGCACCGAGTGGGCCGAAGCGCAGGTGGATACGATCCGGCTCAAGCTGTTCAAAATCGGCGCCCTGGTGCGCATCAGCGCCCGGCGCGTGTGGCTGGAACTCAGTTCCACCTATCCGTGGAAGCAGATTTACGCTCGGGCCTTCGACGCGCTGCGATGCTGACCGTCTGCACCGCGACCAAACAACTTCTCCATACCAACCCAAGAATCGGCCTGGCGGAGCTATGCCTCAAATCCAACCTCGATCTGCGATGAGGTTCTCCGCACACTTGCCCAACAGATCGCCAAGCCGACTTCAAGACGGTTGATGACCCTTCCCGCATCCTTCACACCGCCGAGCACCATCAAATCGATCCCCTGTGAGAAATGACGGCTAGAGCGCGTATATCCCAGGTGTCCGACGGACTCCTGCGCCACTGGAAAGAAACGCATTCGACTACTGCCATCGACGCGAAACACGACGCCGTGTTCGGTCTTGCATTTTACTCGCTCCGACTACTTGAGGAGTTGATGGGGATTGGCATGGGTGCGCGACATAAAAGGGAGCATCTTGCGAATCCCTTTTTTTTGCGTCATAATCTGAGCGTATCTATACGCCCAGAAGGGAATCCATATGCCGGATGCACTCGCTGCTTTAGAGGCTGACCGATCCAAACTCCTGGAGGAGTTCCTCCGCTTAGGCGATCTTCGCCACGGCTCAATCACCGCTACCATTCGCAAGTGCGGCAAACCTTCCTGCCACTGCGCCAAACCCGATGATCCCGGTCATGATCCACAATTCCGGCTTACCCGCAAGGTCGACGGAAAGACCGTCACCGAGTCCTTTCCCAATCCCGCCGCCTTGCTGAAAGCGCAGCAGGAGGTCTCCGAGTTCCGCCGTCTCCAGAAGCTTAACGAGGAGTTAGTCGGCATCAACGAAAAGATCTGCGATCTTCGCCCGGTCGCGCAGCAGCGGGGCGGCTGGACGAAGCAGGAAAAAAAACGGCAACTGCAATCCATCGCGAAATTGCGCAAGAAGTAAACCAACTGCTGAGCCGCATCTTCGCCGAGCGGAAGCAGGTCGGCAGCCTCGATCTGGAGGCGGTGGAGATGGGCTTTCGCGCCGCCTTGCATCAGGCCGGTGCGGCGGCTCTGACGCAGTTGTTGCAATTTGGGGTGCCTGCCGCCGACCAACGCAGCATTCCGTGCCCATGCGGCCATCAGGCGCATTACCGCGAACTGCGCTCACGACGGCTTCTTACCGCCCTGGGCGAGGTGGAACTCTCGCGTCCCTACTATCTGTGCCCGCACTGTCATCAAGGCCAGTTTCCGGCCGATGTGGAATTGGATATCGAGAACACGGAGTTCTCGCCAGGCGTGCGCCGCATGTTAGCTCTGGTGGGCCAGGATGCTCCCTTCGATCACGGCCGCGAACAGGTGAAACTGCTAGCAGGCCTGGATGTGACGACCAAGTCTGTGGAGCGCACGGCAGAAGTTATCGGAGAAGATATAGCTCAGCGCGAACGGAAGGAAATCGAGAAAGCTATCCAATTGGATCTGCCCGTTGTCGTGGGCAAGCCGATTCCGGCTCTCTATGTCGAAATGGATGGGACCGGAGTGCCGGTGGTGAAGAAGGATACGGTGGGTCGCCAAGGCAAGACGGAGGGCCAGCCGGCTCATACGCGGGAGGTCAAGCTGGGATGTGTCTTCACCCAAACCACGTACGACAAGGAGGGCTTTGCCATCCGCGATACTAACTCCACCACATATACCGGAGCTATAGAGACGGCGGAAGAGTTTGGCAAGCGAATTTACCTCGAAGCCTGTCAGCGCGGCTGGAGCGGCGCGGCAAAGAAAGTCGTATTGGGCGACGGCGCTGAATGGATAAGGAATCTTGCCGAACTGCATTTTCCGGGCGCAATTCAGATTGTCGATCTCTATCACGCGCGCCAACACCTCTGGGAGTTAGCGCGTAAGTTATACCTTAATGACGCCGTGAAACAGAAAGCCTGGATGAAAAAACATCAGCGCCTGCTGGACAAGGGAAAGATCGAAAAACTTGTCCTCACGCTTCGCGCCATCGATGCAACCAATCCCGAAGTCATCGAGAAGCTGCGCATCGAGACGAACTATTTTGAGAGAAACGCCGAGCGTATGCGCTACCCAAAGTTTCGCCGCCAGCACTTGTTTGTCGGCTCCGGCGTCATCGAGGCGGGATGCAAAACCGTCATCGGCTCTCGCCTCAAGCAGTCCGGCATGTTCTGGACAGTTCGCGGCGCCAACGCGATTGTTGCCCTGCGCTGCTGCCAGCTCAACGGCCAATTTGAGGACTACTGGGAGGGACGCCGGGCCGCGTGATCCCACTTTTGTGTCGCGCACCCCACTTGTAGTCCGCACCGGCTTCAGCTTCTAGAAAGGAGGCTCATCATGAAAAAGTATTTTCTCTCAATTCTCATACTCTTCGGGTCTCTGTTGCTGACAACCAAAGCACAGGGTCAGGCCCTCGTCATCGCCAACCCCAGTGTGAAGTCCGCCGATGTCTCGAAGAGCGATCTTCGCGATGTCTTCACCGGCGCCGCTTCCAGCTTGAAGGACGGTTCCCATGTAACCCCTGTGCTGCTCAAGGCAGGCGCCGTTCACGAGGAGTTCCTTTCCGCGTATGTGGGGAAGAACGACACGGCCTTCCGCGCCGGTTGGCGCAGCCTGGTCTTTTCAGGACAGGCCTCCATGCCCAAGTCGCTGGACTCGGATGCTGCGGTGGTCGAATACGTGGCGCACAATCCAGGCGCCATCGGCTACATCGGCAAGAGCGCCCCCCATGAGGGCGTCAAGGTACTGTCGGTCAGGTAACCGTCTCAAGATGCCGGCACTAGAAGCAAATCCAGTGCCGGCATGATCGTTAACCGAGTTGCCCACTGGCCGCCTCGGCAGCACGGCAAACCAAGAGAGGACTAAAGACGCCAAGGCGTCTGAAGGAAAACATGAAGAACCTAAGCATTCGCCTAAAACTGATACTCTGCACCGGAACGCTGGCGTTCGGGTATCTTCTCTTTCTCGGTCTTGTTGTGTGGACCGGCGCAGGGATGCAACGCCACTTGCGTTTGGCTTCCGACTCCCTTTTTCCGGCTGCGCTTGCAGGCATGGAGGCAGACGCCGGATTTCAGAAAGTGACCCAGGACTACAAGGCCGCGGTTCTCACGCAGAACGCCGGACTGCTGGCTCTCGCGGACGAAGACTCCCAGAAGGTGGCAGCGCAACTTGAGACAGTGCGCGAGAGAACCGCGGAGAATCCGGGGCTGCAGCAGCAGATTTCCGTGATTCAGGATCAGTTCAAGGACATCAGTTCGCAATCGAAGACTACTTATACAAAGATGATTGCTACGCCGGACGCCATGGACGATCAACTCGTGTCCACTGTGAAGAACCTGGCCGTCGAAAACACGAGTTTGACTAAATCGTTGAAGGACCTGAATGAAACCATCGGCAAGAAGGATTTTCAGGCCGAGTTGGACGCGGTGGCAAAGGCCACAAGCTTCCAGCGTGAGCTGACGGTCCTGCTATTTGCGGGGGCGCTTGCGTTCGCTGTTCTAGCCACGCTGCTCCTGTACAAACAGATTGCGGTGCCGTTGAAGCGCGCGGTCGATGTGCTCCGCCTAGTGGCCGCGGGCGATTTGACTGCCACACTCGATGTGGACAGTGGCGACGAGGTCGGAATGATGGCCGAAGCGCTGAATGAGGCGCTGGAAAGGCTGCGCAGCACCCTGCAGCAAGTGGCTGAGAGCGCTGGTAATGCAAGCTCCTCTTCACAGCAGCTTGCGGCGGCGTCCGAGGCCATTGCCTCCGGCGCCCAGGAACAGGCCGCCAGTTTGGAAGAAACCTCAGCGAGCCTCGAAGAGATTACCGCGTCCGTGCGGCAAAGCGCAGACAACGCGCAGCAGGCCAGCCAACTGGCAGCCGGCTCGAAGGACTCGGCCCTGCAAGGCCAGGAAGTAGTCTCCAAGGCGATTACCGCGATGTCGGACATCAATGTCGCCTCAGCCAAGATTTCGGAAATCATTTCGACCATCGACGAGATTGCCTTCCAGACCAATCTGCTGGCGGTGAATGCCGCGGTGGAAGCGGCGCGGGCTGGCGATGAGGGACGCGGCTTTGCCGTGGTGGCCTCCGAGGTACGGAGCCTTGCACAGAGAAGCGCTCTAGCGGCCAAGGAGATCAAGGTTCTGATTCAGGACACATTGCGCAAGGTGGACGCCGGCACGGCATTGGTAAACCGCTCGGGCGAGACGCTGCAGGGCATTGTCGGCTCGGTGAAGCGCGTAACCGACATCGTCGGCGAGATCGCGGCATCGGCGGCGGAACAGAGCAGTGGCGTAGAGCAGGTGAACAGCGCCATGACGCAGATGGACCATGTGACGCAGGGCAACTCCGCGCAGACCGAGGAGCTTTCGGCGACGGCGCAAACCCTCTCCGAAGAGGCTGGACATCTGATGGAGTTGGTGAGCACCTTCACCCTCGTTACTGACGAGGAGGGTGAGCCGGAACGGCATGAACGGTATGTGTTCCAGCCGCGTGCGGCAAACCCCGTCATTCCCGTGGCCCCTGTGCAAAAACCGAGGCCGGCGCAACACGTGATCTCAACCCTGCGGCCACCAGTGAAGCCAGCCCGAGCCCATGGGACAACAAAGGCCAATAAGCATGTACGCGGCGGTAAAGGCCCCAGGAGCAAGCAGCCCGCCCTGACCGTGGCTGTTCCAAGCCTGCAAACAGCAAACGATGCCAGCTTCCAGGAGTTCTGAGGAGAGATCTCTGACCGTGAGAAGTTGTATCAGCGTTGGGTGCCCCAGGTCTCGATTTTGGGACCTGGGAAGAGCACGAACGCAAAGCACGAAATCAAATGGTCAGAGGCCTAGGGCGAAAGAGCGAGCCTGGGACCCAGATCCCAGTATGACCAAAGACCGTGGAACGGCGCGGAACGCAGGAGAGGTATGGCAATGAAAGCAGTGGTTGCAAATCAAGTTCAGGAGTCGCAGCAGTTCCTCACATTCTTGCTCGAAGACCAGGAATATGGGCTGGAGATCTTCAAGATTCGGGAGATTCGCGGGTATGCGCCCATCACTCCGATCCCGAATGTTCCTTCGCATGTGCGTGGCGTAATGAACCTGAGGGGGACTGTGCTGCCAGTCGTCGACCTGCGCATGAAGTTTCATTTGCCGGTGGTGGAATACAGCAAGTACACGGTCATCGTGATCGCCACGGTGGGCGATAAGACAGTTGGACTGCTGGTCGATGCGGTCTCCGACGTTCTCACGGTCGCCCTTGACGCTATCCGCGACGCGCCCGATTTCGGCGCTGCCGTCGATACAAGATTCATCAATGGGGTTTTCCAGTCAAAGGAACACCTCGCAGTGGCGTTGAATCTGGAGGAATTGTTGTCAGAGTCTGAACTGGCGCTGCCCCAAGTTGTCCAGTAGCGCTCGCGCGCACATGAAAACTGAAGAGGCAGACAAACCTTTCAGAGGGAGGAGGGACATTGCCAGAGGCAGTCGCAGAAAACTCACTTTTTTCGATGGAATTGCGTGAATTCAAGCTGTTTCGCTCCCTGGTTCACGAGCGCACGGGTATCTGGTTGCGTGACGGCAAGCAGGTCATGCTAGCTTCACGCCTGTCGCGCCGACTGCGCCATCACGGCATGTCCAGTTTTGCCGAATACTATGCTTACGTTCAGAAGGTTCAGGACAACAGCGATGAGATACGCCAACTTATCAACTGCGTAACCACCAACAAGACTTCTTTTTTTCGCGAACGGCACCACTTCGAGTTTCTGGCCAATACCATTGTGCCGCAGATTCAGTCTGCGGCCAGCCACGGCGCCACCAAGACAATCCGCATCTGGAGCGCCGCCTGTTCCACCGGCGAGGAGCCTTACTCGATCGCGATTACCTTGCTTGAAGCGCTGCGGGCGCCGCGAAGCGGCATGGCCGGGGTTCCTCAGAAGTATGTGTCAAAGCGGACAGGGCTGCCGGTATCGACCGTGGCGTCCGGGTCCTGGAAGATCGAGATTGCCGCATCCGACATTGATACGGCGGTCCTGGAAACTGCGACCCGCTCAGTCTACAGGGAAGACTCATTGGCAACCGTCGATAGTCCATTGCAGAGCAAGTATTTTCTTCGCGGCAAAGACGACATGCAGGGCTATGTGAAGGTCAAACCGGTGGTTTCCCGGCTGGTCCAATTCGAGCGTATCAACCTTATGGATGCCCGATGGCCGCTCGATGGCCGGTTCGACGTGATCTTCTTTCGCAATGCGCTCATCTACTTCAACCAGGAAACGCAGAATGTTTTTCTCCGCAAGATGGCGCGCTACCTGAAACCTAACGGTTATCTGTTCCTCGGCAATTCCGAACATATTCCATGGCTGCGGGACATCTTCGCGCCGTTGAATCAAACCATGTATCGATTGATGGACGTTGAAAGATGACGGGACGCACTAGCGCGCACTCTCGCTCGGCACAACACTGCGGTACTGTTGAACACTTGCGGGTGAGAAGAGATCTGGCTGAAGGAGCGAGAACAGAGTGGTCACCTTCGGAGAAGGTTCGCTCGCCGCACAACAACCAGATATGCCTCTACATCGGTGAAGTCGCAGCGAGCAAGTCGTCTGTTGTTCTTAACACGCTATTAGGGTCCTGCGTTTCCGTTTGCTTGTACGACCCGATTCTCCGTGCCGGGGGCATGAATCACATTCTGCTGCCAAACTGCCGGGCGGGCGAAACCACCCCGCGGTGTGGCGTCCATGCGATGGAGTTGCTCATCAACGAACTGATGAAGCTTGGAGGAGACCGAAGAAGGTTCGTTGCCAAGGCATTTGGAGGAGCCAATGTGCTGGAAGGAATGAGGATGCCTCCTATTGGAGAGGGAAATGCGAAGTTCGTGCGCGAATTCCTTGCCCTGGAAAAGATACCCCTTGTGGCCGAGCGCCTGGGAGGAAATCACGCTGTCCATTTGTACTTCCGAACGGATACCGGCAGAGCCACGGTGCATACCGTCGATGGGTCAAGCTTACCCAAGATCATCGATGCTGAAGGTTCCTATTCGAAGTCGCCCTCGTGGGGCAATTCCCTCGGCGGCGAAATCACGATGTTCTGATCGGTGTCCAGGTGGAGTGGCATCGACCGATGTTCGAGCGGCTCTCCGCATTTCATAACAGGCTGGCGCGAGGCAGCCCATGTATGGCGAATTTGCTTAAGGTGCTCATCGTAGATGATTCGGCATTGATGCGCCAACTGCTCACGAAGATTCTCAGCTCGGACCCGGAGCTTGTGGTCGTGGGAACGGCAGGCGATCCCTTTGCCGCAAGAGAAAAGATTCTCTCGCTGAAGCCGGACGTCCTGACCCTCGACATTGAGATGCCCCGCATGGATGGACTGACATTTTTGGAGAAGCTGATGCGCGGCCATCCAATGCCCGTGATCATGATCTCATCGCTGACCAGCAAGGGTGCGGACACGACCCTCCGTGCTCTCAGCCTGGGCGCCATCGACTACATTTCCAAGCCCAAGCTGGACGTTTCCAACGGCACCATTGAGCAGGCTGAGGAAATCGTTGCAAAGGTGAAGGCAGCGGCGCGCGCCAGAGTGCGCTGCGCCAGAGCGACGATAGCGCAGGCCAACGTGCCGCCCGCGAAAGCGTATCATTTTTCGGCGACCCACAAGGTTGTTGCGATCGGTGCGTCAACAGGCGGAACTGAAGCTCTGAAGGAACTGTTATTGCCGCTACCGGCCGACTTCCCTGGCATCGTTATCGTGCAGCACATGCCTGAAACCTTCACACGCCAATTTGCCGAACGCCTTGATTCTCTCTGCCGGATCAGAGTGCAAGAGGCAAAGGACGGCGACCGCATTCTTCCGGGACACGCCTTGCTTGCGCCCGGCGGGCACCACATGGCGGTGGTGCGTAAAGGCATGGAGTATGCCGTCCATGTCTATCGAGGCGAACGGGTGAATCGCCATATGCCGTCCGTGGATGTCCTGTTCTCCTCCTGCGCACGCAGTCTGGGTGGAAATGCTCTCGGCGTCATACTGACCGGGATGGGAGCGGATGGCTCGCGCGGCATGCTCGAGATGAAACAAGCCGACGCCTTCAACATCGCGCAGGATGAATCGACGTCTGTGGTTTTCGGTATGCCGCGAGAGGCGATCCTGCTCAACGCTGTCGATCAAGTGCTCCCACTGGATCAAATACCAGGCGCGCTCCTGCAACGGCTTACAGGCGCTTCGTGACGAATATCCAACGAATTGGATATCTCGATTCCATCGCCTGGCAACCGCGTGACATTGCGGCATTTTGAAACTACGCTACCCTTGCGCCGGGCGTGGTTTTGCTCCGAAGGCTCCGACCATCACGCCGCCCGGCTCGGGCGGCCGGCGCGTGATTCCCGGCACCAAGCCCAAATAACTGGCCGGGGGATGTCCTCAGGGCTGTTCTATTTCTTTAGGAAAACTGCAGGAAGGAACCTCGATTACATTGATTTCTACCGTTTTGCAGGAAAACCGCAGGACTGAAAACACGTATATTACTGATTTTAAGCTATCATAGAGAATCCGAGGGATCTCTACCAAGAGACTACATTGTTGCGGCTGAAAGCGGGGGTGGGTTTGCCGCAGGCCGAAGAGGCTCTACACTTAAAGTATGCTGGACTACGAGATTTCCCCTACCGAAGCCGGATCGCTCTACCGCGAAGGCAAAGCCCGGCTCATCGATGTTCGCGAGCCGTGGGAGTTTGCCACCGTGCGGATCGACGGCAGTGTGTTGATGCCCATGGGCGAGGTGGCGAGCCGCGCCCATCGCGAGTTCGCGCCAGAGGAGCGGCTGGTAGTGGTCTGCCATCACGGCATCCGCTCGATGAATGCGACCAAATGGCTGCGCGAACAGGGCTATGAGCGGGCACAATCGCTGCGTGGCGGGATCGACGCCTGGTCAAAAGAGGTCGATCCGTCGGTGGGACGGTACTAGGGTGCTGCCTCTTCCTTTGAAGAATGCCGGAAGGAACAAACGCAGGTTCTTCGTTCACCACCCCCGAACTGAAAAACGTTCGGGGCCCCGTTCACTCAGAATGATAGCCTCAGTTTTAAGCTGAATTCCCGTTCACTCTGAATGACAGCTTCAGATTTAGCCTAAATTTGTGAGACAGGACCTGGCATTGAGGACCCATCGCCAGAAGACGCTTGCAGCGGACAGGCGGGCGGCTCCACGGGCTATACTCTCTTCTGTCTGTTTGTGAAGGGAGCTTTCCAATGACTTCGCCTGCTGTTGATTACGCACGCAAGAATTATCCCCGCTTTCTCGATGAGTTGAAGGCGCTGTTGCGCATTCCGTCGGTCTCGACCCTGCCCGAGCACAAGGGGGATTGCCGGCGCGCCGCCGAGACGTTGGCCGCCGAGTTGACGCGCATCGGCATGGAAAACGTGCATCTGATCGAAACCGTGAACAACCCGCTGGTGTATGCCGACTGGCTGCATGCGGCCGGCCAGCCCACCGCGCTTTGTTACGGCCACTACGACGTGCAGCCGGCCGAGCCGCTGGACGAGTGGGTTTCGCCGCCTTTTGAGCCGGCGGAGCGCGACGGCAATATTTACGGCCGCGGCACGTGCGACGACAAGGGCCAGGTGTGGGCGCAGGTGAAGGCGCTGGAGTCGCTGTTTGTGACCAGCGGCAAGCTGCCCCTGAACGTGCGCGTGATTCTGGAGGGCGATGAAGAGGTGGGCGGAGAGGGAATTGCGACGTTTGTCGCCTCCAAGCCGCCGGAGTTGAAGTCGGACTTTGCGCTGATTTCAGACACCGAACTGTTTGCGCCCGGCCTGCCGACGTTGTGCGTGGGGCTGCGCGGCATGATCTACACCGAGATTGAAGTGCGCGGGGCCAAGACGGATTTGCACTCCGGCATGTACGGCGGCGCGGCTCCCAATCCTTTTGTGGCGCTGGCGCAGATACTGGCCAAGCTGAAGGACGAGGAGGGACGCATCCTCATCCCCGGTTTTTATGACGACATTATTCCTCCCAGTCCCGAAGAACTGGCTGCGTGGAAGAGCCTGCCCTTCGACGAGGAGCACTACCGCATTACCGAAGTGGGTTCGCCGACGCTGGTGGGCGAGGCCGGCTACAGCGTGCTGGAACGCACCTGGGCGCGGCCGTCGCTGGACGTGCACGGAATGCCGGGCGGCTTTATCGGCGCGGGCGCGAAGACCGTGATTCCGGCCAAGGCTTTGGCCAAGGTTTCCATGCGCCTGGTTCCGGGCATGACGCCGGCCAAGTCTTTCGCGCTTTACAAGAGCTATGTGGAGAAGATCGCTCCGGCAGGCGTGGAGATCCAGGTGCGACTGATTCACTCCGGCGACCCCTGCCTGGTGCGCGTGGACAATCCCTACATCCAGGCGGCCACCAAGGCGCTGCATGAGGTTTGGGGCAAGGACACGGTCTTTATCCGCTCCGGCGGCTCCATTCCCATTGTCGGAGACTTCGACCGCCATCTGGGCATTCCCAGCGTGATGATGGGTTTCGGATTGCCCGACGACAACATTCACGCCCCCAACGAGAAGTTCCATCTGAAGAACTTCGAGCTGGGCATCGAGTCGGTGGTGCGCTTCATGGAGGAAGCGGCCGTTTGATTCCGGTGGCTCCGGACGCAGCCCGCGAGTTGAAAGAGGGCTGTCCGGAGCCGCGAGCGCGGCAAAACGTCAAGTCATTCAGAGGTTCCCCAGGGCCCTGTCTCCGAAGTTCTTACCGGAGATTAGGGATGCAAAAGCAGATTCTTCGCTCACCACCCCCAGAACTCAAAAAACGTTCGGGGCCCTGTTCGCTCAGAATGACATCAGTATCAAGATCAGAATCAGAATGACAGCGGTAGTTTTGTCAGGAATATTTGGGGACAGGACACAAGGGAATGCAGGATTCTTCATCCAAGGCGGGAGTATCCGGGGTACTGACCGGGACGGGTGCCGAAGAACTGGCCGCGCCCGCCGCGACCGAGGCTGCGCCGCCGGAACCGCTGATCGTCTTCAGCCATGTGGATATTTCCTTTGACGGAAGAGCGGTTCTGGAGGATGTGAGCTTCTCGGTCGATCGCGGCAAGACTCTTTGCATCCTGGGGCGCAGCGGCGTGGGCAAGTCGGTGGCGCTGCGCTTGCTGATGGGTTTTCTCAAGCCGGATGCGGGTTCGATCCGGGTGGAAGGCCAGGAGATTACCGGCCTGCGCGAAGAGGAGATGCGGGCCATCCGCAAGCGCGTGACGATGGTCTTCCAGAACGGCGCGCTCTTCGACTCTTTGAGCGTGCGGGAAAATGTGGCGTTTCCGCTGCGCGAGCGCGGGGGCCTGGAGGAAGACCAGATTCTGCAGATCGTGAACCGGCTGATTGGACTGGTCGGCGCCGACGATGTGGCCGCCTCGCTGCCGGCCAGTCTTTCGACGGGACGGCGGCGCGCCGTGGCCATTGCCCGCGCGCTGGCGGCTCAACCCGAGGTGATTCTCTACGACGAGCCCACCACCATGGTGGATCCGATCATTGCGCGCAGGATGGGTGATTTGATCCAGCGGCTGAAGCGGCAACTGGGTTTCACCTGCATAGTCGTGACGCACGACATGCGCTTTGCGGAGCGGCTGGCCGACACGGTGCTGTTCCTTCACCAGGGAAGGGCGCAGTTCTTTGGTCCACTCCAAGATTTTCTGTTGTCCCAGGACCCGCATATCCAACAGTTTCTTACGCTTGACGCTTACCGGTTACCTTCGGGCTGACCTTTTCGCAATGTGGTAATCAAGGGAGAGTCAAATCGATTGTTCCCGGCGGTTCCCCACGAGGGAATTTTTTGTTAAGTGCTTCATTAAAAGCGGTTTGATAACAATTCTTTAGAAATGGCAGGGCAGAACAAGCGCCAGATTCAAGTAGCCAAAGATTGAAATATTTTGATATGATCTGACCACAAGGTTGCAATGATTCCTCGCTGCCTTGAGCGAGTTTTTTCTCCTTCCCTCCTGCCCCGTTGATACTGTTGTCACTACGCTGTTACTGTTGTTACTATTTGGTTTCCATGCTTTGGTTGTGCGCCTGGGACGATGAGTCGTATCCTCTGGGCTTAAAGAGTCAGCGGCTTTCAATGCAGAATGAAGGTCATAGGATGGAAGAATAGCTGTGGTACAGTTTGTAGCTTGTTAGATGAAGGTTACAGGCTTCAATGCAACCCTCGAGCATAAAAAAATCTCAAAGCAAGCAGAGGGTCCGGCTTACAGTTGCTTTTGCTTTTCTGCCCCTTGCCCGGTGAGGAAGGAACTCGAATTTCTTCCCAGTCGGTGCCTTGAACAATCGAGGTCTGCGGAATATATGGCAACATCAGAATTCTGGCAGAAAATTTCAGATACGGTATCTTCCTCGCACGAATGGGTCGGGGAGGATGCAGACGATCAAGTGCGCAAGTTACGCGGCACGGCCAGAGTGTGGATCATCCTGGATTTGGTCACGATTGTTGGCTCCGCGGTGATTGCGACTCTTCTGGAACTGAAAAAGGCCCCTCTGGCGGGGATAAAAGGCTTTTGGCATGGCACGCTGATTCATGGGCGATCCATGGGAGTCCTGGTGGCTCTCCTGTGTGGATTCGCGATCTCCCTGATTTTGACCAGCCGCCGGTTGAATCTTTACGCGCCCAAGCGGTTGACCAGCTTTCTGCATGAGCAGCGCCTGAGTGTGCAGGCATGTTTCACGGCCGGGCTGCTGCTGACAGGCACGCTTTACCTGGTCCATGGAGCGGATATTCCACGCAGCGTGGTGCTGGTGACGGTGGGGTTGGTGACCGTTACCCTCAGTGTGCGGCGCCTCATCTATCGCTTCCTGCTCTATCGCCGATTTGAGCGCGGCATGGGCACGCGCAACGTGCTGATCGTGGGCACCGGGCCGGAAGCGCACGCGCTTCGGCATCATCTGGAGAGCATTCGGCATCTGGGATACACGTTCAAGGGGTTCATCGACTTTTCCAGTGCGGGTTCCGGCACCGGTGCCGATTCCCGCATCACGTCAACGTCGGGCGATGTGATCGGCTCGCTGGATACGCTCTTCCAGAATGCCCGGCGGCGATTTGTGGATGAGATCTTCTTCGCCAGCCCGTGCGAGCGCAGCGTGGTGCAGAGAACCCTGGAGCAGGCTCGTGTGTATGGGGTGGACCTGCGCATTGTGCCCGACATGTACGATGGCCTCAACTGGAACAGTCCCATCGAGTACATCGGGCAGTTTCCGACCATTCCGCTGCATTGCGGTCATGTGCCGGAGATGGGCCTGCTGCTCAAGCGCATGCTGGATATCGTATTTTCCAGCCTTGTGCTGGTCCTTCTTGCGCCGTTGTTGCTGTTGATTGCCATTGCCGTCAAGCTGGATTCGCGCGGGCCGGTTTTTTACAGATCCGAGCGGATCGGCAAAAAGGGCCACGTTTTTAGTTGCCTCAAGTTCCGCACCATGGTCCGGGACGCGGAAAAGCGTCGGTCCGAGGTGATGCACCTGAACGAGCGCGAAGGGGTGCTATTCAAGATCAGCAACGATCCGCGCATTACCCGGCTGGGCCACTATCTGCGCAAATACTCTCTGGATGAGTTGCCTCAGTTTCTGAATGTACTGTCCGGCGACATGAGCGTGGTGGGACCACGGCCTCCCATTGCCAGCGAGGTGCAGGAGTACAAGCTCAGCCACCTTCGCCGGCTGGATGTGACGCCCGGAATTACCGGGCTGTGGCAGGTGCAGGGACGCAAGGATCCATCGTTCGATAGTTATATTTCGCTGGACGTGACGTACATCGAGAACTGGAGCATCTGGCTGGACCTGAAGATTATTGTGCGTACGGTGGCCGTGGTCTTCGCCGGCACCGGCTCCTAGAGCAGTTCTGCTATTTGTGTAGCGTGAGGCGTGGACCGGGAGGTCCACGCTACAGCCGACCGGGAGGTCGGCGTTACAGATTTCTGTGGCGTTACTGGTTCCTGTGGCGATACTGGTTCCTGTGGCGATTAGACACTTCACTCTATACCAACAAACACATCACTCTGTACCAATAGGAAATGCACTAAACTGGAAGAGTGAAGATCGCACTGGCGCAGATCAATCCCACGGTGGGAGATTTTACCGGGAATCTGGAGAAGATTGTTGCGGCGAGCCGACGCGCCGATGCCTTGGGGGCCCGGCTTACCGTCTTTTCGGAGCTTGCCATCTGCGGCTATCCTCCGGCGGACTTTCTGGAGAAACCCAGCTTTCTGGCGCGCTGCCAGGGCGCCGTTGACGAGTTGGCGGCAGCCACCAAGGATTTGTCCACGGCGGTGTTGGCGGGCGTGGCTCTGCAGGCGGGGCCGGACAGCGGCAAGCCGGCCGTGAATGCGGCGGTTCTGCTGGACAAGGGTGCACTGCTGCTGGAACAGCACAAGCGGCTGCTGCCTTTCTACGATGTCTTCGACGAGCAGAGATATTTTTCTGCCGCGCGTCCGCAGCAGGTGGTGGAGTTGGACGGCGTACGACTGGCCGTGACCATTTGCGAGGACGCCTGGAACGACAAGAACTTCTGGTCGCGGCGGCTCTACGCGGTGGATCCCATGGTAGAGCTGATGCGGCAGAAGCCCGCGGTGCACATCAACCTCTCCTCTTCGCCTTTCTGGCATTCGAAGCGTGTCCTACGCCGGCAGATGCTGGCGGCCATTGCCGAGCGCGACGGCATTCCCGTGCTGATGTGCAACCAGGTGGGTGGCAACGACAGCCTGATCTTTGACGGCTCCTCCCTGGCCCTGAATGAGCGCGGAGGGCTGATTGCGCAGGCCGCCTCGTTTGAAGAGGACCTGGTTTTGCTGGATCCCTTTGATGCGCCTGAGATTCCTATTCCCGAAGAGGATTCGACGGCGGCGGCTTATCGAGCACTGGTGCTGGGCACGCGCGATTATGTGCGGAAGTGCGGCTTCAAAAAAGTTCTGGTGGGCTTGAGCGGCGGGATCGATTCGGCGCTGGTGGCGGCCATTGCGCGGGATGCCTTGGGCGCGGAGAATGTGATGGCGGTCGGCATGCCCAGCCAATATTCTTCCGCGGGCTCGATCGACGACAGCCGGTACCTGGCGGCCAACCTGGGAATCCGGTTTGAGACCATCGCCATTCGCGGCCTTTTCGGGGAATTCAGCCAGGCTCTGGGGCCGCTTTTCGCAGGGACGAAACCGGACACCACCGAGGAAAACATTCAGTCGCGGATTCGCGGCGACCTGCTGATGGCGCTCTCGAACAAGTTTTCGGCGCTGGTGTTGACGACCGGCAACAAGTCGGAGATGGCGGTCGGCTATTGCACGCTTTACGGAGACATGGTGGGGGCGCTGGCGGTGATTGGCGACCTGGTGAAGACGCGGGTGTACGCGGTGTGCCGCTGGCTGAACCGCGAGGGCGAAGTGATTCCCTCAGCCATCCTGGATAAGCCGCCCTCCGCGGAACTACGGCCGGACCAGAAGGACACCGATTCGCTGCCGCCGTATGAGGTTCTGGATCCGATCCTGGAAGGCTACGTGGAGCGTTACGAGACTCCCGAGCAGATTGCGCAGGCCAACGGATTTGGGCTGGAACTCGTCCAACAGGTGGTGCGACTGGTGGAGCGTTCCGAGTACAAGCGCCAGCAGGCCGCGCCGGTGTTGAAGGTTACCTCGAAGTCGTTTGGTTTGGGACGCCGGTTTCCCATCGCCGTCAAGGTCGAGGTATAAGCTAGAAGTCATGAGTTTCAGCTCAGTTTAAGGAGAATCAGCTTGATCCGTTCGACTGCCCGATTTACCAGCGTGCGTGTTGCCAGCCTGGCCGCACTGGTTGCCCTGTCACTGCCCGTGTTCACTGCCTCTGCGCAGCAGCAGGCGCCGCCCGCGCCCGCAGTAGAGCAGCCCGGGCCCTCTCTTTTGGCTCCAGCGCCCGCCGCGCCCGTGTTTCCCAAGCCAGATCCGGCGAATTTCACCGCCGCGTCGCCGACCAAAGAGACCGTCAACGCCTTTCTCACCGCCAGTTGGGGCTTCGATACCCGGCGGGTTTGGCAGGTGCAGGCGATTCTGAAGACGCCGGTCGAGGGCGTGAGCAAAGTGGTGATCTTTGTCGGCGACAAGACCGGCCAGCAGAAGCCCACGGCGCTGCAGTTCTTCGCTCTTCCCGACGGCAAGCACATCATCTCCGGCGACGACCTGATTGCTTTCGGCGAGAATCCGTTTGCAGAGAATCGGGCCATTCTTCAGCAGCGTGCCGATGGACCGTACCGCGGTTCGGCCTTGAAAGAGCTGGAACTGGTGGAATTCGCCGATTTCCAGTGCCCTCATTGCAAGGATGCGCAGGCCAACATGGACAAGCTGGCAGTGGATTTCCCCAAAGCGCGCATCGTCTTCCAGAACTATCCCCTGCCGCAGCACAAGGCGGCCGCCAATGCGGCTGCGTTCGGACTGTGCGTAGCGAAGCTGGGCGGCAACGACGCGTTCTTCAGTTTTTCCACGGCGGTGTATGACGGCCAGGACGGCCTGTCGACCCCGGATGGCGCCACATTGACGCTGAACAGCGCGGTTACCAAGGCCGGACTGGATCCGGCGAAGGTTGCAGCGTGTGCGGCAACGCCGGCGATTGCAGCCACGGTGGAAGCTTCGGTCAAGCTGGCCAAGGATCTGAACATCAACCAGACGCCCACGCTGCTCGTGAATGGCCGCCCGGTTCCCATTGCCGGCACGCCTTACGAGACCATCAAGGAGATCGTGGAGTACCAATCCAAGCTGGACGGATTAACCAAGTAAGTCCCTTAGAGCGATTCTCCGGTTAGCACAGCGAAGAGCGTGGACCGGGAGGCGTTACTCGTTTCTGCGACGGTCAGTAGGAAAAACCCCGCAATCGGCGCGATTCCCAATCTGGGGATGGCGTTGATTGCGGGGTCTTTGTTTCCCGGAACGATGCGCAGGCGGACCGAAACGAAAACCGCAGCGGAACCGATTGCAAAGATGGTGCGATGGTTGCCATTCGATCGGCCCTGAATCAGTGCGCGCTTGTGACAGGCTCGATGCGCATCATGGGCGTGTGGCCGGCCGCCTGAGTGCCGCGAATGACGTGCGGGGTGATGATGATCAACAGCGTCGCATAGTTCTTCTGGGTGTCTTTGCCGGTGAGGTTGTTCAGGCCGGGAATCTCGCTCAGGCCGGGCGTGCCGCTGACGGCGCGGCTCTCCGACTTGTCCAGTTCGCTGGCCACCGCGACGGCCTCACCCTGGTGGAGCGTCACGACCCCGGAATAGGCGCGGTTGTTGAGGATGGGATTGCCATTCATGGAGCTACCGGCGAGCGAGTCGATCTTCATGTCGATGCTGAGGGCAACCAGGTTGTCGCGCATCACCTTGGGGGTGGCCTTGAAGGTCAGGCCCAGGTCCTGGTACTCCACCTGCGGAACGTTGGGAACGCTGCCGCTGAGCGAAGAGAGCAGGGAAGAAAGGCTGCCGGAAGCTCCAGCGCCGGTGAGTCCGGGAATGTTGGGGACACTGGCCGAAAGGCTGGAAAACGAAGAGGTCTGGATGGGATAGCGGGTTCCGGTGCGCAGGGTCGCGGCCTCTCCATCGCCCAGGCGCAACAGGATCTGATCCAACTCGCGCGAATCGGAGGAATTGAGGTTCAGGTTGGCGCTGAGAGTTCCCGGAGCCAGGGCCGATTGCGTGATTCCGCCTCCGAACAGAGCGATGCCGTTCGAAAACAGGGAACTGGTGACCTGGCCGGAGGCCAGCAGAATGCCCAGAATGGCCAGCGTATCGCCCTGGGCGGCTAGCCCTGAAGAGACGATCTGCTGCACCAGGGCCTGGTTCGAATTGAGGATGGACTGCTCTTCGGCGTAAACGTTGAAGGCGGTCATGGTTTGCGGCGGCTGAATCCCGGTATTGCGCTGGCTGGTGTGGGCGATCTGGATCATGCGCACATCGAGCATCACCTGGTTTCTTCCGTCGAGCAGAACGCGCAGGGTAGCGTTGAAGGCGCTCAGGGTCTTTGCCGGCCCGCGCACCGTCACGGTTCCCGCCGAGGGTTCCGCAACCGCCTGCTGGATGTCGAAGACGTTCTTGGCCAGGGTGACCACGTCGGTCAATTCGGTGGCGCTGAGGCCGGAGAGATAGACCGTCTCCATATCCAGACGCGTGAACTGCTGGCGGAACTCGCGCACGTCGCGGGCTACCAGCACATGGTGCGCGTCCAGGGGAACGAAGAACGAGGCAGTGGCCAGTTCGACGGTACGCGCGGCAGCTTCAAAACCGGCGTTGTCCACATCCAGGCGGACCTGGGTGGGGCGAACGCTTGCGTCGACCGTGGCCTCAATTCCGTAGGCGCGGAAGACCTGCTGGATGAGCTGATGCTGGTCGGTATGGAGATGAAAGCTGTGGGTTCCGGGGGTGGGCGCCAGCAGATTCGCCGTGCCGGCCTCGGCCGCGCCTTGTTCGTAGAGGGGCCGTGACTCGCCGGCGATGGCGTCGGCTGCCAATTCGTTGACGTGCTCGCGCACCTGGGCGTTGTCAGGTTCGAGCTCGGCAGCGTGGGCCAATGCCGCGCGTGAAGCAGCCGAATTCGAAAGCAGGCGCGCCTTGGCCGCAGTTTGCAGCAGCGCGGAGACGGCGTGGCTGCGCGCGACCTGGGCGGCGAGCGGATAGTCGGCGTTGGCGGGGTCAAGCTGCGCCGCCTGCTGGTAGTTGCGCATGGCCTCTTCAAACCGTTCCGCCTGGAAGAGCTTGGTGGCCTCCAGGTAGAGCTTGACGGCGCGGCGCCGGTCGGAGGTGCGCACCGGCTTGTCCGAAGCGGCTGGGGCGGAGGCGACGGGAGCAGGGGGTGGGGCCTGCGTGGGAGCCGGGGCGAGGGGAGCGGCGGTTTGTGCCATCAGCGAGCCGGGGAGAACCGCGAGAAGCAATCCGGAGGTGCAGAACCGCGTCCATTGCCGAAGCCGGCGGGCGGCATGGGAGCGCGGAAAGGAAGGGGGTGCGTTCACTGGGCGACCTGTGGCGATAGGAGCAGGTCGGCCAGGCTGGAGGCGCAGACCTCGGGCCGGTGCTCGAGCAGTTCGTCGAAACTGAAGTGGCCGGTGGCTACGGCAATCACGGGCAGGGAATTGGCGCGCGCCGCGGCAATGTCGCGGGGCGTATCGCCCACCACGCAGACGCGGGCGTCTTTGCCGGCCAGATCCCGTGCCTTGCGCGCGGCGTTCCCGATCAGTTCGCCGCGGTCAGGGAAACTGTCACTGAAGCCGCCGAAGTGGAACCACTCGCGCAGGCCGGCTTCTTCAATCTTGATCCAGCCAATGGTTTCGAGGTTGCCGGTGGCCACGCCCAGCAGGGCTCCACGGCGCGCCAGGTGGGCAAGGGTGTCTTCGACGCCGGGCATGAGCACCAGGTCCAACTCCTGGCGATGCTCCGCCACCGCGCGGCCCATGGCCTCGAGGATGGCATGGAGATGTGGCTCAAGCACGGCGGCGGGAATCTTCGCCTGACGGCAGGCTGCGCGCAGGATGGCGGTATCGGTGCTGCCGTGGATGGGGATTCCGGCCATGGTGATTTCAAAGCCGGTGACGCGGCGGACGCTGAGGGCGACGGAGTTGAAGTGAATGCGGTCGCGGCTGCGCAAGAGCGTGCCGTCAATGTCGAAGAGATAGGCGTCTTGAGCGTCCCAGGTGAAGCCTGGAACGATTTGGACACGTGCCTGCGGGGCGGTTGGAGTCGTCAACATTTCCCTTTTGTGGCGTAGAGCCTAGCGGATGCCTTGGCGAAGGGCGCCATACACAGGACGTTCGCTGCGGGGCGGACGCTTGAGGCCGGCGCGCACTTCTGCCAGGCTCAGTCCGAGTTCGGCCATGGCGCGGCTCAGAGTATTGCGGTGCATGCCCAGTTCTTCGGCAGCTTTGCACTGGTTACCCCGGTTCGCCTCCAGCACTTCGCGCAGAAACTGCCTCTTGAACTCGCGCACAGCGTCCTCATAGCGGATTCCGCTGGAGTGCATTTGCGTTACCAGACTGTCCAGTTCTCTTCTCACGTCTACCCCTTGATTCTCTATCCTGACAGATTTTGCGTTCAACAGGTGTGTCCGAATTCACAGACCGCCGCTCTCGGGGTGCATCCACCGGGGCGACTCCTGCTCAAGATACTTGAGTCCGTGCTGCACGCGCTCGGCCAACTCCTGCGGACTGACGTGTGTGCTCAGATGACAGGCCCCGAAAAACGACCTGGGCAACTTGGCATCCAGAAGCCAGTGCGCCTTGGGGAAAAAAGCCACGGCAACCAGTATGATCACGGTCACCAGCAGCATTCCCTGAAAAAAGCCAAAGGCGGCGCCGGCCAGCTTGTCCAGGCAGCCCAGACCGATCTGGTGCATGGCATTGCCCAGAAAACTGCCGATCAGGCCTGTCACTGCCATCACCAGGAGAGCAATCAGCAGGAAGCCGATGGCGTCCGCAACCGCATCGATGCGCACCAGGGGCATCAACAGCGCCGCCACCCGGCCGTAGTTCCAGGCCGCGAGGACCAAGCCCAGCAACAGGCCGCCCAGCGAGCAGACGGAGCGGAAAAAGCCCTGCTGCAAACCTCCCAGCACGGCCAGCGCGATGATAATTACGATGAACCAGTCGACCAGCGCCATGCGTGCTCCGATCTTGCTTTACAAAGCGAGTTCCCGTCCGGTCAAACGCCGGAAGGCTTCAAGGTACTTGGCTTGTGTGCGCTCGACCACCTCGTCGGGCAGAGTGGGCGCCGGTTCCTGCTTGTTCCAACGGATCGATTCAAGATAATCGCGTACGAACTGTTTGTCGAATGAGGGCTGCGCGCCACCGGGTAACCATGCCGCGCCGTCCCAGAAGCGGGAGGAGTCCGGGGTCAGCACCTCATCGGCAAGGATAATGCCTTCCGGGGTTCTGCCGAACTCGAATTTTGTGTCGGCCAGAATCAGGCCGCAGGATTCGGCGTGGGCCTGTGCTCTCTGGTAGATGGCCAGGGTGAGGCGGCGGAGTTCGGCAGCGTCTTCAGCGCCCACCAGCTTTTCGGCGGCCGCAAAGTCGATGTTTTCATCGTGGGCGCCGTCCTGGCTCTTGGTGGAGGGAGTAAACATGGGCTGGGGCAGGCGCGAGCCGTCCAGCAGGCCGGAGGGCAGCGGAATTCCGCTGACCGTTCCGCTCGCCTGATACTCCTTCCAGCCCGAACCGGCCAGGTAGCCGCGCGCCACGCACTCCAGGGGGAACATGGCGGCCCGCTTGACGAGCATGGAGCGGCCTTCCAACTGTTCGGCATAGGGCTGAAGCGCGGCAGGAAACTGGCGTACGTCGTCTGTAATCAGGTGGTTGGGAACCAGTTCCGACAAGAGGTGGAACCAGAAGAGGGAGATCTGGGTCAGGATCTTGCCTTTGCCGGGGATGCCGGTGCCCAGAACGTGGTCGAAGGCGGAAATTCGGTCGGTTGCGACCAGCAGCAGCGCATCACCAACCGTATAGAGGTCGCGCACTTTACCGCGACCCACGAGCGGCGTCGTACCCAGATTCGTCGTCAAAAGAGATGTCACGGGAAGCCTTCCACAGGAGGGACTGAAGTACCGATTTTCCGGCGCGCGGTGCACTTTGTCAATCGGCCGGCGCCGGAATTGAAAAGGAGGAGAAAAATCGATTGATATACGGGTGCAGCGAGGTGTAGGAAGAGTCCTACACACCTGTGTGACAGCCGTCACGGAACGCGTTTCCCGCATGGGAGACACTCCATTTGTCAACATGGTTCGGAGGGCGCATCTGTATGCCTTCTTAGAGCCGGGCGACACGAGGCAGCAGTGGAAAGGGGAAGCCGCGGCTAGCTTCGTTTGTACAGGGATCACCAGTAGCCGCGCGCTACCGACCTCCAGCGCCGGCTACTGGTACCCCGTTATCTTGTTCAGTGTGTATTGCAATCTTTAGTGTGCTGATGCAAGCGCCTCCGAGGAGAAGATATCCTTCGGGGGCGATTTTTTGTCTGAAATGCAGCCATCCAGGAACAGGCTGCGAGGCGCGGAGGGGCTTTCCGGGAACCCTGAATGCCTTGAAGAGATGTGCTCTTTGCACCGATAGATACAATGGAATCGAAGAGGGCGACCCTCCTTGCAGGTGGCGAAACTGGCACCAGGCGCCCAGGACTCTCGCTCTGTCTTCGGTTTCGGACGCAGGAACGGAATCGATCCGCCGGTAGCCCGATGGGATTCTTCGAACACTTCACGACGGACCGTCTCGATGCGGAGCGGTCCGGTAACCGGCAAGTTCCCTCATTGCGGTGGCAGACTCAATGAAGTTCCTCTTCAGCATCGCGGTTCTGATCACGGGGCTCCTTCCCGCCCCGCTGGCGGCGGCGAGCGATCTGATTACTTCACGCACGGTGCTTGAGGACCGCGCTGGCACCATGAGCGTTGTCGATGTTGCGCACCGCGACGGAACCCCCGTGGGCTCGACGATGTCCATGGGCAGCAGCGATTCCGTGCATTGGATGCGCTTGCAGGTTCACGCGCCGGCCCATGGGAACCAGGTCGTGCTCTACATTCTCCCGACCTATCTCAATGAAGTTCGTCTCTATGTGGCGGATTCGGGCGATCCGACGGGGTGGAAGACGCGCGTGACCGGCAGTCGCTACGCCTTCAGCCAGCGTGATCGCGCCACCACTTCGCTGAGTTTTGTCGTCAACCTAGCCGGGCCGGAAGCAACCTACTATCTTCGCATCAAGACCAGGACCGCCTTCGTGATACGCGTGGAAGCACTGGAGCCGGAAGAGGCGGACCGGAGAGACCACCAGCGCGATCTGCTGGAGATGTTCTTCGCCACGTCGATGCTGTTCCTGCTGCTTTGGGCGATCCACAGCTATTTTCTTGACCGACAGCCCGTGGTGGTTCTGTTTGCTGTCTTCCAGGCGGTGTACATGCTGTTTGGAATCGTCGCGATGGGCTATCTGGCACCGCTGAATCCGGCGAGCTTTCCCGCACTTGTGCCTTGGATTGATGACATCCTGTACCTCTCGATCAATTTCACAAGCGTGCTTTTCTGCCGTGAACTCTTCAAACCGTATGAGCCGCCGCCGGTGCTGATGCGCGGGCTGAAACTGTTGCTCTGGGTCGGCCCCGTTCTTCTTGCTGCAATGGTGCTTGGATTCAACAGCTTTGCAATCAATGGCAACGCAGTGCTCACCAAGATTATCTGGCTCTATTTCGTAGTGGTAGCCTTCTCGCTGCGCAAGGAAAACCGGCCAAGCCGACGGCTGTTGCAGGCTTTCTTTGTTTTTGTCCTGTTGAACAACGCGGTGTTTTGGTATGCCATGATGTCCAGCCGGCTGGTCTCAAAAGCCGATCTGGGCGCCGTGCAGATTCTCGTCGGCGACGGACTTGTGATAGGGGGAATGTTCGCGTTGATGCTGCACCAGCGCACGCATCATACCTTGCGGGAGGCGCAACGCGGCGCGCTGGAGCTGTTGCTGGTCCAGGAGAAGTTCAAGATCGAGCGGGAACTGAAGAAGCAGATCCAAGTTCAGGCGCATACGGACGACCTGACCGGATTGTGCAACAGGCGTCACTTCCTTGAATTGGCGGAGCACGAACTGACGCGCGCAATCCGCTTCAAGAGGCCGCTGACGCTGCTGGTGATCGACATCGACAATTTCAAGGCGATCAACGACGGACTGGGCCACAACGCGGGCGATGCGGTTCTGAAGGAAGTGTCCATGCTGATGCGAGAGACGCTGCGCGACGAGGATATTCTGGGCCGCACCGGGGGAGACGAGTTCGCCGCGGTGATAGTGGAAACGGAAGGCGAGGACGCCACCGAGCTTGCACAAAGGCTCTGCACCACCGTGGCGGAGGCCAGGATTCTTCACAGCGAAACTGGCCTAGTGCCGGTCAGCATTTCGGTGGGGGTTGCTGAGTTGAAGGGGCGAAGCACGGATTTCAGCAGCCTGAGCGATGAGGCGGACCGGGCGATGTACAGCGCCAAGCAGGCCGGGCGGAATCGAATTTTCTTCATCGACTGACGACGACGTTCGTCGGCAGCTTGGGCATCCCCACAGACCGCTGCGGCGCGGCCTTTTGCTCTTCATTTCAGGCGAAGGCTCCTTGAGCTTTCAAAGAGCCCTTGCCGTTAAAGTCGTGAATAACTCCATCTCTATGCCGTGGCGCGCTGCTGATCGCGATGGCCCAGGTGTAGGCTGACTACCTTGGAGACGCCGGGCTCCTGCATGGTGACGCCGTAAATCATGTCGGCGGACTGCATCATGCGGCGGGAGTGGGTGACGACCAGGAACTGGGTTTCCTTGCTGAGCGAGAACATCAGGTCGGCGAGGCGGCCCACGTTGGTTTCGTCCAGAGGCGCATCCACTTCGTCGAGCACGCAGAAGGGGCTGGGCTGGAACTGGAAGATGCCCACCAGCAAGGCGAGTGCCGTGAGAGCCTTTTCTCCGCCGGAGAGCAGGAGCACATTCTGCAGCTTTTTGCCTGCCGGCGAAGCCACGATCTCCAGGCCGCTTTCGTCCTGATTTTCCGTGTCGGTGAGGCGCAGGAAGGCCTGCCCGCCGTGGAAGAGGCGAGTGAAGACCTGGCCGAAGTTCTCATTGATCCGGGCGAAGGCCTCGTCGAACTTGGTGCGCGAGATGCGGTCGATTTCCTTGATGGTCTCCTGCGTGTTTTCGATCGACTCGGTCAGGTCCTTGCGCTGGGTGTCGAGGAAGTCATGGCGATCGGCGGTCTCCTTGTACTCGTCGAGGGCCATCATGTTGACCGGGCCCATCTGCTCGATGCGCTGGCGCAGGGCGCGGCAGGCTTCATCTTCCGCGGCGAGTTCTTCGCCGGCCAAATGCACGATGGTCTCATCGGCGCGGAGCACAGCCGCTTCGCAATTGACTTCAGCGAGGCAGCTTTCATCAAGGTGGGCGAGGTCGGCGCGGAGCCGGGCCACATCGCTGGCGCGGCTGGCGCGGTCTTCGCGCATCTGGTCGAGAGTGGCGCGTCCGGTCTTGAGTTCGGCCTCCATGGTGGCCAACTGCTGGCGCAATGCTTGCGCCTGGGCGGCGGCGGACTGGGCCAGCGTCAAAGCCTCGGCGCGCACCGTGGTCAGTTCCTGCTCGCGCAGGGACAGAGCGGCGCTCTCGTTGACGCGCTGCTCGCGCTCGGCCGCGGAGGCGGTGAGTTGTTGTTCGATGGAGAGCACGCGGCGCTCCAGGTCGGCATGGAGGCGGTCAATGCGCTGGAAGGCGGATTCTGCGCCGCGGCGTCGCTCTTCCAGGCCGGCAAGCTGCGCCGTCGCCTGGGCTGCGTCCTGTTGCAAGCCTTCGCGCTTCTCGCGCAACTCCGCCAACTGCGCTTGAAGTTGCTCAAGTGCGGCTTCGGCGGTGGAGTGTTCGGCCTCCAGACGCACGGTCTCTTCGCGCTTCTGGTCGATGGTGGTCTTTTTGGCTTCGCGGGCGTCCTTGTTGCGGGCGGCCTGCGCTGTCCACTCCTGCAAACGCCGCTCGACGCGCTGGGTTTCAGATTCCATCTGCTTGAGCGCAGCGCCCTGGTTGGCGGTGTCGCGTTCGGTCAGACGGCGTTCCTCGCCGCGTGCGTCCAGTTGCGCGGCCATTTCTTCAATGGCCTGGGTCAGGTCCGCGGCTTCCGATTCCGCCTTGGCCAAACCGGATTCGATGGCCGCCAAACGGGTCTCGGCCTCGCGCAGTTCGCGCTTCAGGGCCAGAGGACCGGCGCTGGCCGGCTTGCCGCCGGTCACCGTGGCGTTGTGGAAGCACTCGCCCTCCGGGGTGAGGAAGAAAGCGTGCGGATGGCGCGCCGCAAGACGCAGCGCCTCGCCGGGATCTTCAACCAGGTAGCCATTGCCGAGCTTGGGCAGAATCGTCTCCAGTGAGTGGCCAAAGCCGTTCAACACCCTGATCGAATCCTTGAGCGGCGTGAGGCCGGGCGCCGTGATGGTCTGGTTGCTCTCGCTGGAAGACTCGCCCCCTTCGGGCGGATGAATCAGGAAAGTGGCGCGGCCGTCCACACCGGATTTGAGCAGGCGCACGCCCTGTTCGGCGGCCACCCAGCTCTCGACCACCACGTAATTCAGCTCCTCGCGGAGAAACTCGTCGACCACGCCTTCGTGCGCGCCGCTGACCTCAATGAAGTCGGCCAGGGTGCCCACGGGCGCCATGCCCTCGGCCAGAGCGCCCGGCTTGAGCAGACGCCGCACCGTGTCGGTGGAGTAGCTATGGTTGCGAATCAACGACTCGAGCGAGTTGCGCCGGCCGGCCACGCTAGCCTGTTCGCCGCGCAGTTGATTGGCGCGCGCGCGTAGAGCGTTCTCCTGGGCGCGATTCGACTGCAGAGTCTCGCGCAGCCCGGCGATTTCGCCCTCCAGCCGCTTGAGGGTTTCAGCAGCCGATTCATAACGCAAACGGGCTTCCGCGCTCTGCGCGCCCAGATTTTCTTTTTCGTTCCGCGCCTGGCCCATCTCGGCATCCAGGCGTTCGGCTTCGCGTTCCAGGGCGGCTAGGCTTTCCTCGCACTGGGCCGTCTGGTTGCGTGCGTTGCCGGCCATGGTGAGCAGGTGCATCACCTGGCGGCGGCTGGTTTCCAGTTGGCGCTCGGCCGCAAAGACTTCTTCGGCAGCGGTGCGCGCCTCGTGCTGGCCGGCCTCGACGCGCTGACGAAAGGCCTTCGCCTCGCCGGCCGCGGTCTCAAGGAAGGAGTGCTGCTGCGTCCGTTCCTCGGCAATGGAGCCAAGCTGCGCCCGCGTCTGTTCCAACTCCCCTGCCGCGGCGGCTGAGCGCGTTTCCAGTTCGGTGACGCGCTCGGCATTGGCACGCTCGCGCGCTTTGGCCCGCTCCAGCTCGACAGCCGCTTCATTGGCGCGGTTCTGCGCTTCCTGGCCTTCGTGGTCCAGCTCGTAGCCGCGCTCGGTCAGGGCGTGCTGGCTGGCTTCTTCCTGGCCGATCTGCATGGCGGAAGCGTCAATCTTTTCCGTCAGAGCCGTAATTTCCTGTTGTAACCGGGCCTGCTCCGCATCCATCGTCGCCATGCGGCTGGCCAGCACCACGCGCAGGCGGCTGCGCAACTCGTCGCGCACCGCGGCGAAACGCTCGGCCTTCGACGCCTGGCGCTTGAGGCTGTTCATCTGGCGCGTGACTTCCTCAAAGATGTCGTCGACGCGGGCCAGGTTCTGCTTGGCGCTCTCCAGCCGCAATTCGGCGAGGCGCTTCTTGTTCTTGAAGCGCGTAATGCCTGCCGCTTCTTCGATGATGGCGCGCCGGTCGTGGGGCTTGGAGCTGAGCAGTTGGCCGATGCGCTCCTGGCCGATGATGGCGTAGCTCTCCGGGCCCAGGCCCGTGCCCATGAAGATGTCCTGAATGTCGCGCAGGCGGCAGAGTTTGCCGTTGAGGAGGTACTCGCTTTCCCCGGTGCGGAAGAGGCGCCGGGTAATGACGATTTCGCCCTTCTGCGGGGTGCGCTGGAACTTGCGGCGGCGAATCTTGAGCACCACGGCCTGCGGACCCTCGCCGGTGGTCATGGTCTGCGGCGACTCCGGCCCGTCTTCGTCCAGAACCTGCCCGGGCTGCTCGTTGGCGATAATTTCTTCGGCTTCGTTGGCCCGCTGAAGGCGCAGGGCGTCTTCGTCCCAATCAAGAGAGCCTTCGCGGGCGACCAGCACCTCCGGCTCCACGGGAACCGGGCCTTCGTAAGCCTCAGGATCCACCATGGTCAGGGTCACTTCCGCCATTCCCAGCGGCTTGCGGTCGCGGGTTCCGGCAAAGATTACGTCCTGCATGTTGGTGCCGCGCAAGGTTTTAGCGCTCTGCTCGCCCAAAACCCAGCTCACCCCATCCAGAATGTTGGACTTGCCGCAACCGTTCGGCCCCACCACGACGGCAATGCCTGTTCCCGCGACGGTCAATTCCGTGCGGTCGCAAAAGCTTTTGAAGCCGAGGATGTGGATCTTCTTTAGTTTCAGCATGTTTTCTCCGAATCGTTGAAGCTGTTTCTCAAGTGTGCTTGCCGTGCGAAGCCAACCCTTACCCAACCGCTTGTGGCCGGATGAGGATTACCCCCAATTACAGACTGTAAGGAGAGTGAGAGGGAGGGTCAACGGTCTGGAAAAGGTTCTTGTGGATAAGGGAGGCCGGAATTCTTCTTCTTTGCGAAACTTCGGGAATTGTGGCGAAATTGGGGCGTTTCATCGAGTTTTGCACGGTTTTTCCACAGGCCCAGTTTACATTGTTCCGGTGCGCGGCCCGGCCGTCCCAACCGCGTGCCGAATCACCTTCTCCAGGGCCCGGAGCGCCTGGGGTCGGGGGAAGCCGGGACGGCTGGCCAGGCGAATGGTGCGGGACGAGTGCCCGGACAAGGGCCGAACGGCAATGCCGCGCTGGAGCAGGGAATCGGCGGCCAGGGCCGGAATCAGCGTGGCGCCGTAGCCAGCGGCAACAAGATTCACGAGGGTTTCGAGGGTGGCGGCCTGCATCGAGCTTTGCAGCCTGCTTTTGGGGGCATGGATCTTGGCTCCGCAGGCGGCCAGGGTCTGCGCAGCCAGGCAGTGGCCGTCGGGCAGAACCAATAACTCTTCGGCCAGTGCTTCCTCGGTGACGCTCTCGTGGGCGGCCAGAGGATGATCCAGCGGCAGGGCGGCTAGCAGAGGCTCGCGGAAGAGGGCAAGCTCGGTGATTTCAGGCGCTTCGGCGGCGGTGGCCAGCAGGGCCGCATCCAGCCGGTGGTTGCGCAGGCCGTCGATCAGGGCCCGGGTCTGGTCCTCCCACAACTCGAGCGCCAGGCCCGGATAAGCCTGCCGAAGGGGCTTCAGAATCAGCGGCATCAGGTAGGGAGCCAGGGTGGGAATCACACCCAGCCTCAAGGGGCCGACCAGCGGATCGCGGGCGGTGAGCGCCACAGCCTCCATTTGTCCGGCTTCGGCCAGGGCCCGCTGCGCATGAACCAGGACGCGGCTGCCCACAGGCGTCATCTCCACGCGCTTGTTGGTCCGCTCTAGCAGGGTCACGCCCAGTTCTTCCTCTAGCTTGCGGATCTGGCTGCTCAGCGTGGGTTGGCTTACGTTGCATGATTCGGCGGCGCGGCCGAAGTGCCGGTGCTTGGCCACGGCGGCCAGGTAACGAAGTTCCTGCAGATTCATGAGTAGTCCTGGAGGGAATGAGCTTGATTCAGTGTGGTTTTTATCATAGATTTTGTCAATCGTCACCGTAGAAACAATTGATTTGATTTATAGAATTCGCGGGGCTAGCTTTACGGAGCGGGGGTATGATGGCACCGGGCAATTTCTGTGTTCCCCGCAAATCGAATACCGAAGACCTGAGTTGAGACACGCAATCCAAACCGGATCCTTCCCACAGAAACCAAGGAGATGCACTCATGTCCGACAGCCAGACAAAGAACCCCGGACCTCCCATAGTTGACGATCAAAACGCCAAGGCAGGCGATGCGAAATGCCCGTTTACGAACGGCGCCCGCAAGCACACCGTTGCCGGGACCCCAACCAACGCGAGCTGGTGGCCCGATCAACTGAACCTGAATATCCTGCGCCAGCACCCGCAGCTGTCCAACCCCCTGGGCGAGGAATTCAATTATGCCGAGGAGTTCAAGAGCCTCGATCTGAATGCCGTCATTCACGACCTCCGCACATTGATGACGAGCTCGCAGCCGTGGTGGCCTGCGGACTACGGCCACTACGGGCCTTTCTTCATTCGTATGGCGTGGCACAGCGCCGGCACCTATCGCATTGCCGATGGGCGCGGCGGCGCGGGTTCCGGAGCGCAGCGGTTTGCTCCCCTGAACAGCTGGCCAGACAACGTGAGCCTCGACAAGGCGCGCCGCTTGATCTGGCCCATCAAGCAGAAGTACGGCCGGAAACTCTCCTGGGCCGACCTGATCATCCTCGCTGGCAATGTGGCAATCGAGTCGATGGGATTGAAGACCTTCGGTTTCGGCGGCGGGCGCGAGGACATCTGGGAGCCGGAAGAGGACGTTTATTGGGGACCTGAGACCAAGTGGCTCGGGGATGAACGCTACAAGGGAGACCGTCAGCTCGAAAATCCTCTTGGCGCTGTCCAGATGGGCCTGATCTATGTGAATCCGGAAGGACCCAACGGGAAGCCGGATCCAGTGGCCGCGGCAGTGGATATTCGGGAGACTTTTGCCCGCATGGCCATGAACGACGAAGAGACTGTCGCCCTCATCGCTGGTGGCCACACGTTCGGCAAAGCCCATGGCGCTGCCGATCCGGTCAAGTATGTTGGCCGAGAACCCGAGGGCGCACCCATCGAAGAGCAAGGCCTGGGCTGGAAGAACAGCTTTGGCAGCGGCAATGGCGTAGATACCATTAGCAGTGGCCTTGAAGGTGCATGGACCACCAACCCGGTGAAGTGGGACAACAATTATCTCGAAAACCTCTTCGGCTATGAATGGGAACTGACCAAGAGCCCCGCTGGCGCTTACGAATGGACGCCGAAGAACGGAGCCGGAGCGGGCACCGTGCCGGACGCGCACGACCCCAAGAAAAAGCACGCGCCCATGATGTTCACGACTGACTTATCCCTGAGAGTCGACCCGGTCTATGAAAAGATCTCGCGGCGTTATCTCGAACACCCGCAGGAGTTGGCGGACGCTTTCTCCAAGGCCTGGTTCAAGCTGACGCACCGCGACATGGGGCCTGTCTCGCGGTATCTCGGCCCGCTGGTTCCCAAGGAATCTCTGATCTGGCAAGATCCTGTTCCCGCAGTGGATTACGAATTGATCGGGGAACAGGAGATTGCCGACCTGAAGGCCAAGATCCTCGCCTCCGGGCTTACCAACTCTCACTTGGTCCGAACGGCCTGGGCATCGGCTTCAACCTTCCGTGGCAGCGACAAACGCGGTGGCGCGAACGGCGCGCGCATTCGTTTGGAGCCGCAAAAGAATTGGGAAGTCAATGAGCCGGCCGAACTGGCCAAGGTCCTTGAGAAGTTGGAAGCGATCCAGAAGGACTTCAACGGTGCGCAGTCCGGTGGGAAGCGGGTCTCGCTGGCTGACCTGATCGTTCTGGGCGGCTCGGCAGCCGTGGAGGCAGCGGCGAAGAAAGGCGGCTATGACGTGAAGGTTCCCTTCTCGCCAGGGCGGACGGACGCGTCGCAGGAACAGACCGACGTGGCCTCGTTCGCCGTATTGGAGCCGACCGCAGACGGGTTCCGCAACTACCTCCGGAAGGAACACGAGGGATCGGCGGCTGAGTTGCTGGTAGATCGGGCGAACCTGCTGAGGCTGACCGCTCCCGAGATGACGGTGCTGATCGGCGGCCTGCGGGCGCTCGACGCAAACTACGGGCAGTCCCAAAATGGTGTATTCACCAAGCGGCCCGGAACCTTGACCAACGACTTCTTCGTGAACCTCCTCGACATGAATACGAAGTGGCAGAAGTCGGCCGCGTCGGAAGCTGTTCTGGAAGGGCGCGATCGAGCCACCGGCGAACTCAAGTGGACGGGCACCGTCGTCGATCTGGTCTTTGGTTCGAACTCTCAGCTCCGAGCCCTGGCGGAGTTCTATGCGTGCGCAGACGCCGAGAAGACTTTCGTGGATGAGTTTGTGGCGGCCTGGAGCAAGGTGATGAACCTGGATCGCTTCGACCTCGCGTGATCGGGGAGAAGCGATCCTGAAAATTGCATCAAGCGCGGCCTCGACCTGGCATGGAGTGATTCCGGAACAGGGAGAGGCTGCGTGAAGCATCTGAGGGCGGTTGCGGCTTCCCCGCAGAATTCCGGCTGGCGACGCGCAAGCGTTTCCGGCCGGAATCTTTTTTGGGGTTCGGTTCACGTTATAGAAGTCGAAAGTGGGCAGGTTCCTCCGTCCGTTGGCCATAAGGTTAACCGGAAGGACATTCTTGCCGCTCGACGGTGCGCGTCTTGTAAAGTTGAAGCTGGAATTGAACGGGAAAGAGCGCTCCTCTTTTCTGTAGGCGCGGGGTCGAATTGGGGAAAGACGGTCCATCGGGAGACGTATTAAGCGAGTTGCTGCGCTCAGTGTTTGGCTTCACCTGTTTTCGCGCCAACCAGGAGGCGGTTTGCCGCGCCGCCATTGCCGGCCGCGATCTGCTGCTGGTGATGCCCACCGGCTTTGGGAAGTCGCTCTGCTACCAGTTGCCGGCCCTGGCACTGGGCGGGACGGCGCTGGTCATTTCGCCGCTGATTGCGCTGATGGAAGACCAGGCAGCCAAGCTCACCTCGCTCGGCCTGCGGGTGGGGCGGATTCACTCCGGGCTTGATCGCGCGGTGGCGCGCCAAGTCTGCGTGGATTACCTCCACGGCGATTTGCAATTTCTTTTCATTGCGCCGGAGCGGCTGCGCGTGCCGGGCTTTGGAGAAATGCTGGCCAAGCGCAAACCGGCCCTGATCGCCATCGACGAAGCGCATTGCATCTCGCAATGGGGCCACGATTTCCGTCCCGACTACCGGATGCTGGGCCAGTACCTGCCCGCGCTGCGGCCGGCCCCGGTACTAGCGCTGACGGCTACGGCCACGCCTTCTGTGCAGGCCGACATTCTGGCGCAACTGGAAATGATCACGCCGGCCAGGTTCATTCACGGCTTCCGGCGCAGCAATCTGGCCATTGAGGTGGTGGAGGTTCCGGTGCCAGACCGGGCGCAAGCCATCTGCGGGCTGCTGGCAAATGTGGAGCGACGCCCCGCCATTGTTTACGCTACCTCGCGCAAGGGCGCAGAGGCGCTGGCCGCGGAGTTGGCGAAAAGAGTTCCGGCGGCGGCCTATCATGCCGGTCTTGACCCGGAAACCCGCGAGCGGGTGCAGACCGCCTTCCAGGCCGGCGAACTCGAGGTGGTGGTGGCCACCATTGCCTTCGGCATGGGCATCGACAAGTCCGACATTCGCACCGTGATTCACGCCGGTTTGCCCGCCACCCTCGAGGGCTACTACCAGGAGATTGGGCGCGCGGGACGTGACGGGGCGCTGAGCCGGACCTACCTGATGCACTCCTACGCCGACCAGCGCACGCACGACTTTTTTCTCAATCGGGACTATCCCCCCGTGGACCATCTGAACCAGGTTTTCCGCACGCTGGGCGAGGAGCCGCAGGCGGTGGAAGAGTTGCGCGAGGCTTCGAGGCTGGGCGAAGAAGAGTTCGACAAGGCCCTGGAAAAACTGGAGATTCACGGCGGCGCGCGGGTGGACTTTGGCGGCAACGTGACGGTGGGCGGCACGGACTGGAAGAAAACTTACACGGTACAGGCGCAATACCGCGCCGAACAGTTTGAGAAGGTGCTGCGCTATACCACTTCCGCCGAGTGCCGGATGGCCGCGCTGGTGCGCCACTTCGGCGACATAGCCGACGCCAGCCGGCCGTGCGGAATTTGCGACGTTTGCGACCCGGCCGGGGCGGTGCTGCGGCTCTTCCGGCGGCCCGATGCAACTGAACGCAGCCTGGTGCAGGCGATTGCCGACGAACTGCGGCCGGTGGACTACAAGGCCGCGGGAACGCTGCAACGGAACGTGGATCCTGGCGGCAAGCTGAGCCGGAACGAGTTTGACTGCCTGCTCGATGCCATGGTTCGGGCCGGACTGATCGAGATTGAAGAGGCCGAATACGAAAAAGACGGCGAAGTACGCCGCTTCCGCAAAGTGCGGCTGACGGAAGCCGGACTCGAGCTGCGGGCAAACTCGCCGGTCGAACTGCTGATCAGCGATGGAGTGGTGGAGGAGTTTGCCGGCAAGGGCGCGACTCCGGCCCGCTCCAGGAAGCCCAAAGCCGCGGCGGCAAAACCCGGCAAGCAGGCGAAGCAGGCCGGGCCGGTCGAACTGACGGCAGAGGGAGAAGCACTGGTTGCCCGGCTCAAGGAGTGGCGCGCTTCGGAGGCCAGGCGGCTGCGCGTTCCGGCGTTTGTGGTGATGCACGACAAAACTCTGACCGCGCTGGCCTCCGCGCGTCCACGGAATCCGCGGCAACTGCTGGAGGTCGACGGAATGGGGCCGGCCAAGGTGGAGAAGTTCGGCGCAGCGATTCTGGAGCTGTGCGGGACGGGGAAGTGAGCTGGCTCTAATCAGCGGTCAAACGCATGAACCCGAGCCTAAGCTGGGGGTTCATGCGTTTGGACCTGATCCATCGCGTTAGAGCAATTTCCTGTTGGTTTAGCGTGGAGCGTGGACCGGGAGGTCCACGCAACAGCCGACCGGGAGGTTGATTAAATGACAGCGCCGGCTCCATAGAGCCCGAGTAGACTGGTTGCTGCTA